>Ga0208972_1000017_pt1 | contig 83806 bp, 61 predicted proteins | sample AOAMet_48_BLW_10_2_FD_188232 | JGI IMG/M metagenome (GOLD analysis project Ga0208972, IMG submission 188232) | Ammonia-oxidizing marine microbial communities from Monterey Bay, California, USA - CAN11_48_BLW_10 (SPAdes) | ecosystem: Environmental > Aquatic > Marine > Intertidal zone | place...
AGTTGACGAAGCGCCTCCATCTGAACTTGAGGATCGGTTGACGATGCTGCGATGTTTTCGAGCACCGCAATTGCAGATTCAGACGCCTTGTTATGCTGCTCAAGGCGTTGTTGTTCCTTCTCATTCTGCAACTTCATGCGTTCCCGCTTTCGTGCCTGGACTTGGTCGAACATGTCCATAGCCACCTTTTTCTTCTTTTCATGGCCTTCCAATTCTACATTTTGATGAACTCGTTCTTGTTCAGCTTGGAGTTGGCTGATTTCGAGTTCAGTTTGTGCATCTTTGAGGCTTTCTTCTCGTGCTGTTTGTGATTCAGCCAGGCGAATTTGGTTGTGTTGTGTCCATTCCTCAAGCGAGACAGTGCCCTTGTTCTTCATGCGTTGAAGTTCCAGTTCCATGTTTGCTTTTTCAGTTGCTTGAACGCCAACAAGGGCCATGCGTGCTTGGATCTCGTGTCTCTTTTGTTCATACTGAATCATGCTGTCCATCTCGATTTCTTGTCGGTCGGAGAGCGATGCCTTTTGGATTCGCAATCGCTCCATAGTTTGCTGATGTTGCATTTGTTGTTCAGCAACCGAAGCGCTCCATGTGATGTGGCCGCCTTGGAAGTGCAGGCCATGAGCATCGAGGGTTGGGCGGATGGAGGACTTGAGGTGGAACATCAGATCTTCTTGGGTTGTCACATTTTTCATCTGAGACGAGGGCATGGCTTTGACAAACGACATCAGGGCTGATTGAAGTTCCATGCGAATGGTTTCTGCAATGTCGCCGCTTTTGACAGTCAAAGTTCCTTTCGCAGGGTAGGTGACCAAACGAGGCGCAGACTCACGCGTAATCTCAACGTTGATGTTGACAAGGCAGTTAATTTCCTCACCAGCATCAGATTGGCCACGTACCTGGACCATGATGAGGTGAGGGCCTGTGAAACAAAACATGAACGCTCGCTGCGGGTTTTTCTTCCCAAGCATTCGACCGAAGAGCCCCATCTCGGGACTGACTTCCATGTGCTGCTGCGAGACGGAACCGACCACTTTGCCATTCTCGAGAACCACGCAGATTTCATTTGGCTTGAGTGTCACTTCCGCTTGCTCTGGGATGTTTTTGCCAAGCAGGTATTGGGCCACAACAGTCGGGTTTTCTCGCCATCTAAAATTCATCATCTCACCTTTGTGTCAATCCGTCAATGAACATGTTGCGTTCAAGGAAATGGTTTCGAGCCCTGTTGATCTTTTGTTCCCACTGAGAGATGTTCTCCATCCCTTCAGTTTCATCGAGGCTGGCGATTTCACTGGCCACTTGATTGGCTTTGCGTGTTGCATCAACAAGCGATTGGAGGCTTGCACTGTCATGGTCAACGAGTTTTCGAACCGAGGCTGATTTGAGTTTGCCAATGCCTTTGTGTTTCGAGACGTGATTCGCCGTGGTGGAGAACTGGGCTTCTCGCTTGAATGCCTGAAGTGTTTCAATGGCTTGTGCACAGGCCATCCTTGAGTTTCTGTGCCCTCGGCGATGGGCGTCTTGTTCGAGCTTCTCTCCATGGCGGATTAACATCTCACAACGGCGTTGAATTTCTGAACGGACGGCTTCATCGGATTTCATGAACCGGCCTTTTTCATAGCCATCATACACGGTAACAAGGGCTCTCACCGCTTGTATGGCAGTGGCGATAGCGGACGATTCTATACCCATTTACTTGACCCCGTTTCGATATCCTTTGGGTTCTATATTACAGTGTTGAAGCGTTGGCTGATGCATTAAAATTGTCCTGTGGAGCCAAAACCGCCCTCGCCTCGCGACGTGGTGCCGAGTTCCTCAACGCTGGTTTCCACGATGGTGACCTTGGGGACAGGCGCGAACAACATTTGTGCCACTCGCTCTCCTTTGGCCACAACAAACGAGTCGCCTTCGCCAATCCATGTGGCCAAGACCATGAGTTCACCACGGTAGTCGGCGTCGATGGTCCCAAGTCCGTTTGGCATGATCATGCCTTTCTTCCCAAGCGAAGAGCGGCAGCGGATTTGCCCTTCCCAGCCAGATGGAATGGCGGTCGCCAAGCCAGTTCTGATGAGTGAACTCTTATGGCGAACAACGGTTGTTTCCTCTAATGCATAGAGGTCCCAACCGGCAGCCTCTGCTGAGCCTTGGGTCGGCAGGCGTGCCTCAGGGTCCAACTTTGCGAATTCGACAGCGAGTTCTACTTGAGTCATGCTCATGCCTCATGTGGACGGTTCTTGACCGTTGTGCAGTTGGCCGCTAAACGAATTTGGTGAACATAACTTTCTACTTCACTGTGAAGCACACATCATGGCAGAGGAGGCTTCGGTCGGCAACGGTTTTGTTGAACGAATGCTCCAGCACCCTTTGTTTCGCTCCTTCCTGTGGTTCGCCATTTTCCGTGCTTTCTACGGGGCAGGAATTCTTGTTGTGACGTGGTTTCTTGCCAGCGAGGCAGAAGCCCCGCTTTGGGTCTCTGTGCTCTTCCTTCTGTGTTCGATGGTGTTCTCACGCTTGCTCTTCAAGGGGATCAAGCGGCTCTCATCGAAGCAAGCAGATGCTTCCGATTAGATACTTGGGTTGAGGATTAAATCCACCAGTTCCTTTCGTTTAATGGCGGTGAATTCACCTGGCGCGAGGTTGTAGGACTCGAGAAGCATGGATTCTGTCGACAAGCGGTGCAGCGTTTTGACTGGATTGTCAAGCGCTCCAAACATCCTTCGAATCTGTCGCTTTTTCCCCTCTCCAATGGTGAGGAGAACGCACCTGGCCGATTGTTGTTCAACTTCTGCAGGCTTTGTCCAATAGGTGTCGGTTGACTCGTCCTCTTCGACCACAATTCGAATGCCCTTTCGCAGGGCATCCAATTGATCATTGTCGAGGTCATGCGTGGTGTGGACTTCGTAGGTCTTGCGGACCGTATGGTCGGGAGAGGTGATCCGATGGACTATTTTTCCATCTGTTGTGACGAGTAAAAATCCAGTGGTTTGTTCATCAAGGCGGCCCACTGTCACCAACCGTTCGAAGGTGGTCGGCTCGACATGTTCCCTGAACACTTCATAGACAGAGGTTTTCTCAAGCGAACGCTCGTGTGAATTCAGACGTGAACAAATGCATCCTTGCGGTTTGTGAAGTAAGAAATGCACTTCCTCATCGTGGAGTTCAAGCAGTTTTCCATTGTAGGTGACCTCCTTGGTGTTGACATTGAATTGGAAGGTCATGTTCTTGACAACAGAGCCATTGACGGTGATCTCACCATCCCAAATGGCCTGCTTTACTTCTGCCTTTGAAGAAAAGACGCCAGTCTTCGAGAGAAATTGATGCAACCTTAGTTTCATTGTGCCCCTCATGTGTTGCTATGCTGTGGCCTTCTTAGCCGTTGCCGATGCAGTGTTGCGCCTAAGGTTGGTTGTTGAATCCAAATGCATCTGCGGGTGGCGGTCCTTGCGGGCGGTTGGCAGAATCCATGGATGTTGCTTCAATGTCCACTGCCTCAGCTGCTTCAAAGTCATTCCATTTCGGCTCGGATGGAGCGCTCTGTCGCTTGTTCCATACCAAGACTGCCCCTGCTACAAGACCAGCAACCGCCACGATTCGGAACACGACGTCAAACCACGAATCGAGTCCGGAACTGTTTGGAAAAGCGTCAAGAGCGTTCGCAACCCCATCGTTATCAGAATCATATTTTGCTCGTGCATCGTTCGGGAAGAGGTCTGCATTATCGCCCAATCCGTCACCATCGCTGTCAAGCCATTCGTAGGCACTTAGTGGGAAGGCATCCGCATTATCACCAACGCCATCGAAATCTTGGTCGCTGCATTCACTTGGGTCATCAGGCCATACATCGCTGTTATCGCCACATCCATCACCGTCACGGTCGTTCCACTCAGTTGAATCATTCGGGAAGGCATCTGCGTTGTCACCAACGGTGTCCATGTCTGTATCGTTCCATTCATTTGGATCGGATGGGAAGACATCGGTGTTGTCACCATAGGTGTCGTTGTCACTGTCCTGCCAATCCCTTGCATCCGCAGGGAAGACATCGCTGTTGTCGCCATACCCATCACCATCTGAATCGTTCCATTCTTCGATGTCTTGGGGGAATGCATCGACCACATCTGCATAGCCATCACCATCAAGATCTGGGCATCCTAGTGGTACAAGTGAAGTGCCGAAGGTCAAGAAACAAGCATCGCTGTTGTCGCCTATACCGTCTTCGTCTTGATCGGCCCATTCGGTTTCGTCAGCAGGAAATGCGTCCTGGTTGTCGCCCACACCATCTTCATCGGTGTCGCTGCATTCGGTTGGGTCATAGACAAACAGGTCACGGTTGTCACCGCATCCATCGCCATCGCTGTCCATCCACTCGGTTGCATCCAAGGGAAACGCATCGAGCCCATCGATGACACCGTCCTTGTCGGTGTCTCTGTCGCGCTCATCGGTTCCTGCGGCCGCTTCTTCTTGATTGGTGAACTCATCATCATCGATGTCAGGGTCTTCTGCATCGTTGCACCCGTCTTCGTCCAAATCATTGACGTGTACGCCAAGAACGCCGAGGGGGCATGCATCGATTTGGTCAGCAAAGCCATCGTTGTCATCATCAGTGTCCACACTGTCGGTGCAGCCATCGCTGTCATGATCGTTGCTTCCATCGCCGAACGGGCACGGGTCGATGGCATCGTTGTATCCGTCGCCATCCGTGTCACGCTGGACTGCTGAACATCCCTCATCGTTGACCGATTCGCCTTGTGGCGTGTTTGCGCAGGTATCCTTGCCGTTGGCAACACCATCGCCGTCGTCGTCTCGTTGGGACCAATCGCAACCGTTCAAATCACGGCTGCTCATGTCTTCAGTCCAATCACATGCATCGTACGCATCGAGGATTCCGTCGCCATCCATGTCGCCCTCGCCAATTGCTTCAATCGCAAACCTGGCAATGAAACGGTGCATCACTCGGGTCGGGTGGGCTTTGTCGAAGAACAGGTATTCGTCGACGTTTGGAACCACGGTGTCACCACTGCTGCAAATTGGCAGTGGCAGCAATGAGATGCCACCAGTGCAAGCTGCGTCCTGTGTGTTGGTCAAACCAAGCGCTTGCTTGTTCTGTAAGATGTCATTGAAGATGTTCCACGCATCGATGCTGTGAACGGTGATGCCTAATTCTGCAGAGAGGTTGGCGATGATCCCGGCTAATTTTTGGTTGTAGAGGACAACTTCCTGTTGGATGGCTGTTTGTTGGCTTTGGGAACGGCTTGAGATTTCAGGCGTGGATTCCAAAGGTGGTAAATTTGGGATGATGAATTCAGTCGCTCCACCGTTCGCCAGTTGGCGAATGTGGGCTTCCATGTTTGTCGCGATGATGTCGGCATTGGCGCTGCCGTAGAGGAAATCATTGCCACCTGCCCAGAGGGAGACCACTTCCGTGTTTGGAATCGTGCTTTGCACGCTTGTGAGGTAGTTGGTGATTTGAGTACCTACGTTTGGAAGGAGGAGGTAGGAGTAGCCAGCGCCAGTCTGTGAACCACCAAACGCTCGGTTGTCACCCGTGGCTGTGCCCGAGCCGATCGATGTCTGCAATCCATATGCATCACTTACGTATTCAAGCCAGACTTGCCCGTTTGAGAATCGACCTTGCCAGTAGGGGGGGACATCCGGTACATTGAGGATGGAATTCTTGGCGTTCCCCATGTCGCTCAGTGAATCGCCAAACGCCAAGAGGTTGCCTCGTTGGGGCATGACAGAGTTGTGAAACACCGCAAATGCATGGGAATCTTGGGTCATTGTGGCGTTGTATTGGTCCTTCACGGTGAATGAAGTTCTGTAGAATGTATCACCGTTGTAGAAGTGCTTCACATCGACGGCGATTTCAGTAACGGTTCCTGTTGCTTGGAAAGGTGCTCTTTCTTCTAAGAGGACCGTGCCTGATTCATCCCGAAGTTCCCACTCATAGAAGAGTTGAGTCCCAAATGGTAAGTTGGAAATTGAAGCAACGAGTTCAACCGTCTCGTTCGATAGCCATTCCTGACGTTGTGTTGACAACTCCATGCTCGCAGCACGCCCGGACGAGGCATGAGCGATGGCAACGCCCTGCATAAGCATCAGAAAAACCAACGCCATACACCGGACTCGCACGGTTTGCCCTGTGCAGATTGAGTTGTTATGGCTTTTTATCGCCTCGAACAGGATCCTACAGGGTAACTTCCGATCTCCTCCAATTCTTATGACGGGGCCCATACACCTCATAGACTGAATGTTGCCTCCTCTAAGTATGCACCAAGTCTTTGTCATCAAGACCACATTACCTGGTGATTGGGCCGAGGCCTTTGTAGGGGAATTCGAGCATCAAACGCTTCTTGCTGGTGCAGCATGTGCGGAACACCAACGCATTCAATCCATGTACAGGTGGGAAGGCGAGGTTGAATCCTCGCAGGAATGGTCCGTTCAATTTACTGTGAGTGCCCCTTCACTCGAAATCGTTTTAGATCATCTTCGCACCTCACATCCTTACGAAACGCCACAGATTTTACATTGGGCTGCAACTTCAGAGCCTCCCTATTATCAATGGGTGGGCTCTTTTATGTCGGAACATCCGGAGGCCTCGGGAAATTGAGTAACATTCGAGTGGAAACGAACCTTGCAATGGTGTATTATTTACATTCAAAAACCGGCCTTTATAGTATCCGGCATAATATTGGGTTTAATGATGCACTGCGCCACTTATCTGACCGCTCGATTTACGCTTGAAACCGACCTTTTCCAATGCTCAGCAGGGGCATATATTATACACTCTATCGGAAGGCCAATAAAATCCAGCGCGTGAAAGAAACGAGGGGGATACAAAAATGGTCATCGAACATAGCAACTCTAACACGCCCGCAGATGGATTCGAAGTCGACTTGAGTCAGGAACATCTTGAACCTATGCTCCAAGAGAATCTCGATCGCTTCGTTCTCTTCCCAATCCAACACTCAGATATCTGGGAGATGTACAAACAACAAATGGCTTGCTTCTGGACCGCAGAAGAAATCGATTTGGCTGAAGATCTCAAAGACTGGAAGAACCTCAACGCTGATGAACAACACTTCCTCAAGCACATCCTTGCCTTCTTTGCCGCAAGCGATGGCATTGTCAATGAGAACTTGGGCATCAACTTCTCCAATGAAGTCTGCTGGCCAGAAGCCCGTGCCTTCTATGGGTTCCAAATTATGATGGAAAACATTCACGCAGAAACCTATTCGCTCCTTATTGACACCTACATCAAGGACGAGCCAGAGAAGGATCACTTGTTCAAAGCGCTTGAAACCGTTCCCTCGGTCAAGCGCAAGGGTGAATGGGCCATGCGCTGGTTGTCTCGCAAGCAAGGTTCATTCGCTGAGCGCCTCGTCGCTTTCGCTGCTGTTGAAGGCATCTTCTTCTCAGGTTCATTCTGTGCTATTTTCTGGCTCAAGAAGCGAGGATTGATGCCAGGGCTCACGTTCTCAAATGAATTGATTTCCCGTGACGAAGGCCTTCACTGTGACTTCGCATGCTTGCTTCACAACAAGTTGCTCCGTGGTGCTGGTGCCGCAAAGATCACTCGCATCATTGCAGAAGCTGTCGACATCGAAATTGAATTCGTCACCAGCGCTCTACCAGTGTCGCTGATTGGAATGAACTCCATCCTCATGGAGCAATACATCCAATTCGTTGCCGACCGTCTCTTGGTCGCACTTGGTGCAAGTAAAATCTACAACGTCGTCAACCCATTCCCATGGATGGAGATGATCTCCATGCAAGGCAAGACGAACTTCTTCGAAAAGCGTGTGGCCGAATACCAAAAGGCCGGCGTTATGGAAAATGCATCCCTCGGAAGCGTGCAACAACGCTTCTCCGTGGACGAAGACTTTTGAACCGTACGCGATGATAGGAAGATACTGCGCAATTACACTCAACTGATGAACTGGAGGAAAACACATGACAATGCAAGTAGTAAACAGGAAAGGAGAACGAGAGGATGTTCGATTCGATGCAATTCACGAGAAATTGCGATCGCTCACCTATGGATTGGACCCGGTTTGGGTTGACCCAGGCCATGTAACAAAGCTCACCATCGAAGGATTGTACGACGGTGTCACCACCCGAGAACTCGACCAACTCGCTGCTGAAACCGCGGCCTCCCTTGCCTCTCAGCACCCTGATTACAGTCGACTCGCAGCTCGTATCTGTGTCGACGATCTTCACCGATCCACCAAGGAAACATTCACTGATGTCATCACCGACCTCCGAGAATACATTGATCCGGAGTCCAAGAAGCACGCACCCCTCATCTCTGAAGAGGTGTATTCCATCATCATGGAGAACGCAGAAGTTCTCAACAACCACGTCAACTACAGCCGTGATCACAACTACGATTACTTCGGCTTCAAGACCCTTGAGCGCTCCTACCTGTTGCGCTTGAACGGGGAGATTGCAGAACGCCCACAGCACATGTTGATGCGCGTCGCAGTCGGAATCCACCATGGCAACATCACCAAGGCCCTCGAGACATACGACCTCATGAGCCAAGGGTACTTCACCCACGCAACACCAACACTGTTCAATTCCGGCACCCCAACACCACAGATGTCGTCGTGTTTCTTGCTCACCATGCAAGACGATTCACTCGACGGAATCTATGATACGCTCAAGCAATGTGCTTTGATTTCAAAGTCGGCTGGTGGCATCGGTCTTTCGATTCACCACATTCGTTCCAAGGGCTCCTACATCAAGGGGACCAACGGCGAGAGCAACGGTATCGTGCCAATGCTTCGTGTGTTCAACGACACCGCACGCTATGTCGACCAAGGCGGCGGCAAGCGAAAGGGTTCGATTGCGATCTACCTCGAACCATGGCACCCAGATATCCTCGCTTTCCTCGATTTGAAGAAGAACCACGGCAAGGAAGAACTCCGTGCTCGTGATTTGTTCTATGCGCTATGGACGCCAGATTTGTTCATGGAACGTGTTGAGCAAAACGCCGACTGGTCGTTCTTCTGCCCGAATGAATGCCCTGGTTTGCAAGACGCATACGGTGCAGATTTCAAAGCCCTCTATGAGAAGTACGAATCCGAAGGCCTCGCCCGTGAGACCCTTCCTGCTCGCACTGTTTGGGACAAGGTAGTTGAATCTCAGATTGAAACCGGTACACCTTACATGCTCTACAAGGATGCTGCAAATGAGAAATCCAATCAAAAGAACCTCGGTACCATCCGTTCATCGAACCTGTGCACCGAGATCATGGAATACACTGCAAAGGACGAAGTTGCTGTGTGCAACCTTGCATCGATTGCTCTGAACAAGTACGTGGATTTGGAAAACAGCACTTTCAACCATCAGTTGCTCTATGATGTCACATACCACGCTACAGGCAATCTCAACCGTGTCATCGATGTGAACTACTATCCTGTTGAAGAAGCACGAAACTCCAACATGCGCCACCGACCAATTGGTCTTGGTGTGCAAGGATTGGCAGACACCTTTGCCCTGCTTCAACTTCCGTTTGAAAGCCCACAAGCTCGTGCTCTCAACAAGGAAATTTTCGAAACCATCTACTTCGCAGCCTGCACCGCTTCAAAGGATGCAGCCATTGCAGAGGGTGCATATTCGACCTTCCAAGGCTCCCCTGCCAGCAAGGGCGAACTTCAGTTCGACCTCTGGGGCATGAACGATCACAGTGGACGCTGGGATTGGACCACCCTCAAGGGTGAAATCATTGAACACGGCATGCGCAACTCGTTGCTTTTGGCTCCAATGCCAACCGCATCAACATCACAGATTCTTGGAAACAATGAATGCTTCGAAGCCTTCACTTCCAACCTCTACGTCCGCCGAACCCTTTCTGGTGAATTCATCGTGCTCAACAAGCACCTTGTCCGTGACCTCATCGCTTTGGACCTCTGGAGCCTGAACATGAAGGACGAAATCCTTCGTCACAAAGGTTCCATTCAAGCCATCGAAGGAATCCCTGAACACATCAAGGCTCTCTACAAGACCACCTGGGAAATCAAGCAACGCCACGTCCTCGACATGGCTGCTGACCGTGGTGCATACGTCGACCAAAGCCAATCAATGAACATCCACATGGTGGACGCAAACCCAGCAAAGGTGACCTCGATGCACTTCTACGGATGGAAGCAAGGGCTCAAGACCGGTATGTACTACTTGCGAACGAAGGCTGCAGCAGATGCCATTCAATTCACTGTTGAAGCTAAGAAAGGCGAGGACCAAACCGTCGGTGGATTGGCCGATCGTGCTGAAGAAATCTCCAGCCTCGAAGCCATTGCTTGTTCACTTGATACGCCTGACGACTGCCTAAGTTGCGGTTCGTGAGCGCACGACGCCGATTGCTGAAGTTTATACTTCGTCGAAGCATTCGTCCTTCACCCAAGGGCCTCCAAGTCCTATGGGTGAGACCTTGGGTTCGCGAGTATCTGCGACTTCTACCTCACCTGTAGGCACCTTGTTCTGATCCACGATGGTTGGGCAATTTCACTTACCAATGGAATGTGAAAAAATCCATGTTCTTCCAAAAAGTACGCTTGTAAAAAACCGCCTTCTCTTTTCGCCAGAGGTGAACCTCTTGCAACTGCAAACTAAAAGATGAGCCCGGACATGCAGTCCGGCTTCATTCGTATCAAGCGGTGTGAATCGCATGGCCCAATGTGGCCAAGACACCTTCATGGGTCATCTCGGTCATGGTTGGGTGTGCATGGATGGTGCCTGCAATGTCTTCGAGCAGGGCACCCATCTCAAGGGCAAGGGTCCATTCGCCAACAAGTTCACTGATATGGGTTCCAACACCTTGGATTCCAAGGATTCGATGATCGTCTTCTCGTGCACAGATTCGGATGAATCCTGCAGACTTTTCAGCTTCTTGTGTGAGGGCTCGACCGTTTGCTCCAAGTGGGAACTTCCCAATGATCACTGGGTGGCCAGCTGCCTTGGCTTCTTCTGGTGAAAGTCCAACAGAGACAATCTCTGGTTCAGTGAAGACAATCGCAGGAACGGCTACAGGGTCGTAGGCTCGCTTCTTGCCAGCAATGATTTCTGCAACCATTTCGCCTTGGAAGGATGCGACGTGAGCAAGCATTTCGCCAGAGTTGCACACATCGCCAATGGCATACACGCCTTTCATGTTGGTTTCGCATCGGTCGTTGACCTTCACGAAACCACGCTCGTCAAGAGCAACGCCTGTTGGTGCGAGGGCTGCAGAGTTTGGCTTGCGGCCAACAGTAACGAGGACTTTGTCCACGATGACGTTCTGCATCTTTTTCTCATCCTTTTCGTTCTTATCGATGAAGTTGAGTTGAACCCGTCCATCCTTTGTGGCTTCTGCACCTTTGGCAAATACGCCAAGATGGGTCTTGATCTTCTGTTTCTTGATTGAAATTTCGAGGGGGCGTCGAATCTCCTTATCGAAGATTGGTAGGACGCTGTCCATTGCTTCGACCACGGTCACTTCGGAGCCAAGCATGCGGAAGGTAATGCCGAGTTCGAGTCCGATGTAGCCGCCGCCAACAATGGCCACGTGCTTTGGTAGGGTCTCGAGGGAGAGCGCCTCTCGAGATGAGATGACATGCTCGTCGTAGGGCATGAACGGCAATTCGATTGGCACAGAGCCGTTGGCAAGAATGACGTGCTCAGCCTGAACGATGATGGCATCCTTGCCTTCACCGATCTTAACGGTCTTTGCGTCTTGGAATTCTGCCCATCCTGTGATGAGTTCTGCTCCGGCGTTCTTGAGCAGGTGCTCGACACCTTTGTTGAGTCGGGTGACGATGTTTTCTTTCCAGCCAACCAAGTCGGCCATGTTGAGTTCGGCAGGTCCAGGGATGGAAATTCCCATGTGGCCGTCTTTCTTTGCGTGCTTGGCAAGGTCATGGAACCTGTGGGCTGCGTGAATCATAGCTTTCGAAGGAATGCATCCTCGAATGAGGCATGTACCTCCTGCTCGCTCACCTTCAACGATGATGGTTGAGAGGCCGAGTTGACCTGCACGGATGGCAGCGACATAGCCACCAGGGCCAGCGCCGATGATGAGAACTTGACACTTTTTGGTTTCCATATTAATCAGGCCTCACATGAAAATTGTTGCTGGGTTTTCGAGGTATGTCTTGACCAACTGAACCAAAGTGGCTCCGTCGTGCCCGTCGACCACTCGGTGGTCCCAAGATGAAGAGAGGTTCATCATTCGGCGAATCACAACAGCACCGTCGCGAACAACCGCTCGGTCCTTTGCGTTGTGGACGCCAAGAATCCCAACTTCCGGTTTGTTGATGATCGGTGTTGCTCCAAGGCCACCGAGGCGACCAAGGCTTGTGATGGTGAAGGTGGAACCAGTAAGGTCCTCGACACCGGCTTTTCCGTCCCGAGTAGCGCCAGTGACGCGGCCCATTTCAGTCGCTGATTGCCAGATGTCCATGGCTTCGACGTGCTTCACGACTGGGACAAACAGTCCACGGTCGGTCTGGGTGGCGATGCCGAGGTTGATCGCTTCGTGACGAGTGACCACGTTTGCTTCATCATCGTAGAGTGCGTTGCATTCTGGCCGCTGTGCAAGTGCCTTGACGAGTGCTTGCATGATGAACGGTAAGTACGTCAGCTTTGGAGCGCCTTCAGGCCGAGTGGCGTTGAGGTGTTGGCGGAGTTCTTCCAATGCTGTGACATCGACTTCTTCGAAGTACGAGAAGTGAGGGATGCTGGAGTAGGATGCAATCATTGAATCTGCAATCTTTCGTCGCAGTCCAATGACCTTCATTGCCTCAGTTCCATTGAGTTCGGTTCGTGCACGGCCACCCATCGGTGCGGCTCGGCTTGCGCCAGAGGCTCCACCTGCGATATGAGCGTCCAAGTCAGCGTGGCTGATTCGACCAGCAGGGCCGGATCCAGCGACATGGTCGAGGCTGATGTTTGCTTCACGGGCTCGCTGTCGAACAGCAGGGCTTGCGAGTGCTTTGGTGCCGGGTGCACGGGCGACAGGTGCCGCTGCGGGTGCAGGGGTTGCTGCTGCCTTTGGTGCTGGCGTTGGAGCAGGCGCAACCTCAGGGGTTGGTTCTGGCTTCGATTCCTTTGCCGCAGGGGCTGGTGCTTCCTTTGCTGCCGGGGCATCATCAGATGCGGATGCGTTGCCTGCACCATCGACTTCGAATTCAATGCACACGACGCCAACAGGGAGAATGTCACCTGCTTCACCGACCACCTTGGTCACGGTTCCATCGACAGGTGATGGGATTTCCACGGTCGCTTTGTCGGTCATCACCGAGAGAATTGGATCGTCTTCTTTGACGGTGTCACCAACGGCGACCATCCATTCTACAACTTCGCCTTCGACGACGCCTTCTCCGATATCTGGCATTTTAAATGCAAATGTTCCCATATTCATTCCTCCTGTGTTTTCTTTATTGCTTCAGCAATTCGTGCTGGACTGGGAAGGTAATCCCATTCCGTTGTGTGAGGGAAGGGTGTGTCCCATCCGGTCACTCGAGTGATTGGTGCTTCAAGGTGATAGAAGCAGCGTTCTTGGATTGATGCGCTCATCTCTGCGCCAAATCCACTTGTCTTTGGTGCTTCGTGAACAATGACACATCGGCCTGTTTTCTTGATTGAATTAACGACCGTGTCTCTGTCCCATGGAACGAGCGTTTGAAGGTCAATCAATTCACAATCGATGCCAGAATCCTTGATCGCTTGTTCAGCGACGTGAACCATTGTGCCCCATGCGATGACGGTGCATGCTTCACCTTCTCGAACAATACGAGCTTCTTCGAGCGGTACGATGTAGTGGCCTTCAGGGACTTCGCCGTCAGGGTGGTTGGCCCAGGTTGGCACATTGTGAGGATCGCCATAGAACGGTCCACGGTAGCACCGCTTTGGTTCAAAGAAGATGACGGGGTCGTTGCATTCGATGGCTGCGGTTAGCAATCCCTTTGCGTTGTAGGGGTTGGAACAGTAGACCACTTTCAGTCCAGGAGTGTGGGTGAATTGTGCTTCAGGCGACTGCGAGTGGTGGTGGCCGCCTTTGATGCCGCCACCAGCAGGTGTGCGGAAGGTGAGTGGTGCGGTGAATTCGCCACCAGAGCGGTGTCGGACCTTGGCAATCTCGTTAACGATTTGGTCATATGCAGGGAAGATGTAGTCCGCAAACTGAATTTCAGCAACAGGTCGGAGTCCATTCAAGCCCATGCCCATGGCGATGGCGGCGATTCCACCTTCTGCAAGGGGCGAATCGAACACACGGTGTTCACCAAATTTCTTTTGCAAGCCGTCAGTGACTCGGAAAACGCCTCCGAAGAAGCCAACGTCTTCACCAAAGATGACGATGTTTGGGTCTTTTTCGAGTTGAACCTCGAGTGCTGAATTAAGCGCTTTGATCATGTTCATTTCTGTCATCATGGTCACCTCACTTGCCGAGTTCCTCGCGCTGTTCTTGTACGTGCCAAGGCACGGTTTCGTAGACTTCGGTAAAGATGGTCGACGCTGGTGGATATGGTCCACTGGCAAGATCACCGAATTCGCATGCTGCTTTGTAAGAGGTCATGACTTCATCATCTATTTTCTGAGCCAATGCCGCATCTCGCTTCTCATCCCACATGCCGCTTTTGATGAGGTAGGACTTGAGGCGTTCAATTGGATCGCCACCGGGCCAGCATTTGAATTCATCATTTGGGCGGTATGCGGACGGGTCGTCGGACGACGAGTGACCGCCTGCTCTGTAGGTGTAGACTTCGATGTGGGTTGCACCGAGTCCGGCTGCGCCTCTGTCCCGTGCCCACTTGGTGACACTGTACAATGCAAGGAAATCGTTTCCATCCACTCGGATTGAGGGGATGTCGTACGCAAGTCCACGCTCTGCAAAGGTACGTCCACCTGTGGCAAGGTTTGCGTGGGTGGAAATCGCCCATTGGTTGTTCACCACATTGAGGATTACTGGAGGTTTGAAGGTTGATGCGAAATTGAGGGCGTAGTGGTAGTCGCCTTGGGCCGAAGTACCGTCACCTAGCCACGAGATGCAGACTTCATCGTCGCCTTTGTAGGCGCTGGCCATTGCCACGCCGACGGCTTGGGAGAATTGAGTGCCGACGGGGGAGGAAATCGAAATGAATCGTCCTTCCTTCCATGTGTAGTGGACAGGCATCTGGCGTCCTTTCACATTGTCTTCAGTGTTGCCAATGCAGTGACAAATCATGCTGACCATGTCCCTTCCCCGGACAAATTGTGCGCCAGGTTGTCGGTAGGATGGGAAAATCCAGTCTTGAGTTTCGAGGGCCATTGTTTGAGCAATAGCGATGGCTTCTTCGCCGAGGGATTGCATGTAGAATGACAATTTTCCAGTGCGCTGCATCTTGATCATTCGGTCGTCAAAGATTCGAAGTCGCATCATGTATTCAAGGCCCTGAATCATTGTTTCAGCGTCCAAATGAGGGTTCCATTCGCCGAGTGCTTCGCCCTCATCGTTGAGAACTCGAACGAGGCCAACAGCGTGAGCCACGGTGTCTTGGGCTGTGCACGAGAGCGGATCTGGGCGGTTCAAATCGCCGGGTTGCTCTTTGAATTTGCCGCCAAAATCGGCTTCTTCACCCGGCCTGAAAGGTGGCCGACCGATGGTGTACGGCGATGTCGTGGCTGTCACTCTCTCGGTCATTGAATCGCCTCATTCCATCCCGCTCTTAAGGTGTACCGGTGCTTGGTTTCCTTGGTTGGCCACGTAGACATATGCTCCGGGCATTGATTCTGAGTTGTTTGGATCATGTGTTTTTCTCAACAACAGACCTGCCTTGAATGAGGAGCGAACCAGTGGGCCGCTTGCGATTCCTGAAAACCCAATGCCGATGGCGTGCTGGGCCCATTCGTCATACATCTGCGGTTCAGGGAATCGATCGACGGCGAGGTGCTTGTGGGAAGGTGCGAGGTACTGGCCGATGGTGACAAGGTCAACTCCAGCTTCCTTGAGCATGCCAAGCGTTTCGGTGATTTCCTCGTCCGTTTCGCCAACGCCAACCATGATGGAAGATTTCGTGAGAATGTCGGGGCGAAGTTGTTTCGCAGCACGCAGAATCTCAAGCGATTGGCTGAACGAAGCCCGATGGTCCCGAACCGTCGCATCGAGCCGGGGAACACATTCGACGTTGTGGGCGAACACGGAAAGGGGGCTTCCCTCCAGCAAATGAGCAAGGGCCTCATGGTCGCCCGCAAGGTCAGAACAGAGGAGTTCCAAGGTGACCTGAGGTTGGCGTTTGTGCACTGCTTCGATGCATTGTTTGTAATGATCAGCACCACTGTCGGCAAGGTCGTCCCTGTTGACGACAGTGATGACGGCGTGTCGAAGGTTCATCGATTCGACGGCATTGGCTAAATTTGTAGGTTCATCAACGTCCAATGGAGGTGGAGTTTTGATGGTGCCAACGGCACAGAAACGACAGCCCCTGGTGCATTCTTGGCCTGCAATCATAAACGTTGCATCGCCGCTTGCCCAGCAATCGTGGATGTTCGGGCAACGTGCTTCTTGGCAGACTGTGTGGAGCGTGTTGTCTTTCACTGCTGCTTTTGTAGTGTTGAAGATGGCCTGTTGTTCACCCGATGGGAGGGCTGTTTTGAACCACGGAGGGAGACGCTCACGCTTTGGTTTAGGCCGAGATGCCGGGGGTGTTCGCTCGGCCATTGGAAGTGGTTTGCCCGACATCGCCTCATCCCCCTATGAACTCCCCACGGCTTGCCTCTCAAAAAGGTGCGCTGTGGTGTTCTTATCGCCTTCAAATGGTGCTTTTGGTCTGTGAGGATTCAATTTCGACGGTGAACGAGCATTGATGAGCAATGAACCTCACGGCCAGCCATGACCAAAGGTGTTGCTCTGGTGACCGGCGGGGGACGACGTATCGGTGCCCAAATCTGCGCCACGCTCATCGAGGAAGGATGGTATGTGATCGTCCACGCTCGCACCTCGGTCGACGAGGCGCAAGCTTTGCTTGACGAGGCATCACAGAAGGCCAATGGTGAAGCCTGCGGGGAAGTGGTGAAGGCCGATCTATCGAGCGACGAAGGTTTGGCTTTTCTTATCGATGCAACCAAGTCCATTATTGAGGCTCAAAACGCAGCCGGACTCGGGGTGCTTGTCCACAATGCTTCAATCTATAATTCGAAAGACTACGCATCAGTTTCGCTCGAAGAACTGCGCCTAAATAATCGGATTCATATCGAGGTTCCTTTTCTTCTCACACAATCGCTTTCACCCGTTTTGAAGGCGGCTTCGGGTTGCGTCATTGGCATGGTTGATACATCGCTTGGGCGAGCTTGGGAAGGACTTGCTCACTACACGGCTTCCAAAGCAGGGTTGCGTCAATTGATGATGAACCTCGCCGGTGACTTGGCACCCCATATTCGGGTGAATTGTGTGGCGCCAGGCGCCATCATGGCCGCACCTTGGGAGGCTGAACATTTCGCATCGGTCATCGAGAAGGTGCCGCTTGGCAGAGGCGGAGCACCAGAAGATGTGGCGAATGCAGTGTCGTTTTTGGTACGTTCAACCTATCTCTCAGGCCAAGTCATCGAAGTCGATGGCGGTTGGTCGGTCGCACCTTGAGTCAACATTGACAGGGGTTTTCTTCAAATCATGTGGTCCGGTGGGCCAAAGTGCAGGGGTGGCTGAGGTGGTCAAAGGCGCCGGGCTTAAGATCCGGTCCCGTATGGGTTCGTGGGTTCGTATCCCACCCCCTGCACTTCTTTCTCACATGTTTTCCCCCCTCGTAGAGGGGGCTTTGCCCGAACAAACAATGCAAAACCGTTTAACAGTCGGTTGAACAGGCGGGTACGGTGAACACCTTCATGACTTCGATTTCATCATCAAACGGCCGGTTTTTGGCAGTCTTGCTTGTTTTTCTTATGTTGGGCGGCGTGGCGCCGTTGAATGGCACGGTTGATCAGGACTTCCAAAAGGCAGAAGTGCTCGTTGAACCAACGGTTCCAATGAACTCTGCATCCTCGTGCTCAACATGTCAATCTTACAACTTGTACCTCGACGAAGCAACGAGTGAAAGCGGTGGCGAAGGCTCCATCACAACACTCGAGCCGACGGGTGCTCATCAAGAAGCGAGCGCCTTTGGTGGGGTTGAATTCCGCAGCGCTGAAATGATTTCCGATCTTCTCGTTTACGGCCGTGACAACACAGACAAAGTGACCCTCACCCTTTTCCTGCAATTCACAGGTTCTCAAGGTTCGACCGCTGATATCACCTTCTCGCTCAAGGCCGGTGATTCTGAAGTGGACTCCGTTTCTGAAACGCTTGATGACCCGTGCACAGGTGGTACATTCGGTACCAGCTCCTGCTCTTGGACCTCTTCCATTGTCGATTTCGATGTTCCCTCTGACGGTTTTACTGTCGCCAATGGTAAACAACTGAAACTCAATGTTGACGCTCAAGCAACATGTGAAAGCAGCGGTGGCGGCGGCATTGGCGGCCCTAACTGCGAAGTCAACGTCGCTTTCGGCGATGTCGAACAAACAAACGGGTATTCCAAACTTGAGATGAAAGCAAATGCATTGGCGAACTCAGTGGTCAAGGTACACCGCCCAGGTGGCGGCTTCCTCGATCCAGAGGTCACAGAGTGGTCGCCCGCTCATCGACCTGAGTTCCGCAACATGCAGTTCTCAGTTGATGTTCGAGACGCCTTTGGTCGCGATGACATCCAAGGTGTCGACCTCGTGATGGCCACACCCAACGATGCGGGGACTGTCTTCTCAAAGTCCTTTGACGACGATGATTTGAAACTCGACAACAATGGACTGGTCGGCAACTACACCTTCCAATACGAGACTGGCATTACCTCCGGCGAATACCCACTGCGACTCGAAATTAGCGATGTTCAAGGTCACACACTGGTTTTCGAACACAGCGGTATTGAGTTTGTTGAACACGATGTTTACCTCACCCTGCCTGAAAGTCAGCCCGATGTTGTTTTGATTGCCCCGGGTCAAACATCGAGCATTGAATTCCTCATTGAACACACGGGCGCCAGTTCCTCTCAACTTGACGTCGTGTTCTCGTTGTCCCGCTCATTGCCTTCAACTTGGTCCGACCCAGTTTGGGATCAACCCGGCGGCTACAGCCTCTCTGGCGGTGGCACATTCGCACGACCAATTCTCAGCATCGAAGTGCCTGATGGTGACTTGACTTCCGCTCCAAATACATTGGAGATTGAAGCTCGAGCCTATGCAGAGAACACCGAAGGGCAAACGGTTGAGGTCGCCGTCGAAACCATTGTCCTCGATGTCGAAGAGTCCGATGTCTTATCGCCACCTCGAATCTCAGTGTTCGAAGACGATGAGCATCAGAAGCAGATTGCTGATTCAACCCGCCCTGAAGCCTATGATGAGATGCTTTCCCACTATGTTGATTCAGGGGATGTAAGCGGTGATTTCTTCATTGATGTGTTCAACTCCGGATTCATTACCGATGCGTTCAAGCTCCGAGTTACCGAACTTCCAGATGCTTGGCAATACAAGTTCTATGACAACGAAACGGGACTCGAATTGGCAGAAGAGGGCATCTACTCCGTCACACCAGACATTGGATCTCATCAAATTCTCACGGTGCGCATGGAGGTCTTCCCGCCCTCAGAGCGTGACGCACAAGACATCGGCCTCGTCACAGTAAGCGTGGCCAGTCAAGGCGATTCGGAACTCAGCACATCCGTTTCGTTCACCGTTCACAGAACCTTTGGCGTCCTTGTCGAAGTGACAGCCGATTCCGATAGCGGTACCTTGGGCACCGTTGGACCAGTTTCGCCAGGTTCATCCCTATGGTACCAGATGCGCATCACAGACTCCAGTGACACCGTTGGCCAAACCACATGGCGCATCATCAACCCTGAAGACCTTGATCGCAACCTCGAAGATGATTCTCCTTACGGTTCGTGGGATTATTCCATCTCAAATGGTTCCCAATCCGACATCGTAGTTGTGTACCTTGAATCAGACCAGTACGCTGACATGAAATTGAGCATGACCATTGGCGAGAAAGTCGAAGCAGGCAACCACACTGTGTACGTCCGTGTTGTCGAGGAAGGCGTGGACGCCCAAGACGCTCGCTACTTCGACCTCCCAGTGACGGTACAAGTGAAAGAAGATGTCCAACCTGGGCGCCTCGAAATAACAGACACCAGCAGCTCAGTTGTGCGCTTTGCATCCGGTGAGTTCCAAACGGTGGAATACAGCATCGACAATCAAAACAACATCCCTCTCGAAGTGGTGATCACGCTCGAGAACGAACCACAAGGCTGGGATGTTCTCATCCGTGCATCATCGGACCAAACGGGTGGTCGTTTCCTTCTTTTGACCCTCCCTGCCTACTCCAGTAAGGATTTCACCCTCGCTATTACGCCACCTACGAACCTCAAAAATGGAGAAACTATTGACTTCGACCTCAAGGTGACGCCAATGGACGAGGAAGTGCCATACGATAGCGATTACACGCAAACCAGCACACAGGTCTATGGTACGACCTGTGAAGGGGCCTCGTGCTTCTTCAACGAAATTGTGGACCCTGAACCTCAAACGCTCGTGTTGGGTCTTGGATTGTGCGCTGCGTTCGTCTTTGCTGTCTACCGCCGTGGTCAAGCATCAACTTCTGGCTTTGAGGACGAAGTGTTCCTCTATGAAGATGACAAGGAACTTGAGCCCTTGGAATCCACGCTTCCTGAGCCAGTGATGGAAGAGGAAATCGACGACGATCTCGAACTTTTGGATGAACTTGAAGCTCTTTGAGCAATAGAGCGTTCCTGCAGGGCCTTATTCGGGGGGCTGCGAGCCTTTCGTTTGGTCTTTCCAGTGCAATTCAAAGATTGTTAAATCGAGCATTGTATGAACATCGTACCATTTCCCTTATGAGGCATCAAAACAGCCGAGTTCTTGTGACAACCATGCGTACGCCTTCATCCTCCTCGAAGCCGCGCTCTCAATGGCAAATTCTTCAGCACCGAGACACGGTCAAATCCGTGGCGCTCGTTGCGTTAATGGTGCTCTCCACATTCGCCACCATTCAGTACGGATCCTTTGAGGCGCTTGCTGCCACTGACCAAGATGGAGATGGTCTCACATACGGTTTAGAGTACCTCATGAACACCGCACCAAACGATCCTGATTCCGATAACGATGGCCTCCCTGATGGATGGGAGTGGCAATATGGCCTCGACCCACTTTCGAGCACCGGCGGCGATGGAGCTGTTGGCGACCCTGATGGCGATGGAATGTCAAACTTACAGGAATATTCCTACCTCCAACCGACCAACTGGGACCTTTCAAGCACCAGTGGTGTGCTTGACAATGGTGTCTGGTGGAACGGTACGGTGCCGGTCAACAACTGGGACGAAGAAAACGCCCTCCAATACAACCGTCCAGGTTGTGGCGACAGCGGTTCGGATGGAACCGGCACTGTGATTCTTTGCGACGAAGACCCGGTTGGCAACATTTGTACAAACGGCTTCGACGATGACCAAGACGGCTTTGTTGACTCTGCAGATCCGGACAATGACGGTGATGCGGATTGTTCATCGAACGATGATGACGGTGACGGCATCGAAGACGAAGACGTGGCTGGATGGGACACTGACGGTGACGGTATGGACGATGGCTGGGAAGCAGCGAACGGCCTTAACGCAACCAACCCCTCCAACGCTGATGGTCCAAATGGCGACCCAGACGGTGATGGACTCAACAACTTGCTCGAATACATCAACCCAACATGGACCACAATGTGTGGCGCATCGCCTTGTTTCCGCCCCGGGCCGAACGGCTTGGCGACTGAAACTACCTCGCCATGTGACCCGGTCAGTGGCATCGGGCCAGGTGGTTGTGCGACCTTCACTGCGGAAGTTGATGGCATCACCTCGACCAATCCTCAACGCGCCGATACCGATGGTGACGGCCTCAGTGATTCGTACGAAGCATTGACCCTGTTAACGGATCCAACTTCGTCTGACACGGATGGGGACGGAATTACCGATGGTGTCGAAGTGGGTGGCCAATACGGCAGCCCTGCTCAACCCAGTGACCCACGAAACAACAACACTGATGGAGACGCCTTTGACGACGGAGAAGAAGATGTGAATGGAAACGGTGTGGTCGATGCTGGTGAAACAGATCCGACTCGCCGAGAAGATTCTGGTGATGAAGACAACGATGGCATCCAAAACTGGGAAGAAAACCTCTCCTGTACCCTGTGGGATGTTGCAGACACTGACTTTGGTGGCATCAACGACGGTGATGAACAAAACGTGTCCCATGGAACAGACCCATGTGATTCATTGATTAATTTCGAAACCACGATTGTCACATGGAACAACGGAAACGGGCAGATGGAAGTCGCCGATGGAAGCGGGTTCAACCCTGCAGGAGGTGTTGGCTGGTTCAATGTCTCTGGAACGTGGACGCCGTTTGCGTATGCGACGGTTGTCAATGATGTCATTCAAGGTGTTTCCATTGCACCCGGTACGGCCACTCAAGTTGCGAACCGAAACGGTTCGTTCTGCCACACAGATGCGTCAACTGACGGAACCATTTCCACAACCCGTACGTACTGCGACGATGACTACACTGACAGCGATGGCGATGGTCTTGCTGACTGGCAGGAATTGTTGGGCACCTTTGGATGGTTCTCCAACCCAACGCTTGTCGATTCAGACGGCGACGGAGCGAATGACTTCGAGGAAGTCTTCGCCAACACAGATCCAAACGAACCATGTACGAACCTGTTGGATGATGACCAAGATGGTCTCAACAACTACTTCGAAACAAGCACGGGTTGCGACCTCATTTACATCGGAATCACCAACGGTTCAACCGACGTTTGGGTCACCGATGATGCCTCGATTGACACCGACTCCGGTGGTGTAGGGGACCGAGATGAGTACTTTGATGGAACCAATCCGGAAAACAATCCTTCAGATGACTTGCTTCCGTCTGACTTTGATGGTGACACGATTCCAGATGCAGTTGAGAATCAAACTGGCACAGACTGGACGAACCCCGATACTGATGGCGGCGGTATGATTGATGGATTGGAATGCACACAAGAATTCTGGATCATCAACTGCCTCGGCTCACCTTTCGATCCATTTGACCCAACAGACGACCTTATTGCATCTGAAGTGGTATTTTGGGCCAACAACACAAGCGGTGTTGTCGACCTCGACGCCACCCAACGATGGCGCCAATACACCAATGATTTCTACACAGGAACGGCTTATGCTCACATTGCGGAAACCCATCCATCTGAAACCATTATTCTCCCCTCCTCAAACTTCACCCACCTTGCAGACATGGCTTTTGCCAATGACACCGTTGAGTGGCTCATGACCTTCAACAGCCCTCCGATTACGGGTGGTTTACCACTGCCGGCGAGTTGGTCAAACATGTCCTTCTATGTTGATTCAGGTGCCGAACTGGAACGTTCCAATGATTCACACAACGTCAACATCGTGGCCGGACCAATTCAAGAAGTGTTCATTCAACAACCTGAGTTCTACTTCGATTGGGCCTCCTTGGCATCAACAACTGTCCCAGGCCAAGGGTTTGCCTACGAACTTCAGACACCTGATGAACTCACCAACCTAAGTAGCCCACGAAGCTCTTTGCTCAACACCACTGACACAATCGTGACCGAAGCAGGTGCAACCAATGCTTACGATACGGCTGTAGCCATCCAATCGTTCCTTGCTGAAGGGAACGCTACGACCGAATTCAAGCGAAACTACAACGGCTCAGGAATTCCAAACACTGAAGATTTGAGTGTCACCTTCGTTGAGGCGATCCAAGAGGGTACTTGCAATGAATTCAACACTGCCTTCGTCACCATGGCTCGGCTCGCTGGCTTGCCCGCTCGATATGTGAGCGGCTTTGCCGGAGGTACATGGAACGGCGATGGTTACGCAGTCTTCCCCCAAGACCGAACCACATGGGGCGAAGTTCGGCTTCAACAAAACAGCGCCAACGGCGGTACCGAACTTGGCTGGATCCCATTCGACGCCTGCCCTGCAGCAGAAGAGATTGAGATCGTCAACCAAACCATCTCTTCGCTTGTATGGGACCGAGATGGGACTTCAACGTTGAACGTCACGGGGCAACTTCGCTTCGCTGAGAACTCGACACCAATCCCTGAACTGCCAATGGTTGGTTACCTTGTGCCACTTGCAGAAGCAGCAGGTGTCCCAGGTCCAGCAGCCATTCCAAACTATGAGATTGGCGCGCTCATTACCGATGCAAACGGAACGTTCGAGTTCACTGGAAGTCCATTGGAACCTGGTGCACCAGGTATCCACCGAATTGTCATCAAGCACCTTCAATCCGGCTATGTTTCTGAAGACGGCGTGATTTACGACGGTTTCATCAATGTCACCGATGATTCTGTCATCAACCATACCGGGCCGAACGCGATCAACGCACCAATTGTTGGTGCTGGTGCAACAACCATCCTCACCGGGCAACTTTCACTAGAAAACGCTCCGCTCAATGTGATCAGTTCCATCGCATCAAGCGCAGATGTCCCAGAAATCTGGCTCACGTTCACTTCCTCGGTGAATGGTTCCATCAACCTCTCCTCACCAATCGGATTTGATGGTTCATGGAGCATCGAAGTGGAATTGGATCCGTTTGAGACCAAAACAAACCTTTCTGCAACACTCGGCTTCTCTGGCTGGCAAGACACCTCCGAGCCAAGCATTACGCCCGTGCAATTCCACTTGCAGCCATCGACCACAGCCATTGTGTTGGACATCCGAGATGCACCAACACTGACTGCTACGCTTGAAGGTCCATTATCCAACAACAGCATCATTCTCATTGATGACAACATCTGGGTCAACGGTTCAGCTGTGACTTCAGGTGCAAATCCAGTGGCTATGCCCGGGAACCTTTCGTTCTCGATGCGGTCAGTCGGTAGCGGCTCTGATTGGATTGAGATGTTTAATGCCAGTGTCAATGGTACCTTCTCAGTTCTGCACTTGCTCACAGCAGCTAATGCCCAGATTGCGGCCGGTGAGATTGAACTTCAAGTTCGGTTCTTCCCTGATTCGATTGAGGCAACTGACGATGCAAACATGTCGGCTGGTGCTCCATACCTCTTGCGAGGCTGGCTCCAATTCACCACGCAATCTGTGTCACAATTGCGGAACACCGAGGCAGTGGTCTTGGTCACCATGACCGACCACCGAGGTGTTGATTCAGACCTTCTCGCCTCTGGTAACTTTGACTTTACTTTCAATGGTACATGGGTGAACACCACCGTGGACCCAGAAAGTGAAACCATCACTTTGAATTGGCTGCTTGACGCCAATATGTACGCTGGCGATTACCCTCTTGACATCTCCTTCAACGGTTCTGACTTGTATCAGCCTTCAACCGGACTCTCCTCAGTCCGTGTCGCTGCAGAAGTCGGATGGAACCTCACATTGGCTCAAGATTGGACCCACATTGGGAACTCGACTTACATCTATGGAGATATCTTTGACGCTGTTCACACAAATCGAAAGATCTTGGGTGACAACATCACCATGCTTTCGCTGATTATGGCGACCGCAGACGGTCAACCAATCGACCTCGCCCAAGGGCTGCTCAACAACACGACCAGTGCTTACAACCTCAGTTTCACCGTTCCTGAAACAAGCCCTTCGAATGCATATGAGTTCATTCTCAACATGGACTTTGAGAATCAAGCACCAGTTGGTGGGCCCTACTACCGATTTGTCGACACATCCGTCCCACCTGCAACTCCGAGCCTCCCTTCCACCTTGGTTGGTTTCGAGTCTGAATTCGTTGTGGATACTGGCCAGCGAAACCTCATCGTTGAGGTGAATGGATCGCTCGACTTTAACGCAACAATTTCCGATGTGGCAGACAAGTCCAATGTCAGCGATGCGTCGGTTGAATTTATCTTCGATTACGGAAATACCAATGTCTCAATTGGCACTGCAATCTCGGACCAAGCAGGATTTGCCAGCGTTGGTTGGACTGCTGCTGGTATCGCACCGGGTTACTATGACATCTTGATGGTCGTGTATGATGACCTCTCGGATCCACTGGCCGTTGGAAACGCTCGACGAATCGGGAATTCCACGCTCGTCAACCTCACCGTGCAAGTTCCGAGCAACTTCCGTATTGATTCGATCCCAAGCACTGTGACTGCGGGTATCAACTTCAACGTCCTCGGGCAAGTGCTCGATGGTGACAATGCAGCGCGACCGCTCATTGCACCAGTTGAACTCAGCGCTTTCTGGTTGAGCAACCCCGAAGAGTTGCTTGTGCCAACCTACCAAACTTCAGTGAATGGTACGTTCAACATGAGCATCCCAACCGACACGTCTGGTAACGGAACGCTCCGTGGAAACAAGGTTCTTGTTATCTCGGTGATCGAAGGCTCGTCACCGTTCTATCTTACGGCAAGCATCGAAAACGGTATGCTCGTCATGGGTGTGTCTCGCTTTGAGAACATCCAACCGCTCAACCCAATCTTGGTTAACCGTGGCGATGAAGTGAACATTAGCGCTCGATTGGTCGAATCATCAAACCTTTTCTTGCCGCTCGCTGCCTATGATGTGGACATTGAATTCCATGAAACTTGGTTGCCGGGTACACAAACTGACGGTGGGGGCTTTGCCAACTTCAGTTACCTCATTCCTACAAGCCACCCACTTGGGCTGATTACGGTGACACTCGTGTTCAACGGAAGCGTTGACCTCTTGGCAACCAACGTGAACCTCTCATCAATCACCGTGCGTTCGACAACGATTTTGGTGGTCGATGCGATTGCAGCCAATCCGGTTGCCGGTACTTCCTTCGATGTGAGTGGTACGGTGCAAAGTGACAACGGATCAGGCCTCGAACTTAGGGACGGTAGTCTGTTGCCAGCGAACATTCTGTTTGCCATCAATGGCCAGCCAGTTGGCTTCACAGTCAGCGGTGGAACGGTCCAAGCGGGCGGTATCTGGAACGCTACAATCTCGCTCGGTGCAGCCTTCCCAGCAGGTAACAACACCATCGAAGCCTCCTTCATCCCTGCTGTGAACTATTACATCGGTTCTGAGGCAAACGAAACCTTTGACAGCCGTGGTTTCACAACATTGGTGTTCATCAAACCAGTCCTCGATGGCCTTGGTGCGCCTTCATTGAACGACCGAACTGAACGTGGTAACAACGTCTCGTTCCAGATCCTCTTGCGTGACAACACGGACACAGCTGTTGGCAATCAACAGGTCTTAGTGGGCTTGCCAGGCTTTGCGCTCTCGACCTTCACAACGTTTGCCAACGGTACAGCCTCTGGTAGCATTGCGGTGCCTGAGAACCTAAGCGTTGGACCTGCCGACCTCTTTGTTGAGTTCGCAGGCACTCCCGGCTCAACTGGATTGGTTGGTTCGAACGAGACAACACAATTTGTGATTCTTGGCCAAACGAACCTCACCATTTCTGAAGCGCCCTCCACCCTCACTGCTGGTGATGCCTTTGTGGTCAATGGCACTCTGATGGATGACCTTGGCTTGCCACTCATGGTGAATGGCGTGCCCTCGGTCGCAATCGTCCACCTCCTCGTGGATGGAGTTCCAGTTTCCAGCATTGAAACCGATGCACAAACAGGGGCTTTCACCATCGGATGGACGCTACCTGATGACACAACCGCTGGCGCACACATGATCGAGGTCCGCTTCCTTGGCGGCAGAGATTGGGTCAACCCAATCGGTATTGGTGATTTGATCAACCCAGAATACTACATGCCAAGCAACGATCAAGTTGAATTCAATGTCAGCGTTCCAACCAAGATTCTCCTTCTTACGCCTGGTGGCGAAGTGAACCGAGAAGAGACAATGACCATCCAGGGTCGCTTGCTCGATTTGGTGGATGCGCCTCTCCCCGGCCTCACGGTTGAGGTTTGGCTTGGCGGCGAATGGATGACCAATGTCACGACCGATGAAAACGGCACATTCACAGCCATCTATCCAGTACCGTCTGGTGCAGAACTCGGTGCATTGCTTCTTGAAACGAGGTTCATCGGTACCACCTTCTACCTCCCAAGCGCTGCAAGTGGCACATGGACTGTTTACAGTCCAGTCCAAGTGACTGTGAACATGGAAAGTCCAGTCGCAGTGGCTGAAAACATCACCATCTCCGGTACTGTTGTCGACAACCAATTGTTAGGCATTGAAGGGCATGTTGTCGATTTGTCAGTTGAAGGTATTCTCTTGGCAAGTGTGGTCACCGACGCCAATGGTGACTTCTCGTTCGACTGGAATGTTCCAGATATCTTCTCGTTCGGTAACCACACTCTTGAGGCTCGTGCCGAGGCTCAGGGCTTCTACAGGTCCAATGTTGGTAACACGACGTTCTTCTTGGCACACCGCTCCGATATCACGCTCATCTTCGATGACGGACGAGATGCAACCCGTGGTGACACATGGTCACTTTCCGGACGCCTGTTCGATATTGATACAGTCAACAACGACGGGCTCCCTTCGATGTTGGTCAGCGTTCGACTCGATGACGTCGAGGTGGCAAGCACCGTAACACTTGCCGATGGTTCATGGTCGGTCATCGTCCCTGCTACCATGGAACTTGCACGTGGTGAACACACATTCACAGCTGCGTTTGCTGGAACAAGTGCTCACCTCGAAGCCTCCACAAGTGCGACTGCGCTCGTATGGTCGAACACGATGATCACGATTGACGGGACCTCTTCCAACATCGTCGTCCGAAGCGATGATGTGTTCTCACCAATCGTTCTGACGGGTTCAGTTTCTGAAATCGGCGGCCAAGGTGAAGTGTTCAACAACCTCACATTGTACCTCGGCAATGGCTCGGATTGTATCTCAAATCGAGAAGGCGCTCGTTGCCTTGAAAACATTCAGATCGCTTGGAACAATGGAAACTTCTCGATGAACGGTGTTGCTCCAGCTTGGATGAATTCAGGTGGCCAGTACCTCCACATCGACGCACCTCGCAACGATGTGTTGTACCTCAACGGTGCTTCGGAAAGCCATCTGATTTACGTCAAGGTGAATGCTGACATCGTGCCTTCAATCAACACAGTTGTTGAAGACAAGCAAGAAGACATCGGTGGAAACATCGTGATCACGGCCTTGGATACAAACGAAGGCATTGCAGACATCAAGGTCACCGTTTACCTCTACAATGCGAACGGATCCCAACTTTCAACCCCGATTCAACCGCTCACCGATGAGAATGGAATTGCTTCCTTTGAATTCAACTCCGATCCACCATACGGTCGCTCGAATGTGTGGGGCGAAGTGTACCTCGAAATCATCATCGATGATCCAAGGCTCTCCGATCAGAGCAAGTTGGCATTCGACGCAAAGGCTGCTGACGCTCCGTGGGCACCGAACTACAGTTACAACGAAATCTCAGAGCCTGTTCCTTCATGGGTCTACATCTTGGCGCTCCTCATTGCAGCAGGTGCTGCTGCAGGAACGGTGCTCTACCGACGACGGAAGAGTCAGGAATTGCTTGAAGAAGCTGCTGAAATCTTTGCCTACACGGCTGAGTTACTCGCAGCAGGCGATTCAATCCGTGAATCAATTTTCACATGTTACCAGAACTTGTGCACTGCTTTCCAGCAACACGGGTTCCTGCGCCGAGACTTCGAAACAGTTCGTGAATTCGAAATGGCGATTCGTCAGGCCATGCCACAAATTTCTGAAGACGCTCTCGTCGCTTTGGACAACATGTTTGAGCAAGCCCGATACAGCCGTGAAGAACTTGGATCTCAGCACCAAGCTGCAGCACAACAAGCATTGGAGCGAATGGGTCAAGAAATCTCAGGACTCACAAAGGTCCCTGCTCGATGAGTGAGCAGCGCAAGGATTTGGTTCACCATCGAAGGTGCAATCGCCCGTTGACGTAGTTGGCGCTTAGGCCCTCTGATGCTTCGGGAAGTGGCATCTCGCGTTCGAGGGGTTCGTTGTCGCCATCAGCGATGACAAGTTTGAGGTGGGTGATTTCGCCTTCTTTCTTGGTAAAGAGAACGACATCTTTGGCTGTGACACCGAGCAATGGAATGGTCAGGCCGTCCGGATTGACGCTGCCGTGAAGCGCTTCAACCATCCACTTGAGTTGACGCTCTGGTTGGACTTCTGCCAAGTGAGATTCAGGGAGCATGCCTGCGGAGACGAGCACTTGTTCATGCATGGTATGTACTTCACCGAGATGGTCTGCGGATCGCTGGAATTCTGAGTGCAATGACTCAACGCTCGCAGCCAAGCCGACTGTTGTTTCAGCATCGATTTCACCAGGTCTGACCTGCGTGTGGTCGGTGCCGACTGCAAGGGGTTCCCATGTTGCCATGCGGTGTGGGTTGTGTGCGGCCTCCATGAACCTTCGTCCTCCAATCAATGGATGAAGTCTACACTTCATCAATGGTGTGAACCCGTGAAAAGAACCGTCGTGCAAAGCTGGCGGTGGTTGTAGGGGCATTTGTTGCGTTCATTCGAAGGTCCTTCGGGTAACAGGTTGCGTAGGTCCGGTCGGTGTGGCGCTGGTCCAGCAGCAGGATAAGTGCCCGGTCGCCAATGGAGCGGATTGGTCTTCCCATCGCTTGTAGAATCGCATTGATGGCAGGTTGGGTCACGGTGTAACGCCAAGCGTTGTTGGCTCCAAACCTGTCACCTGCATACTTTTTCAGAGCGTTTGATCGAACGGATGGTGGTGCGTTTGGAATGCCAATACACGCCACCGCGTCAAGAATGCCGCCGTTGTAATCAATCCCTTCCGAGAGCCGTGCTCCATACACGCCGCACAACAGAATCCTTTGACCAGCATCACGTTCGCCACGGAGTTGTTCAACCAATGTGTCGATGTCTTGCTTTGACCATTCCCTGCTCTCAACAATCTTACGAACGCCCTTGAAGTGGGTGGTGCTCACAATCTCTTCCATCATTTTGTAGGAGGGTGCGAACACGGCGATGTGGCCAGGTGTGCCATCGATGAGGGCTTGGATGTGGGCCCGTATCTTGTCCCACATGGCCGGCGAGCGTTGGGTGTATTTCGTGGACACATCGCCTGCTACAAGCACGGGTCTTCGCTCACCTGCAAACGGTGAGGCATAGGCAGTTTTCGTGGTTTTACCCACTGGGAGTGCCAGCATATCTGCATACATTTGCGGTGGGTAAAGGGTTCCTGACATCAAGATTGCACCTGAGGTGTCGTTGAACACAGGGCCGGATACCAAGCCAGGGTCCAAGAGGTGGGAGGTGATTTTTCCTTCCTTGCCTTTTGCGCTGAACACGAGGCAAAGCGCCGTTGTCGAGCCAAATTCATTGACGCAACTCAAGATGTGGCCAAGGCGATGGGAGTCTGGCTCCATTGGATCTTCGCCCTCGCCAGCATCGAGATCGATGTCACATCGGCTGAGAATGTCTGCAAGGAGTGGCAATCGATGGTGTCGTTGTACGCCGTGACCATCATCAGCTACAGGCGCCGGTTCTTCGTTCAAGGTTCGCTGTCCAGAGAGGCCTTCATATTCATCGCAAGCACGGTGGAACACATCTGTGAATGCGGCCACTTCGACATGGGATTCGTTTGCATCACCGGTCAATTCATTGTGCAAGCGTCTGAACAAATCTGCAATTTTTACACGGGCAATTTTCATCACTTCGAGCGCCCATGTCGCCAAATCGAGTTCAAGGGCCGTGGAATCCGCACCGCTCTGGTGGTAGATATTGGTCAATGTGCCAACATATTCCTCCAATTCCATGGTTGAGTTTCGAGAGATGGTTGGTGTGATGACTCGCTCCATCGTCATACGAATGCGGTCGGGAAGGTTGTGCGCTTCGTCGACGACCAAGATGATGTCTTCAAGAGCGATCCCCATTGCTTCTAGGCTGGAAGTGCGAACACCTTCATCGAACAAGTGGTTGTAGTCGCCAACAAAGATGTCGGCGTGATTCGCTGCTTCTCGTGCTGCTTTCCATGGGCAAGTTTGGGCGATTTGCCCGTCAACCCTGTGTATTTTGGCCAATTCGACCAATTCGTCAACATGCAATGGACTGTCCAGAATTCGCTTGGTAAGGCCGGGTGCTTTGGTGATCCAAGGCTTGCAGCTCTTCTCCCGGCGTGCGGTGCTGCACATCATCGAAAACACGTGTGGTGATTCCTTGGCAAAGGGTTGGACACACATACCAGATTGACCAATCATGTCAACCAATGTGACGGGGCTTTGGTTGATCCGTCGTTCGTTGATCCTCCGCACGGTATCGACGACAATGCGATGCTGCGATTGCCTTGAGGTGAGGAAAAAGATGCTCTTCTGCCCGGGTGTGAGCGCTGCGACTTCCAAGGCGGCTGCCAAAGCCGCCGCCGTCTTTCCAATTCCAGTTGGTGCAGCGGCAAGATGGTAACCGCCCTTTCGGAGTGCTTCACGGGATTCGCGAATCATATCGATTTGACCAGGACGGGGTTGAGGGTGGGCCAAATACGGAAAGGCGTCCGTCGAATCGAGTTCTGCCTCCGTTGTCATAATCACCCTTCACAGTCGACCCCTCTAAAGGATTGGGGGGGAAGCGACAGCCAGCGGCTGCACTGTTGAGCATCATTGTGCCCAGGATCGTGGGGGGCCTGGGCACGTGGGAACCACCAACTCAGCAAGCTGGGGTGGAATCTGAGTCCCCCCGCCCGTCTTTCGGGGGGAGGTGTGTTGGGTTTGTTTGTCCTGTGCGTGCAAGACGGGCACGCTGACACAAAGCGGCTAATCCGTACAGGTTGGACCTTTCCTGTACAGCATTGAAGGTGGCTCGACGAGTTTCATCCATTTCGTTTTGCCAATTCATTCCATCCCCTCCAGCACTCTCACCCACTCATTCGTGGTATTCTTCGTGTCGCATCGTTGATCCCTTGGCCGCAGCCAACAAACCTTCGAGTTGGTCATTCTGTTCTGCATGCGCCTTGACGGCGGTTGCAATGTAGAGTGAAAGCCCTTCTTGGGCGGCGATCTCTGGGGTTGTGCCCTGGAGTTCGTAAAGCAGGCCGAGGGCACGCTTGTCACCATGACCAAGGGGGATTCGAACTGAATCCATGCCTTGGACCAATGGTTGGCCGTTGAGGAGTTGTTGAATCGCTTGACGGATTACGTCGGAGCGGTTTCGAGCGCCATCCAAACCAATTCGAGCATCAAGCATCATCATATCTTCCTCAGTGATTCTGAGGGACACGAGGTTGCTAGGTGCGGTCATCGTTGGGGTCTCCTGTATTCTGTGCTATGCAATGAAGGATATAAACATATTCGTTTTGATGACATATTGTCATACAGTTGATTACACTTGGTTTTTCGGGGTTTCTCTTCTCAGTGGCCTGTTTGGTTCGGGCAAAGGTTCGAATTGAACATATTGAGTGTTATTTTTCTGTATACGCCGTTTCGACACAACCACGGTTCGATATGTCTCTAAATACCGCCACCTGTTGGTTGGAGCATGGCACTCGAACCATCCCGTGGGTTGTACCTTTATTTGCGAACTTTGAACGAAGCATTGGGCGATGAAATCATCACTGATGACGAAGCACAGATCCTCCGGGTTCTCGCTCATGCCCTCGGTGTTCGTCCAAGCGATACTGCGGAATGCCTCTCGGTCGCCAGGGGCGAAGCACGCAATCCCTTCGATGATCTCGAAGAAGACTACGCTGGGCATCGAATGGGTGATGTGACGACCTACCAAACGGCTCTTATCGCCGCGTTGGATGATGAAGTCATTACCGAAGATGAGTGGTCGATGCTTAACTCGCTGCGCACCATCATTGGTATCCAGGCAGATCAGCACACCATGATTGAAGAAGCAATTCGTGGCATGGCAGAAGTCGATGAGGAAGGCAATCGCCGCATTGAACGACTGAATCGATTTAACACAGTTTGCCCTTACTGAACGTCCTTGATTTACGCAAGGAAAGGTGGGTTGATGAGCCCATGCCGTGGGAATGCTTAGAAAGGGTTTGCAATTCGCCAAGAGCAATACATTACCTGTATACGTGATTCTATGAGTGCAACAAAAGACATCTATGAAGCAGTGGTCGCACGCGACCCAAACCAACCTGAATTCCATCAAGCTGTTTGGGAAGTTCTTGAATCCCTCGAACCAGTGATCGAGCAACACCCAGAATACCGCAGCATTGTGGAGCGAATTGTCGAGCCAGAACGTTTGATTCACTTCCGTGTCCCATGGGTCGATGACGCTGGTGCAATCCAAGTCAACCGTGGCTTCCGAATTCAATTCAACGGCGCAATCGGACCTTACAAGGGCGGTCTGCGTTTCCACCCAAGCGTGAATGCATCCATCCTCAAGTTCCTTGCTTTCGAGCAAATTTTCAAGAATTCCCTGACCGGCCTTCCTATGGGTGGCGGCAAGGGTGGAGCAGACTTCAACCCGAAAGGCAAGTCCGATGGCGAAGTCATGCGCTTCTGCCAATCCTTCATGATGGAACTTTGGCGACACATTGGCCACAACTGCGACGTCCCTGCTGGTGACATCGGTGTTGGCGGTCGTGAAATCGGTTACATGTTTGGTATGTACAAGAAACTCCAGAACGAATTCCAGGCCGGCGTGCTTACTGGCAAGGGGATTTCCTACGGTGGTTCACTCATCCGACCGGAAGCAACAGGCTACGGTCTCGTGTACTTCGCTCGTGAGATGCTTGGCGCACAAGGCAAGTCGTTCGAAGGTGCTACTGTCTCCATTTCTGGTTCCGGAAACGTCGCTCAGTTCGCATGCGAAAAGGTCCTTGACCTTGGTGGCAAGCCAGTAACCATGTCCGATTCCAGTGGTTTCATTCACGACTCCGAAGGCATCGACCGAGCCAAACTCGCTTGGATCATGGACCTCAAGAACAACCGACGTGGACGTATCTCTGAATACGCAGCTGAATTCAGCAGCGCAACCTTCACTGCATCCGCACCTGAACCTTCCTCCAACGGATTGTGGGGCGTCAACGTCGATGTTGCACTTCCATGCGCAACACAAAACGAAATCAACGGTGCTGAAGCACAAATGCTTGTTGATAACAAGGTCATGGCCGTTGCAGAAGGGGCCAACATGCCATGCACACCAGAGGCTGTCGAAGTCTTCCAGAAGAACGGCATCATGTTCGCACCTGGAAAGGCAAGCAACGCTGGTGGTGTCGCAACCTCCGGTTTGGAAATGTCACAGAACTCCCTCCGCTATGGCTGGACCCGTGAAGAAGTCGATGCAAAGCTCGACAACATCATGGTCAACATTCACAAGAACGCTGCAGAGACCGCTGAAAAGTACGGTCGACCTGGCGACTACGTGTTTGGCGCAAACGTTGCAGGCTTCCTCAAGATCGCTGAGGCAATGGCTGCTCATGGCGTTGTCTGATTTGAATCACGCCACGGAGTGGCGAGGGATTTCGCTCGCCAAGACCATGCGTCAGCGCCTTGCCGATTGACAGAATGATTGTCTTTGCTGAAGGCAAGGAAATGTCATGGTTCGATGGAGAACATAAACTCCATTCCAGATTGGGCGTGGGCCACTTCAATCTTGGGAGGGCGGTGAGGGTGCCTCTTCCATTCCAACGATTTCATAATTCGATGGAAACATGGCGACCGCAACAGCAAGCACCGTGCAAGCAAGGCCCCAGCCAAACATCTGACGCACGAACATCATCTCAAGGGCGATGACAAGGATCAGTAAGCCGCCAATGTTTGATGTCCAAACGAGCGTTTTGAACGTACCAAGGGTCACGCCGGGCGTCCCTTCTTTTCTGTACGGACCAAATTCTCCACCAAAGCGTTGAGCAGTGTCATCCTTTCCTTTTTTCGACATTGTTGTTCCTCCTTAACGGTCAATCATCGTGATGGCGTCGGTTGGGCACGCCAAGACACACAAACGGCATCCAGTGCAAGCATCGCGTATGATTCTCGCCTTTCGATTCGATTCGACTTTGATGAGTGGGCTTGCCATAGCGACTTTGTAGAGATCAATCGCTTCGTCATCACAGACAATGGTGCATTGGTCACAACCGATGCAAAGCCGCTCTTCGACAAAGGCGACGGCTGTTTCGCCACCCTTTGCTGCTGCGTGTTGTTCACCTCGCTGACGGTTAAGGGAACTGCGAATGCGCAAGGCCTCAGCCTCTCTGCGCTTTTTCAGCTCGTCCGAGGAGGTCATGCATGTTCCTCCACGAGGTCATGCTCTTCAAACTTGACGACAGCCATGTTGACCAAAAGATCCCCAAAGCAGTAGAACGCCCCGACAAGGAGCGGTGGATTCCAAGCCGTAAGCCCCGTCCATGGTACAGACGCTGCCCACGTCCAGTTTCCTAACTGAGTGCCGATGATTTCCATGCCCAGTGCTGCCCATGCCATCGCCGCATAGAGTCTTGGTTGTGGTCCATATTTCGTGAACACCAACACAAGAATGAGCAACACAACCGCCGAAGTATCGCCGCCCGTGTACGCTCCATAGGCCACAACAGGCACGAATGGCATCAGGGATGGGAGCGCCCATGTTTCCTTCATTTTCTCAGCCATTATACGTCCAAGATCGAAGAGAAAGTAGTGGCCTGCTGGGACAAACAGCGGCATGAGACCCCGTTGGTATTCGTAAATCCCCCAGACTTCGCTGAAGAATAATTCCATCGGCGTGGCAAAAGCAACAACCGTGATCATTTCGATGCGGATTTTTCTGGTTCCCTTTGCATAGATGTAGGCAAAGAGACCCCAGCACCAGAGATTGACCGGCCATTCTGGCGGCAGAACATCTGTGAGAAGTCCACCTGCAGCCGTTGCCGAGACCCAAAGGCCGACGACAATGGTCAGGATGTACACCCATGCCCTGTGCATGGTCAACCGAAGAGGTGAGGCCACTTAAGACTGGACGGCGTTGCTATGTTCCTGATAGGCGAGAAGTTCCTTGCCCATTGCCAACATTGACAACTCTGCCACAAGGGCGTGCCAACCTTGTGCATGTTCGCCGTATGCTTCACCCACATCGTGAATTGACTCAAACCGAGCGCTTGGTGAATTGAGGTTGTCGTTGTCACCTTTCTTTGGGTTGATTCTGTAAAACCAAGACGCAGCTTGACCGTCAACAAGGTAGACTACGGGTTCGACAGGTGCGCCTTCTTCCGTTTTCAAACAGGTTGGTACGCCTTCTTGAATTAAGAAATTTTCAACATCAACGCCGCCTTTTGCGTACATCAGTTTGTTCATTTTCCTGTTTGATAGTTCAAGGATCTGTTCACCCTTGGTCACCACCATGATGCCTAATCCATAGGTGCCACGGTCGTTTTTGATGAAGGCCACAGGTTCTCTCTCGATGCCAAGAGCAGCGTATTTTTCTGATAAACCAAGGAGAAACTCATCAATTTCTTCTGCCAATCGAACTCGACAGGTCTCTTTTTCGAGGCACTTGTTTTCAGAGACAAACCATTCGCTCATCAAATGCCATGAATCGATTTCCAGCATATCTGCCATTTCATCCACATAGGCCTGGAGTTGGAGATAATGTTCGGATTTACGTCGTCGGTGCCATCCCATTTCTTTCGGTGGGAACACTTGGTTTCCAAGTCCGGGAAGAATTCCTTCTGTGAGGTCGTTGTTGAGGAGCGTGAGGCACGGGATTTCTCCCGCCACAAGCAGGTGTTCCTCACCGTCTTTGCTGATCGCCTCGACAGGCGTGAGTTCAACCGGGCCTGAGATCCCATCGAGCCAGCCTCGGTCTTCAAACACAGGGGAGCCAATCGTGCATCGGTAGCCCGCCATTTCCAACAGTCTTTGGATTGTTGCAATGTTTTCCACATAGCCCTTGTTCCTTGTGTGGGCTTCAGGGTAAAGGTGAACCCACTTACAATCACCATAATTCCGCTTGATGTGCGACCCCATAAGATCGGAAATTTCATCCATGTCTTGTGGGGCAATGTTGTTGAATCCAGCTGGGAAGTGGTTTGCATCGACCACGGCAATCTTCCATTCAGCATCTCGGACGTCAACGCTTCCATAGAATGGAATTGGGACCTCGGATCGCTTCAGATCCATCCATTCAGAAATCCGTTGGCGATTTGCTTCCAACTTTGGCGTCAAATCATGCAATGAATTCATCCAATCACCTCATCGAGCAGTGCAACTGCACTTTTCTGTGGTCGCAATGCGCCTCTGTCCAATATATGAATTGCTTCAAACAATCCAATGCCGATGGCTAGTTCAGGTTGACCCTTGAACGCTTTCGCAAGCCTCGGGTACCGCTTTAGGACTTCATCCCCGCGTGGGCGCAACTCTTCGATGAGGGTCGTGATGAGGCCAGGTGAAGTGGCTCTCCCAGCGGGTAGTTTTGGACGGCGCACGATTTCCGGTGGGAGCCGTGTCAAATCAGCCGCTGCCCTCAACGCTGCCTTTTCTTCGAGGGATGCGGGCAGGCGCCACTCCATTGGGAGGTTGTTAGTGGCTTTCCGATGTGCGCTACCGAGGAAGGGGACGCGCACTTCCAAGGAGTGAGCCATCGAATGGCGGTCAACCAATCTCAGTTGGAAATTTGTGAGTTGGCCATGTTCAAGTTCGAAATTGAGGAACGATTCCAGAGAGTCCGTGTGAGCGGATCCGCTGTGGTCGTTGGTGTACCATGCATCGCCGACCGGCAGGTTGCCTTGTTCGATTTGACGTGCCATCGGATGGTCCATCGACGCAAGCCGCGCATCAATCAAGCGTGCGTGTTGGCTCAGGTCTCGGTACCTTGGATAGCCTGCATGCAATTCATCAGCACCTTGTCCACATAAGCCAACGGTTACCTTTTCCGCCATCTTTTGGAACAGAGGTTGGAAGAACAACACCGTGACATCGAAGTCTTCGCCGTGCCAAGTGAGGTCTGGGAGTCGTTTGTCGAAGGAATCGGCCTCCAAAATGTGCTGGTGGTGCTTAAGTTCCAGTGAGGAGGCGACGTTTTCTGCTGCGATCCAATCGGGATTGTCTTCACTTTCTGCTACGGTCCAGCATTCAGGTACGGGCTGACCTGCGCGCTGAGCCGCTTCGTGGGCGACGGCTGCAACAAGGGAGGAATCAAGGCCGCCAGATAGAACGATGCCCATTGGGACTTCACCCATGAGTCGCTGGCTCACACCATCAACAAATGATTCCAATAGGTGGCCTGCCTGTGTGGATGGATCCCATGAAGATTCAGGGCTAAGGGCTTGGCGTTCCACATTTGCTTTGTCAATCATGGTCGGTTTGCCGTTCTCCATCGACCACACTTCGACGGTTCCTGCACGGACTTGATGCACCCCTTTGAGCAGGGTTGTACCGTCAAGTGGGTACTCCCAAGCCAGTCGCGCAATCAAGGCAGCTTCGTCAAATGAGGGGGTGTGACCTTCATGAGCGCGAAGGGCCTTTGCTTCACTCGCAAATAACAAACTTCCATCGACATGCGTTCGAACGAGCGGCTTGATGCCAAGAGGGTCGCGTGCAAGCAAAAGGCGTCGTTCTATAGGATCCCAGAGGCAGAATGCGTACATGCCGTCGAGTTGGTTAATCCAGGCTGCATGTTGACGAGCCGAAAGCGAGCCCGTTGTTTGTTGCTGCTTTGCCTTGCTGTACAGCGCCATAATGGCTTCAGAATCAACATTGCTGGTCCACGGGTAGGTGTTGTTTCGACGGCGCAGATCGCTGTGGTTGTAGATTTCTCCATTCGCGACGAGAATTTCACCAGCGGGTCCAAAGATTGGTTGATCACCGCCAGCACGGTCTACAATGGCCAACCGGGTGTGGCCAAGAGCGAGTGTGTCGTCTGTCCAGGCATCCTGACCATCTGGGCCTCGATGCTTTTGAAGTGCGTTCATGGCGTGAATTACATTGATGTCTGGTCGCCCAAACATGCCTGAAATTCCGCACATAATGTGGAGTCGAAGGCCCGCCCTTCTTCAACCCATGCAGGTCGGTTTTATTCACCAAACGGGGTATCGAATCATGACGACAGCCATGAGGATGATGGCCAAGGAAAAGCCAACGAAGTAGGTGATTTGTGGGGGTTCTGAAGAGTTTGTCTCGTCGCTCATTGACGTCACCAATCTCTTCCACACGACACCATCATTTGAACATATTGAGGGCTGTGGTTCGTTTCAAGCCATAACCTGAAGGAACGGTTCGAGCACCAACAGAAGGCCGAGCGGAATCAACGTCATGGTAGCGTTGTCGTCAATGTAGCGCAGTCTTGGCCATTCAGCGGCCACACATAGGGGGCCAAAGACAACCGCAAGCCAGAGTGGTGTTGCAAAGAAGTACCAGCATGCAACCCATATCAGAGATATGAACGCGCATGAATAGAGAATCACGTTCTTGGTCTCCGTTCCGCGCCGCCTTAATTCGCCCATAAATGGGTCGCCGAACGACAAGGAAAGGATGAGTGGCCATGCGTAGGCTTCGGTTGGTGCCAGCAAAAACACCATGCCGACGCCAAAGGCACCCCATGCGAGGGCTGACACTTGCTTTGCCTCATACGATCGTTGCCCAAAGATTGTGAAGCCCATTTTCAGACGAATTGCTTCTGCTGCAAGGATGGCGAGGATGACGAGGGAGACCAGTTGAGGGACCTCGGCGCCAATCGAATCGGCCAAGTCTTCGCCCCACTCAAAAAAAACAAACGGGACTGCAGCCATTCCGATGTGTATGCCACGGCGGAATAAGTGACCGCTCATGCCTCCAACTGAAAGATCAACAGGGTTGGTTAACTCGACGTGTTCACTCACTCTTGTTCGCCCCAATGGACTGTATCACATCGTCAAGCGACATATAACCTGCTGCCAATTTTTCGAGATAATCGTCCAGTTGTGGGGATTCGAGTATTTTCCGCTCGTGATGCGCAAGCAATCGCTCTCGCCATCGTGCTCGCTCGGAGCGGCCCGATGAGACCAGTTCAAGCAACATCGTTGAGGCGTTTTCGATGCCGGTTCCATGAAGCGCTGAGGTCAGCATGACCGGGGGTGACGCCCCTGTTCCCAACTCATAAGATTCTCTGAGTTCATCAGCGTGACGATCTGCACCAGGAAGGTCGCATTTGTTGACAATGACAGCGTCAGCGAGTTCGAGCAGGCCTGCTTTTTCGGCTTGGACGCCGTCGCCACGTGCTGGCCCTTCAACGACCAATATTCTGTCTGCAATCGCGGCGCATCGAACTTCAGCTTGCCCGGCCCCAACAGTCTCGATGACCACTCGATCCCACCCCAGTATCAACAAAAATTCCGTCATGTCGGCAACGATGAGAGGGACGCTTCCCGATGCCTTTCGTGTGGCGATGGAGCGCAGGTAAATGTTGTTTTTGAGCGTCGGATGGTCAACGACCGTCATGCGAACTCTGTCTCCAAGCAACGCACCACCGGAACGGGGTGAGGATGGGTCGACAGCCAAAAGAGCCACTCGTAATCCTGTGCCAGCCCATTGTGTCAATAAGCCGTCCAAAAGGCAAGATTTGCCAACTCCGGGGGCGCCTGTGATGGCGAGTGATTGCCAGTGTTCACTTGAGGATTGATGTTCACCAGTGATGGTTTTGATCTCATCTAGAGTGATGGTTCTGTTTTCAAGCGCCGTCAAGGTGCGTGCTAACGACCGACGGTCGCCTTGCATGGCTGCCTCAATCATTGCTTGCAATGCACTCACCTCATGCTTCGGAAGACCAGTGCCATTCGCTTGTTTGACCAACACCGGCATCATCCATTGCGTTTGATGCTTGTATGAATTCAAGGATTTCGGATGTGGGTGTGCCCGGGCCAAAGATGGCGCGAATCTTGCATTCAAAGAGGGCGTCACGATCGTCGTCAGGGATGATGCCGCCTCCGAACACAATGACATCGTTGAGCCCTTCAGTTCTCAACAATTCACAGACCTTTGGGAACAAGTGTCCATGGGCGCCTGAAAGGGAAGAGAGTCCAAGGAATCGAGCGTCTTCGTCTCGAACGGTGTCAACGATTTGCTGAGCGCTTCTCCTGAGGCCCGTGTAAATGACTTCGTGGCCAGCATCTCTGAGTGCGCGTGCCACTACTTTCGCACCACGGTCATGTCCATCGAGTCCGGGTTTTGCAACAACCACACGCAACGGTTCGCCCATGAACTGAGGATGAAACGCTTCCCTATCAACACACCCCTTTGAAAGTGAGGCACTCCGCTTTCCATCCTGCTTTCAGTGACATGGTGAAAAGTTCGCTCAATAAGCAGTCTTTGAGTGGCAACGCATAAGGGCGGCTTTTCAGTCCGAGGGGTAGGGAAGCCTATGTCATCGACAGAGCAACGACTCCAAGATTTGCGAAATCGAAAGGCCCGCAGCGAGGCTGGTGGGGGACAAGCAAGGGTTGACGCTCAGCATAACCGTGGAAAAATGACCGCACGAGAGCGCATGGAAATGTTGCTTGACGATGGTTCGTTCCAAGAAATTGACGCACTTGTCGAACACCGCTGCCGAGACTTCAACATGGATTCCAACATTATCCCCGGCGACGGCGTCGTCACAGGTCACGGTACCATCAACGGACGAGAAGTGTTCGCGTTTGCTCAAGACTTCACTGTCTATGGCGGTTCTCTCGGTGAGATGCACGGTCTGAAAATTTGCAAAGTGCTTGACATGGCGCTCAAGACGGGCCGACCCGTGATTGGGATGAACGATTCCGGTGGAGCCCGAATCCAAGAAGGCGTGGCTTCCCTCGGCAGCTATGCAGAGATCTTCTTCCGCAACGTGCGTGCTTCTGGTGTTGTTCCACAAATTTCGGTGATCATGGGGCCTTGTGCCGGAGGTGCCGTCTATTCACCTGCCATCACGGACTTTGTCATCATGGTCGACCAAACCGCTCACATGTTCATCACGGGTCCTGAAGTCATCAAGACCGTGACCAATGAAGTCGTGACTTTCGAAGACCTCGGCGGCGCGATGACCCACGGGAGCAAATCGGGCGTCTCTCACTTTACTGCAAACGACGATGAAGGCGCCATTCTGCTGGCCCGTGAACTCACCGACCTTCTGCCACAAAACAACCTTGAGCGACCCCCCGACAAGAAAACTTCAGATCCAATCGACCGTTCGTGCGATGCGCTTGACAGCATCATCCCAGACGTCGCTACCAAACCCTACGATGTCCTTGATGTCATCAGTGAAATCCTCGACGATGGAGCGTTTTTGGAGGTTCAAGCCGATTGGGCCCAAAACATCGTCATCGGATTCGGGCACCTTGGCACGCACACTGTCGGCGTGGTTGCAAACCAACCGAAAGTTCTGGCCGGTTGTCTTGACATTGATGCGAGTGACAAAGCAGCAAGGTTTGTTCGCTTCTGTGATGCGTTCAACATTCCAATCATTACCCTTGAGGATGTTCCAGGTTTCTTGCCCGGTACCAATCAAGAATGGGGTGGCATCATACGCCACGGAGCAAAGTTGCTGTACGCCTATGCTGAAGCAACAGTTCCGAAACTGACGGTAATTTTGCGAAAGGCCTACGGTGGTGCGTATGATGTGATGTCTTCAAAGCACATCCGTGGCGATTACAATGTGGCATGGCCAACCGGTGAATTAGCGGTTATGGGCGCCGACGGTGCTGTCGAAATCATTCACAAGCGCCGCATTGCTCATGCTCGAAATGCCGAACAAGAGCGAGCTAGGCTCACAGAAGATTTCAATGAGAAGTTTGCAAACCCGTACAAGGCTGCAGCACTCGGTTACCTTGATGACGTCATCGAACCAAACGAGACTCGCCGCCGCCTCGCTCGAGCGCTCGAGATGCTGCTTGACAAGGAAGAACTGCGACCGGCTCGAAAGCACGGGAACATCCCCCTCTGAGGTTTTTTTATGAGCGCAACAGATCCTGCTCTTCTTCGTATGGCTGCCATTGCTGCCGTGATTGCTGAAGTGACCCAGCAAGGCGAAGATGTGTCTCAAGTGGCGCGCAAACCCGGCTTGGCATGGTCGCAAGATCATCGAAGGATGAACACGGGACAATCAAGCCTCATGCATCAACGAGCAAGCCGCTCACCCTGGAAGTGAATGAATGTCTGAAACAAGAAAAGTCGTCGTCGACGGTGTTGAATTCGAAGTGGAACTTGAGGGTGAAGGGACTTCTTGGTCCGCTACTGTTGAGGGTCAAACGTTCCAGATTGAAATCCCAGACGCCGCACCTGTGTCGAAGAAGAAGCGCTCCGGTGGTGGCAAGAAGAAGAAGTCCGGTACCGTCTCTGCCAACATTCCTGGCAAGGTGGTCACCGTAGAAGTCAGCGAAGGCGACGAAGTGGTTGAGGGTCAAGTGATTTTGATTCTTGAAGCGATGAAAATGCAGAATGAAATTCAAGCACCTGTCTCAGGAACCGTGATCTCGGTTCAATGCGAGGAGGGCCAAGCTATTGAAGCGAACATTCCTCTCGTTGTCATTGAGCCGGTTGCAGAACCTGAAAGCGAGTGACACTCGTTTGATTCGCTCTAACGATGTTTCTTGCGTTGTTGATGTACGACCATTAAAGAGGTGTCAGGGTTTGACTCATGTATGGGCGGAGCAACAGTGTGTGATTTCCTCGGATGTGGTGAGGAAGGAACCATTGTTTCTCGACTCTCACCTGAGGGTTACCTCGTTGCAACAGGAAAGAAAGCCTATTCGTTTAGAGAAGCGTACCGACGTTTCCATTACTGCACAAAACACCACGATGAATTGATGGGCGGCGTTTGGTCAAGGGTTCGCAAACCAGATGACAAGCAAGATGGGCATGTTGCTCCAACGGCCATCTAAGCCCCTTCGGCGAGATGCTGATAAGCAGGCAACGACTGGCTGGACCATGAACACCGACTCCGGTCTCGCCCGTAAGAAACTCTCTGCAGGTATTCTAGCACTTCTTTTGGCCCTGGTATCCGTTACATTGACCGCTCCAATTGCATCTGCGGTTGGCCCAAATCAAAACGACTTAGGTGCTGCAATGGACCTTCCCGACAATTCTACTTCGATCAACAGCAGTCAAGCCGTGATGAACATGAATGGGTTCGCTCCAATGGCATCAGGGGCTTTGTACGGTGAATTGGATGTCGGCGATGATGAAGATTGGTTCGCAATGACGCTGAATGCTAACGAGGGTGTCACGCTCCAGATTGCCTATAACACCACGTACACATCATCCAATGGTTCGACCTACACCAACGATTTCGAGTTGTGGATGTACGATTCTTCGATGAACCTGATCGAATTCTCCATCAGCAACAACCCAGAACTTGTCTCAACGAACACCTCGACAAGTCCACATGGCGGTACGGTTTACTTCCAAATCGTCCGTTATGCCGGCTATGGCAGCTACACCCTCGACTTCTGGCTCTTCTCCACAGGTTCTTCTGGAGGCGGCGGTAATGGTACTGCTCCACCAAGCAGCTGCGTCGGAAACGGGACTCTTAACGCCGATATCCTCGAACCGAATGATTCGACTGCAACAGCCACAATGGCTTCCAACCTGCCAATTTCCTGTACTGGGCTCTCGATTGATTCCTCGACAGATTTGGATTTCTTTGAAATCATTCTTCAAGCAGGCGTTACGTACTATGTGAATGTGTCTTTCATTGGCACAAATGGCGATATCGACATTGGATGGGATGATGCCTCTGGATTGTTTATCGACTCCTCAACAAGCACGGGGAGCGTTGAATCAATGAGCTATACTTCGTTTACAAACCAAACCACGTACGTCGATGTCTATGGGTACTCGGGAGCAACCAATGTCTACTCGATTGAAATTACCACTGATTTGCCAGGGGGAGGTCAATCCTTTGAGACGGTTTCAGTCGAAGCAACAACATTGACAAATGCGACCATCGAGGTGGATGGCATCACTTCGGGTGTGAATTACACCATCAACCTGACACCAATTCAGTACTTCGAAAATGGGAGCAGCAGCCAAGGGACAATGACCTCAATGAACTTCACCGCCAACGGCACCACCTATTCCACCAACGCCACGCTTGCATCCCCAGTCATGGTGGAGTCGGAATACTGCATGGATGTGGAATTGATGGACGCAGCGGGAACCCTTTCCTTTGACGTTGATTGTACCTTCATCGAAGTCTTACAATCCACCGCACTTTCATCCACCACAGGTTCGCACAGTGCGACAAACTTGACTGTGAACACAGATTACACACTTTGGTGGTTTGTCTTTGAAGAGGTTGCGTTCGTGAATAACTTCTCTGTGAGCAATGACGTTGATGCCGCTCTTGCCGCTTCAATTGTTGACGAAGCGACTGTGAACTTTACTTCCACTGCCACTTCTGAAAGTTGGTCTGTCAACTGGTCCGGAATCACAACGATGAACGATCACGTTTTGATTGGCATCCTGTATGAGCCAACTTCAGTCTTGGATCTGGCCAACAACTCTGGCTACATTGGCTTCCACGATGATTTGTTTGTTCCACAACTCCCAACATTGTTGATCGATTCGTATTCCACAAGTTCCACGGCTTCGACCAACAACGTCGATGTCAAAGGCGCTGACTTGGTCACGGGTGACGATTACTTCTACACCGTCCGAGTCACCGATGCATCAGGAGCCAGCATTGCAACAACAGGGATGCTCAACTTTACTGCATCCGCACAAAACATGAGCCAACCAACGTTTAGTTACACCACACCAACTTTGAGTGGAACCTATTGTGCTGAGGTCTTGCTCTACTCTGATGCGTATGTGCAACTCATCGGCGACAGTTCATGCTTCAACCTCGAGTTTGATGACGATAACGATGGGGTCGTGAACGAAGACGATCTTTGTCCAAACACGGCCATTGGTTCCTTTGTCGACCTCGATGGCTGTGCACTGTCGCAAAAGGACAGCGACAATGATGGTTACAACGACTCCGTGGATGCATTCCCTACCGATGCAAGTCAGTATTCCGACATGGATGGTGACGGCTATGGAGACAACCCGAACGGAAATTATCCGGATGCATTCCCAACCGACAGTTCACAATGGGACGATGCTGATGGTGATGGCTACGGCGACAACCCACTTGGTAACAACTCCGATGCATTCCCATTCGATCCTACACAATGGTCCGACGCTGATGGGGATGGCTATGGCGATGCTTCGTCCGGAAACAACCCAGATGCTTACCCTACTGACGCCAGCCAATGGGTTGACGCAGATGGTGATGGCTATGGTGACAACCCGACGGGTACCAACGGCGACCAGTTCCCGAACGATGCCACCCAATGGGCCGACGCTGATGGCGACGGCTTTGGTGATAATCCAGCAGGAACACAACCCGATGCCTTCCCAAGCGATGCCACACAATGGACAGATGCCGATGGTGATGGGTATGGGGACAACGCAGGCGGGAACAACGCCGATGCATTCCCCAACGACGCATCTCAGTGGTCCGACCAAGATGGTGATGGCTTTGGTGACAACCAAGCAGGGACCACACCTGATGCCTTCCCAACCGACGGCACACAGTGGTCAGATGCAGACGGTGACGGCTTTGGTGACAACCCAACAGGAAACGCAGCAGATGCTTTCCCGGCAGATGCCACTCAATGGACTGATGCTGACAATGACGGTTATGGCGACAACGCCATGGGTAACGACGGCGATCAGTGTTTGAACACTCCAGCAGGTCAATCTGTGGATGAAAATGGCTGCGCTGCATCCCAGAAAGACGACGATCTTGACGGTGTTAACAACGCTCAAGATGCTTGCCCTGCAACGCCCGCTGGCGAAACAGTGGATGCATCTGGTTGCTCCGGATCACAAGAAGATACAGACAACGATGGCGTGATGGATTTGTTCGACTTATGCCCTCTCACACCGCTTGGTGCAACCATCGACGCAGCAGGATGCGCCGATTCACAACTTGACAGCGATAATGATGACATCACGAACGACCTGGATGTTTGCCCAACAACATCACCAGGTCTTCCGGTGAACGGTCAAGGATGTGCAGCAGACGAACGGGACTCTGACATGGATGGGGTTATGGACGCAGACGACTTCTGCCAAATGACGCCAACAACAGAAGATGCAGACGACACAGGTTGTTCTGATTCCCAGCGAGACGATGACAACGACGGCATCAACAACAACCTCGATGATTGCCCGAACACTGCCCTCGCTTCCACAGCAGATATCACGGGCTGTTCACCTGAGCAGTACGACGATGACGCCGACCTCATCGACAACACGCTCGACCTCTGTCAAGCAACACCTGCGGGCGAACAAGTCAACTCTGACGGTTGCTCAACGACCCAAACAGATCAGGATGGAGACGGCATCAAGGATGCGTACGACCTCTGCCGAGACACAGCAGCTGGACAAGGCTCCGACCTTGACGGATGTTCTGAATTCCAAAAGGATGACGACAATGACGGTGTCTACAACATTGCTGACCGATGTAAGGGCACCGATGAGAATCAAACTGTGATCAACGACGAAGGGTGCGCTATCAATCAACTTGACACGGATGGGGACGGCGTAAACGACGAACTGGACGATTTCATCTTCGACGCAAACGAAACCCTCGACTCCGATGGTGATGGGGTCGCAGACCGGTACGACGATGCACCTTTCGATGCTTCACGTTCTGAGGCTTTACCAGAAGAAGGCGGCGGTGGACTGGTGTATGCTATTCTTGCGTTGCTTGTTGTGTGTGGTCTTGCTGCTTTGCTCGTGGTGAAGCGAAACGAAGGTGCGGCTTCAGTTGGCTCGGCCTTCGCAGAAGCCAACCAAGCAGACAGCATGTCAGAAGCACACTTTGGCGGCGAATCGAAGGAACTTCCTCAGATTGATGAACCTCAGCAGTGGGAAGAAAACGGCGTGAACTGGTCGAAAGCAGCAGACGGTACGCTTTCTTATTGGGATGAGGCTTCATCCTCGTGGCTTGTATACGATCAGTGAACGGGGGATGGAACAGTGCAACCTCTACAATCAGATGAGCAATTTCTTGTTGTAGGTTTGAATCCAGGTCCAACACGAATATCTGCGAGTAAATTTGTACTCTCGGTTGTTATTGCAAGCCTCGGTCTCTCCTTATTTGGTGGAGTTTCGGAAGCATGGGTCGGTTTTTGGATCTCATTCGCTTTGGTGATTATTCTCTCCTGTGGGCAGCAGTACGTGCTTGATGCCTCGGCAGATGTTTTGAAAAAGAGAAGGTTGTACTTTCTACGTCCCACACCGTGGGTTGAACTTGGAAAACTTACTGACATCCGTTTTGTCAAAAGACGAAAACCAAGCAGCGATGATGGAGAATCCATGAACAGCTATATTGACTTCAATTTCAATGATGGAACCACCCATACATGGTCCCTTCTCTATGGTCCATCAGACACATACACCGTTCAAATCGATGACTTTCTCATAAGCCATGGAATCGACAACAGCCTTCCCACTTACAAGCAACAGTTTCAAATTTCAACACCCACGAATGATTCCCCAGCCACGCCATCCTCTCCTCCCGGCTCAACAGTTTGGGATACAACCCCACAGCCGACAAAGCTGACCCCATCTTCTGGGTCAGCGAGCGTTTGGGATGTTGCACCTGCGGCGCCAGAGAAGGTCAAGACCGCAAGCAAATCTGTATGGGATCAGTGATGGGTGCTTGCTTACAGTTGAAACTTGATTCCTGTAAGTTCCTCAGTGTGTGCCCATAATTGACGAGCCATTTCTTCATCTGCAGCATGAGGTGTAATTTTTGCTTTCCCGGTCCATCCACGTGCTTCCAAGAGTCCGATTGGACCCCAATACCTGTGGTGGGTTGCATTAGGGTGGGTGGCTGCATACAATGTGGGCGCTGCACCTTTGACGGGCCTCATACCAAACAGTGGGTTCAAGCAGCGCCATGCAAGGGAATACCTCTGAAGGTCTGTGTTTGAATAACCAGGGTGGCTGCCAAATGATTCGATGTGTGAACCTGCTGCTTTGAGGCGCCGATCGAGTTCAAGTGCAAAGAGAAGGTTGGCCAGTTTACTTTGACTGTACATGCCCCATTTGTCATATTTCTTCTTCTCGCCGTTGATGTCCGCAAGGTCAATTCGTCCAGCCCAGTGGGCGATGCTGGAAAGGGTGACCACCCTCGGGTGCTTTGCTGCGGAAAGAAGCGGCATCAGGTGAGATGTAAGGGCGAAGTGTCCGAAATGGTTGGTTCCAATTTGTAATTCAAAGCCATCTGTGGTGGTGGACTTTGGCGGAATCATCACCCCTGCATTGTTGATGAGGATGTCCACGCTGTCATGGTTCGCTGCCATTCGTGTTGCAAAGGCTTCGACGCTTGCCAAATTTGCCAAATCAAGTTCCTCAATATGGATCATCGCATCGGGTGATGCTGCAATCATCTTGGCTTTCGCCTTCCCTGCTTTGTCGAGGTTCCGGCAAGCGAGCACCACTTGTGCGCCCTTGTCTGCCAACGCCAACGCCATGTGGTAGCCAATGCCTGTGTTCGAGCCCGTGACGATGGCCGTCTTTCCCGTCTGACTGGTCATCAGTTCTGCTTTCCACTTAATGTCGATTTTCTTCATACGATTGCCTCGGGAGTTCGCTCTTACGTTGTATCGACTGACATCTTGCGATGTTGGGCTCTCTTGACCCACAGAGGGGTTCATTGAGGGCTGTTGTGGACTTCAGGCTTCAATACCAGTGCTTGGTTGCACTGCCGCTGCTGCCTTCGCCTTCTTTGCTTCGACTTGGCGGGCAAGGAAGGACACGACGTCGAGGATTTCGATGTCAGCGTAGCGCTCATCGCCTTCGAACTTCAAGCACTCAAAGTGAGAGACGCACTTCGGGCAAGAGGTCAACATGGTGTCGGCACCAGTGGCTCGAATTTCTTCCATACGAGTGACACGGAGGGCTCGGGCGTTTTCGTTGCATGACATCATGCTGGAAACACCACAGCACATGGCGTCTTCGCCACTGTGTTCCATCTCGACGATCTCGACGCCTTCAACGCCTGCAATGAGTTCACGTGGTTCTTCGTAAACGCCCATCTGACGTCCAAGTCGGCAAGGGTCGTGATAGGTGACCGTTGTTTCTTCTTCTGCCTTGAGGTTCATGTCAAAGCCGTTCTCAACGAGGAATTCTGTGGTGTGCATGACCTTGACACCTTCAAGTTCGTAATCTCGGGCGAAGGTTCGGAAACACTCTGCACATGAAGACACGAGGGTGTCGATGCCAGATTGTTCGATCTTCTTTTGGTTGTAGGCCTTGAGTTTCTCAAACACTTCATCGAGGCCTTGCCACTTCTGGTCGTGACCACAGCACTTGAGGAAGTCTCGACCGAGGTAGTTGACATCGACGTTCATGTCGTCAAACAAAGTGAACGCCGAGGTTGTTGCATCGCCAAGGTTCATCTCGCCCTCGTTGACGTGGGAGAAGACCATCTCTTGGTCGAGGTAGTCAACACAGCCAGGGTAGTAGCCGATGTTTGAGGTGATTGGGTAGTCTTGCACTGTGATGAAGTCGTCATCAGCTTCTTCTTCTGCTTCAGCAGAGAGCACAGCCTGGAGGACGGTGTGAGGGATTTCCGCTTGTGGGCCACCGACGATCAGCGATCGGCGGATGTCGACATAGGAGTCGTAGTTGACCAGTTGTGGGCATGCGTTGGTGCATGCTGTGCACGTCAAACACGAATACAGCGGGACACCATCGTCCTCATTGTTCCAAGAATTGTAGATGATGTTGAGTTTATCGCCACCGTTGAAGAGTCGAACTGGGCATGCATCGTCACACAGGTCACAGCCGTAGCACTTGTTCATCTCGAATTCATAACCACGGGCCATGGAGCGCAGAACCACGAACACAACGGCGCCAAAGGTCAAGCATGGAATGAACATTGCATAGGTTAACTTTGCATCGAGCGCTTTTGGATTGGTGTGGTATGTTGGGTTCTCAATCGAGGTGTATGCCGTTCCACCGAGTGCCATTTGGCTACCGTTGGTGAGGTCGACAGTGCGGCCGGCTAGAGCGGTCGGTGCGTCTTCGCTCCACACGAGCAGTGGTTGGAAACTTGCGATTGCAAACGAAGTCTCGGTGATGATGCTGTCGTTGTAGGCCAACGCTCCGTTCACACTCACTGTGTATTCGTAGGTGTATTCACCAACGGCGAGTTCGAGCGTTGCACCTTCGCAATCGTCGAAGCTGGTGACCGTCTTGCCATTGCTGTCCATCAGGGTCATGGTTGACGCAATCATGGTAACAGTGTTGATGTCGTTGATCTTACGCTCTGAGGCTCGGTATTCACAAGCAAGGTCAGTCGTAATTGTCTCGATGCTCTCATGGTGACCACCTGGGAAGTGGCTTTGGTCCTCTGTGATGGTGAAGGTTCCTGTTGTGATCCAACCATCGCCTCCATTGAAGGAGGTGGAATTGGCAGCCGCATTGATGCCCTGTGCAGCGTTTTGGTGACCGTTCGCATCGGTGAAATCAGTGATGATGTATCGAGCTGGTTGGTAGATGCTCCAATCCAACCATGCGGTGGTCGGCACGATTCCATCGTCACTCCATCCACGTTCGTCGGTAAATTCGTTGACATCGTGAACATGCACATCAGTTGGTTGTCCCCTCATGGCTTCGAGTTCAGGGTACAGGTCATGTGTAAGTCCCTTGATGGTCAAGAGACCTCCTTGGTCCCAGAATCCGTCGTCGTAGGTGTCCCATGTGGCAACGGTTCCTGCTGTGGAAATGAGGAGGGAGCCAATCAGAATTTGCTTTGCGTGGCCGGGCGTGAATCCAGCGCCCCACGCTTTGACAAGCAAGGCTCGTGCAATGAAATAGATACAAATCCATGCTAAGACGCCCGTCATCATCCATGGGATCGAATTGAAGGCATCCGCTAGCCAAGGCGCTCGAGTCCCACATAACAGATCACCATGGCTGTCTAACTTACAGAAGTCGGATCTATTTTTACCGTATAACTCAAGGAAGATATTGATCGAAAACACAGAGATGAACCAAATGTGGGCTAAATAGACCGCACCAGCAGTGGCGAACCACGGGTCTTCAACTGGTCGCTTTTCTCGTCCACCGAGGAACGGAGGGAGTGCGAGGATGCTGACTGGGATGCCAGTGAGTGCAGCACCCCACCATGCAGCGTTCCATGGGAACACAGGTTGGCCGACGATTTCACCGATGAATCCGGTTGGTACCGTGAATTGAGGCAGGTATTCGCCCCATCGTAGGTATCCATAGGAAAACAACACGTACCAATCAGGGAACACGAAGCCAGCTTGTGCGTAGGGGTCAGCAGCACTGTGAAGTGGTGGTGGGATCAACCATGCATAGAAGAGCAATACAGCGCCCATGAATGCAAAGATGATCGAGTCACGGAGCACTTCTTGTGGCCAGAAGCCATGCCCCGTTCGCGTGCGAACACGCTTTTCTCCAGCAGTCTGGAGTTGTTCTTTTTCTTCCATATAGGAAGATGCAACACGTCCTAGGTTCTCAATAAGTCCCATAATTCATACCTCCAAAGATCAATGTGGCTCCGCAATGCCTTGTACCCATACTATAAACAAGTGAATGATGATCAATGTGGTCACAATCACAGGGAGAATAAAGACGTGAATGAAGTACATTCGAGTCACGGTTCGAGGTGTTAAGGACGAGCCGCTGAACAACAAGGTTGCGACATACTTTCCAACAAGCGGGCTTGAATTCGCAAGGTTGATTCCAATCACAGCAGCACCATAGGCCAGCGAATCCCATGGGAGAAGGTAGCCTGAGTAACCAAAGACAATGGTGAGGGCCATCAAAGCAACGCCGATGAGCCAGTTGAGTTCACGAGGGTTTCGGTATGCGCCAGTAAAGTAGACGCGGCACATGTGTAAGAACACGCTTGCTACCATGAAGTGAGTTGCCCAGTGGTGGACCGCTCGAATGATGTAGCCGAACGGAAGTTCGGTCATGATGAATTGCATGCTTGCGTATGCAGGCGATGGATCGCCTTCGCCACCAGGGACGTAGTAGATGCCAAGCACTGTTCCTGTGATGACCAAAATGATGAACGAAAGGAAGGAGATGCCACCGAGGCAGTACAGAGGGTACCAGTACCAAATGATTCGGAGCTTGTATTTCTCAGCGTGTGTCAACGGCATTTGCCGGTGCATGTTGTAGTAGGCGCCTTTTGACATGTTCCAGTAATCTTGGAGGCGGAAACGGGTGTCAAGCCAAGAGAAAATCCACAAGAACAACCGTTCAGCAAAACCCATCTTACCAGTTGATTCAACCGCACGGAGGATTTCACGACGGGGTAGGTCGTCGTTTTCCTTGCGGAGCGTCAGCGCCACAAGGACGATGACGAAGGCGATGAAGAACCAAAGAATCCAGAACATTGTTGTCATTGTATCACCTCAGTCGCAGTATGTGTACCAGTCAATGTAGTCAGTGATGCCTTCGATGACATCACCGTTGAGTTGTATTGGGATCAGCGGAAGGCCGACTGGTGCAGGACCGCCTGCTTTGCGGATTCCAGCATAACTGAATGTGGCACCATTTGAGCGGTTTCGGTTGGTGTTCATTTCCAGAGCAGTTGGGTCGAAACGGGAAGAGTGGCAGATGCAGAACAGTTTGGTACCACCGTCGTCACCGCCGCCGGGTGTCCATGAGTCTTCAGTGAACGAGTTCGAGACAAGTTGCCATCCGGGGATGCAGCACAAGTGTGTGCATCGTCCAAAAATCATGACAAGGTCTTCAGACGGGAAAATGCGAGGGTCTTGGTCGCTCAAATCCTCAAAGTGACCGATTGTTTTTCCAGTCTCATCCACGCCTTCCATGAATTGGAAGCGAGCAAGTCCGCTTGATTCAGGGGTGCTCTTGTTTTGGGAGTGGTTGACATACGTTACGACCACAGGGACGCCGTTCCAAATGCCGGAAGCGCCAGCGGTTCCAGTGTTTGATTTTGCTGCTTCGTCGACGAAGTCAGTCTTGGTCATGAGTTGCAGATGCTTGCCACCATACCATGCTTCGTCTTCTCGGCCCTTTGCCCAAAACACAACGCCGAGGTCGCCCCCAGTGGTGCCGCCTGGTGGCAAAAGAATAGCTGCGAATCCAAGAACGCCAAGTGATGCAGCGAAGACACCCGTTGCGGTGTTGAATCCATACCGTAGGAATTGACGTCGGTTGACGTACGAGCCGCTGGCTTCGGCCACCGATGCTGCATCGCTTGGTGCTGGTTTGAGGTCGTATTCACGTGCCATGATGGATCACCACTTGTACTCCTTCCAATCTTTGGTGTGCTCGGGAACAAACTTGTTCTGAGCGTGCTTGACGATGATGGTGTCAGGCAAGACGAATTTGAGGTAGACCATGCCCATCATGCACAAGGTGACGAGCATGAGCGCAAGATGGTAGGCGAGTTGCTGTTGGTCCCAACCTTTAGCAAGCCCGTAAATCATTGAAAAGACCCAGTAGCACGACCAGAAGATGCCCCAAACAAAGAACAGCATGGTGAGGTATGAGCCTCCAGAGGGTGCGAGTGAAGCGCTGACGATGGTGCCCGGTTCAGCGATGTTGAAGACGCCGTGATCGATGGCAGACTCCATTTCTTCTTCCGTGAGCGAGGCGTTTTCGAGCGCCTTTCGAGCATCGTCGACGCTGATTGTGCCTTTTGCTACGCCTCGGAGAAGGGTGGAAATTGTGTCGTCCATCACTGGTCACCTCTGCGCATCAATTTGTACCGGAGCCTCAGTTGGTTGCTTCGGCCCTTGTAGGAAGTTGAGAAACTGTACCTTAGGAGGAATCCTGCGAAGACAATCACCGCAATCACGGCGCCGAATCCAAGCAAACCAAGCCAGTGTGCTCGAAGTTTCGCTCCCATGTGGTGGAGGTCAACGCCGTGGTGGCTCGGTTCAGGAGGGCTGACATTACCGTCACCGGCGAACAGGGTTCTCGTGCCTAGGGCATCGGTTGTGTCATCGCCTTCAGGGAGGGCGAAGAGGAGTTGATTCCACTTGTCTTCAACACCGGGGAGTTGGTCGCCGTTGACCGAGTTGCCGGTGATCCAGAAGTTCACGGTGCCTTCGCCCGTTGCTGGAGCTTGCCAGGTGATCACCCAATGGCGTTCGACCTCAGCAGAAGATGCTTCAGTGTGGGTGAGGGATGTCGGGTCTTCTTCCCAGTTCTGGACTTCTTCGCCGCCGAGCACACCTGTTGAAACTCGCATTGCAAAGCCAGCGGTGTAGGTGCCGGTGGCGGTTGGTCCGCCAATCAACTGGAGCGTCATGGTGTATGTTTCGCCACCGACCCATCCGTAGGGGACATCATCGAGAATGACTTGGATTGAGTTGTCCGATGCTCCGTTGTGGCACAAGCACCCTTCTTTGGCCACGTCGTCAATCGTTTCACCAGCGTTGCTTTGTTCGCCGCCGATGCCTGTGTGGTACGAGGTAACGAGCCCCGGCAGGAGCAACAAAAGGATGAGCCCGGCAACCAGTCCGGTCCGTGTAGAAATCGACTCGCTTAGCATAGCCTCACCCAAGTGATTGAACCGACCCATGTGGGCCCCTTAAACATTACCAGTGGAACCCTTGACTCAGTGCCTTGCAGTGTGCCGTTTTTCGTCGAAAAAATTACTGGTTTATCAAGGGGGGCTTCCGCCGCCGTATTTTTCCATGTTCCACAAGGTGTCTTCCAGCCCGACCAAGAAGCAGAAGGGTTCTTTGAGGGGGTGCGCTGAGTAAAGGCCAGTGAGCCCATGTCGACGAATTTCGAGAACACATACGATTTGTCAACTGAACAACTCGAACAACTTGACAATGCAGAAGAGATGATGCTCCGAAACGATCTCGGAGCTGCTGAACGATTGCTGCTATCGATGCTTGAGTCGGATGAATCATGCGTTCCAGTTCTGTCAAACCTCGGTCATCTCTATGGCCGGCATCTCTCAGAATTCGAAACAGCCATCGAATACTACGACCGAGTTTTAGCCATCGAACCAGATAATGCATGGGCTCGGGATGCTCGACGTCGTTACCTGCGCTATGTTTGAACTTCGTCGACCTCATCGCCAAAGTTCATTTGGCATCGTGTGAAGGCCATGTCATGGATGCAGACCAAATCCTCATCGCAGGGGTTGGTGGACTTGGTTGTGCTTGGGCCAAAGGTGCAAAGGTGCGATGCTCAAGTGAGACAGATGTGCTGCTCATCGATGCCGATGACGAAAGTTTCGTCGACGCAGGAAGTGCGCATGTCCTCCGGCTTGGTCACACACTCGATTCGGTAGGTTGTGCAGCACTCCCTCCCCTCGCAGAGCAACGCATGCGAGGCTATACGGCGCTGGCAAACACAATTCTTGAACCAGTCGAACTGGTGATTTTGCTGACTGGTTTAGGCGGGGGAACTGGCACTGGTGCCGCTCATGAATTTGCGCGTCAGGCTCGTCAATCAGGTGCGCTCGTGCTCGCCGTGGCTGCCATGCCGTTCGAAGTACAGGAAACCCGCACAGCAATTGCAGAATCTGGTCTTGAGCGCCTCCAGCATGTTGCGCATGTCACCGTTCGCTTGTCGCTTGATCGTTTGGCCCGCCAAGCGAGGCAACAGGGGCAAAATTGGCAAATGGGTGCCGAATGGATTGAAGATCTCGTCGATGGTCTTGTTCGCACTTTAATGCGAATGGGCTTGATTAATTTGGACTTGATGGACCTTCGAGCCATCGTCGACCAAGAAGGCGAAGCAACCATGCTTGTTGGGTCGGGCCGTCCTGATGATCCTGAGTCGATTCTTCAGTCGGCCATGATGGCTCCTCTGTCTGCTTTGGACGTGGGCGGTGCCAGTGCCTGTTTGATTCAGGTTGAAGGCGGGCTCGGCATGACGATTGGGCAAGTGGATGCCGTGGCGAATATTTTCACAGACGCACTCGATGCAGATGCTCAAGTCATCCTCGGTGCAAGGGTCAGTGAAGATCTGGAAGACACCATACGTGTGGTGACCTTGCTGGCTGGCATCAAGCCTTCTGATTAATCCTCGATTGTGATGACATCTTCCCATTCAACTTCTGCCTCGAGGCCAATGTCCTTCGGTGCACCCCAGTCCTTGTTCAAATCGCCATCCCAGTCTTCTTGGTTCGCCGATGCTGGTGAAGGTTCGATTTCGTTCGCCGTCGTGGCTTGCTCAGGGCCGGTGGCGGGCTCAATATCCTTGACCAAGCGTTGGATTTCAATGGTTTCATCATGGCGCACAAGCAAGTTCTTCAGGACAGAGCGATGCATCATAATTCCAGTCAATGAAGCAATGACGTGTCCAAGCATCATGACGGTTTGGAAATCCTCAACCACTGAACTGATCATGGCGACGCTTCCAGCGTATGCGTAGCCAAAGGCGAGGCCCCAAGGAAGTGCGTTATCGGTGTTGAGCAATTTGAGTTCCGAGCCAAAGCCCCGTGATGTGAGGGACCAAATGCCCATGAACACCGTGAAGATCATCAGAGCCACTTCTTCGATGTACACCTCGATGGTCCCTGGGTTCATGGCCGCATGGCGGTACACCGTGAGCAAATGCCATGTGACAAACAGGTGAATCAGCAATGACCATCGAAAATGGAACCTTCGTAGAGCTTTGTCGGCCATTGCAAGGCTGCGCTCTCGCCATGTGATGGTGTTCATGAGCGCAAATGCAGCAATGGCAATCCCTGTGAACACAACGAGGTCAATTGTCTTCGGCTGAACGGTGAAACTTGTTGCATGGAGCGAAGAATATGCCGTAATGCATACCGCTCCAAAGGCGATCACAATGCCAAAAAGTGTGGCTAAGGCAACGTACCCCTTGCCAGTTTTTTGAGCGGGCTGAGGGCTCTTCCGTGCTGCAATTGATGACGCCCATCCAGCAAATGAACGCCCTTGAGCAACGGCCCAAAGGACAAACAATCCTGCAAGCCCCAATGCGAGCCAGTCTGCAGCGGACTCGGTTGTTAATGCAACAAAGGCCACAGCGAACGCCATGGCCAATCCAAATGGCAGGGCCAGAATACGAGAACTCAACAACAATCTTTTCTGGAGTGTTGGCCGATTTTCGCCCCAAGGTTGCAAGAGCGTCCACGATTTTACACCTTCGATGTTGGAGAGGACGGCCGTGGCAGCGTAGCCGACGGCAAGGGAGGTGAATCCAACGGCTGCAAAGCCGGCAGATCCATCCGCTAGAGCGTAGAACACACTCGAAAAGACAACAAGCCCAAGCAAATGAGGGAGGGTTTTGAACGATAGAAGCGTGGCCAAGAGCCCTAACAAGGATGCATCAACAGATGCGAGTTCATTCAAGCGAGCAGCATCGGCAGCAGCCGTTTCTGCATTGCCTTCCTCTGTCTCCACGGAACAGACCAGAAACCATCCTGTTTTCATTTTATGGCCGTTATGACGCTCAAATCTCTTGAAGGAGAAGGTTTTCGTGAACGCATGGCCAAGCGGTTGTCGAAAGCTCTTAGGGGGAAACGACGATGGTTAGGTGTTGCTTTTGCTTCGACAGTCCAAACACGTACCGAGGCGAACACATCAATCGAGACCGCGTTCGGCCACTTGGTCGAAGCAAAGCCGATCCGACTGATGGATTTTCACGCTCACGGCAGCGAACAGGCCGTCCAAACCGAACAGCATCTCTCTGTTGACTCGGATGCAATTGGCGGTGTTGGGTATGGCATTCTTGAGGTGCCGCACGAACTGTATGAAGCGGTTCGGGTGCTTACCCAATCATCCGAGGCACTGAGTGACTATTCCATAGAGAGCCTAACTTCCAGCGGTAAGATACGCCTCGTAAGGGAACGGCTCGTATTGGCTCGACCTCCAAAGCGACGCTGACCACTACGTTCTTCAAACGAAACCATCACGGGGCATCATGGCTGGTGGCGGCACTGCTCCGAGCATGAAAATGAGCGATGTTTTTTTGCTCATTGGCATGAGTGTTCTAATCGGTGGTATCATTATGCACGCTTGGACGGCGAGCACGACCCTCGATGAGGCATCACCAACCCTCGAAAGCGGGGCATCGATGCTCAAAGAGGACACCTTGACGTTCGAACTTTCACCAGGTAAAAATGCCAGCATCACCATCATTGTTCTTTCAGAAGATGGATCGACCGTGGCCGATGAATCGTGGTCGCCAGTTGAGGGGGAGGATTTTGAATACACATTCACTGCAACAGAAGGTGGTTTTTACACCTACACAGTCACCTATGAAAGCGGTGAAGGTGAAGCATTCGTGGATGTGAACCGGAACACCATGATTGATTTCATCGCCTTCCCAATCGGTGCTGCTTGCGTTGCGTTTGGTATCTACAAGAGAAACATGGAATTCGATGAAGTGTTGGATGCTGAATTAGAAGGTTAATCTTTCATCGTTAACGGCCAAATAAGGTCTTCGCCATCTGCGATAATTTCTGTTCCATGTTGAGGGTGCACAAGGCGTAAATTACCAGCATCGGTGAGGCCATCGATCGTCCATGAAATATTTCTATAGATTGGTTCTCCAAGGATTTGTGCGCTCGCTTTCAAAGCACGCTCAAGATTGACAATGAGGTTTTCGAGATCAGTCGGTTTGATGCCGTTTCGTCGCTCAAAATAAGAAGCGATTATGGCATGGATCACAGAAGTGTAGGTGCCTGCATCTTCAGGGTGCATCCATTCGGATAAATCTGCGATTGGGAAGGGCCGGTTCTCCCTTTTTTCTTGTACGAAATTAGCCCCAATGCCGATGACGATTTTGGCTTTGGCTCCTTTGCTTCGTCCCTCGACCAACACGCCAGCCACTTTCCCGGCGCTCATTCCATCGCGAATAAAGACGTCATTTGGCCATTTAAGGGCCATCGCCTCATCGGGGACTCCAATCGATTGGTTTGCCTTCATGACGGCGTAACCGCCGATGATTTGCAAGAGTCCGGGGGGAAGTTCAGGTGCCCCGGTGCGAAGCAACCATGAGCCTGCAAAACTTTGCGCCTCGCTCGACCAAGTGCGTCCACGCCGGCCACGGCCAGCAGTCTGCTGTTTGGCAGAAAAGAAATCACCTTCAGTGGTTCCTTCTTCGAGCGCCAAACGATTGGTGGAATCAATTGATTCAAACGCATGGACGGCCGCTTGAGCATAGGGGTGCCAAACTGCAACCACTCGAAGTTCTTCGCCATCTTCGAAAGTGTGGGTTGCGACACAGCGTGCAGCGAAGCCATTTCCATTCGCTTTGCTTTCCGTTTCAACCCCGCGCTCATTACCGCTCACAAGGAGCAACATTAAGCCATTCTTAGCAAGGAGTTGGTTTTCCCTTACTTGCCGCATGAGCCTCGAAACTAGGCCGATTTGATCGGTATCCAATAACGCAGCTTCCTCCAGTGGTCCAAGCACGTCCCCTTGGGCAGCCTCATGGGAGAGGTAGGGGAGGTTCCAGATGATCATGTCGTGAGGTGAACTGCCGGCCCATTGTGCGACCTCGCCATCAGCAAATGGGCCCGGGCCACCTTCGTGAGTTTCGATGCTGAACCCCCATGTAGCAGCGTTCTTGCGGGTTGCAGCAACGGCGTAAGGATTGATGTCGCACGCCCGGGTGTTGTATCCAAGGCTCGAAGCGTACAACGAGGCTGCGCCAGATCCACACCCGATTTCAAGGAGGCGCTTTCCTTTGCCTGGCCCGATTGAGCGAAGCGCCCGACATAACAGGTCTGTGTCCTCTCGAGGTGGGTAAACGGTGGCTGGAACAAGAAGTTCCAAAATGGCACCATCTGGTGTGGTCCAACTTCGCGTGGAAGCCGGGCGTTCGAGCCGAGAAATTTCGGCCTCGGAGTCGCTCAAATCGAAGATGCCATCCTTCATGCCTTGCCCCAATTTCTCCGAGATGCACGGAGGCTATATTGATATCCGCTTGAGTAAAACCGTGCAACCCCGACCATGTGCGAGGTTTTTACGAGGTGTAATTCCGTCTTAATCCACTGACTGTGCTCGATTTTCTGCCGAATGGACGCCGCCGCAACCTATATCAACAGTTGGTAAGTCGGGCAGAAAGCCCAAGGTGCAATATTGGGCCTGTAGCTCAGTCAGGTAGAGCGTCGGACTTTTAATCCGATGGTCGCGGGTTCGAACCCCGTCAGGCCCGCCTGACTGAGCTTCTGGCCTCGTAGTGCAGGGCTGAGCGGGGAATTTGGATGGTAGTAAAAAGCGCAACGAAGAAGCGACTCATGGAACTCGGCGTCTCCGAGGAATTTGCACACAAACTCGCTACCGATCGAAACATGACCGATATCAAGGCCATGTCCTCGGACGAAATTGCTTCGACCCTCGGTGAATCCAAGGATTCCGAACAATTCGTTAGCACAATGGCCATCATCGCTGAGCAAGGATCTCGCCGACGTGCAGCGAAGAAGAGCAAGAAAATCACCATCCGTTCGAAGGCTATTGACGACTTCGACCGTCCGGAAATCACCCTCCGTTTCAACGCACTTAACCACGAACTGGTCCCCCACCAGGAATTGGTTGGCGCAGCGAACATCTCTGAAGAAGAGCAGTTTGAAGTCGAAAGCAAGGAACTCGCTCCTTGGCAGATGGTTCAACCTGACGAAGAGACCGGTGAAGACCGCCTCGCTAAGGAACTCCTCCCAAAGATTCTGATCACCGACCCAGTGGTTCAGGTCATCAAGGAAACAGAAGAATCAGCAGACAACGCTCGTCTTGCTGCAGACCCAGAACACAAACCCCTCGCCGCCGGTTGGATCGCAGACCGTGTGTTGAAAGTCGTTCGCCGATCCCCGTCGGCCGGACGATCCGTAGCCTACCGCTTGATTGTGGAGGGTAACTGAGGAGGGATTATCATGCAGGAAATTATTCAATCATTTTTCAAAGAACGCAGCCTTGTCAACCACCAACTTGCATCGTATGACGATTGCATTCCATCCGGCGATAACAGTCTCTCTCGAATGGAGAAGATCATCCGAAACATCCGAGTCGGAACCGATGAGGAAATCGACGACGATGATGGCGGCTTCATCAAGCTCGACGTCGTCGACCAAGACATCACCATTCGCCTCAAGAACATCCAACTTGGCGAACCAACCATCCGTGAAGCAAACGGTGCTGAACACCCATCCACCCCTATGGAATGCCGTTTGCGAAAGTTGACCTACATGTCACCTGTCACCATCGACTTCCAAATCTTCCGAAACGGCATCCGCTCGCCAAAGGAAGAGGGTGTGCAAGTCGGTAGCATGCCAATTATGGTCCGTTCGAAGCGATGCAACTTGCACGCTGGGCACATTGCAGGCGACCGACAACTCTACCCAACCACCTCCACCGAAGACTCCGCATTGTGGGACAATCTTCTGCGCAAGAAGGGCGAAGACCCACTTGACCCTGGAGGCTACTTCATCATCAACGGTACCGAGCGTGTCCTCATCTCAATGGAAGACCTCGCACCAAACCGTGTCACTGTTGAAATCAACAAGCGATACGCAAAGCGAACCGAAGTTGCTAAGATTTTCTCCCAGAAAGACGGTATGCGCAAGCCACTCAACGTTGAGAAGCGACGTGACGGTATGCTCATGGTCAAGATCAGCACCGCTGGAACAACCGCTATCCCCGTGGTTCTCCTCATGCGTGCACTTGGTATCGAGAACGACCAAGAAGTGTTCCAGGCTATTGCTGGACCAACTGAGACGTTCAAGTACATCGTTGCAAACCTCAACGAAGTCAACGACAACGAAGAGTACTCGGTTCAATCCATGACCGAAGCTCACGAATGGTTGCAGAAGAAATTCGCAGCCGGTCAACAACGTGAATACCGAGAGCAACGAGTCAACCAACTGCTCGATCGTGAACTCCTTCCTCACTTGGGCGACCAACCTGGCGCTCGAAAGAAGAAGGCTATCTTCCTTGGCCGAATTGTCCGCCAAGTCCTTGAAATGGCCCTCACCAACCGTGAGCCAAACGACAAGGACCACTACGCAAACAAGCGTGTTCGCCTCGCTGGTGACCTCGTCGAAGATTTGTTCCGTGTGTCCTCTGGACAACTTGCTCGTGACCTCAAGTACCAACTCGAGCGTCACCACAACCGCAAGCGAGAGCTGAAAATCACCTCCTGCTTGCGACCTGACGTCTTGACTTCCAAGATTATGCACGCACTCGCAACAGGTAACTGGGTCGGTGGCCGATCTGGTGTGAGCCAATTGCTCGACCGAACCACCTACCTTGCATCCCTGTCGCACATGCGCCGTGTTACCTCGCCGCTTGTTCGAAGTCAACCTCACTTCGAAGCACGTGACCTGCACCCGACACAGTGGGGCCGCTTGTGCCCGAACGAGACCCCTGAAGGTCAGAACTGTGGTCTTGTGAAGAACGCAGCACAAATGATCGACATCTCCGAACACATCAGCGAAATCGAAGTTCGACAACAACTCGATGAATTGGATGTCTTCGAACCAGACGACTGGACCTCGGGTGACCGTGTTCACGTCAACGGTGACATTTACGGTATTCACAAGAACGGAAAGAACTTGGTTCGCCACTTCAAGTCCGCTCGCCGACGTGGAACCATCCCTGCGGAAGTTTCAATCCGATACGACCGTGAGAACAAGGATATCTTCATCAACACTGACAAAGGACGTATTCTACGACCGTTGTTGATTCTTTACGACGGTGCGCCACGCTTGACCAATGAAAACTTGCAAGCGCTCCGTGCTGGTGAAATGACCTTCAAGCAACTCGTCAACGAAGGCATCGTCGAATGGGTCGATGCTGAAGAAGAAGAAGACTTGCTCATCACTCCTCGACCGTTCGTCCTACCAGAGACTGTCCAAAGCGGCCCGCTCGCTGGACGACCCCTTACCAACGAAAACGTCGAGTGGACCAACCTCGGTGAACCAGGTGCAACTCAAGCGAACCTCAAGGCTCGTGTCCGCATGCCTAATGGCGAGTGGGAAATTGCCGAAATCAAGGTTGACTTGCTTTACACAGAAGAACACACCCACTGTGAAATTGACCCACAACTCGTTCTCGGTGTCTGTGCGGCCTTGATTCCATACCCTGAACACAACTCAACACCTCGTGTTACTGGTGGAACAGCAATGGTCAAGCAATCCTTGGGTCTCCCAAGCGCAAACTACCGAATGCGACCTGACACACGTGCTCACATCCTCCACTACCCGCACCGTTCGATCACTCGGACCAACGCAATGGAGACGACGCACTTCGATGAGCGCCCAGGTGGACAGAACTTCATCGTCGCCATCATGTCGTTGCACGGCTACAACATGCAAGACGCAGTCATCATGAACCGTGGTTCAGTCAACCTCGGTCTCGGTCGCTCCACCTTCAACCGAACCTACAACGCAGAACGCCGAAGGTTCCCTGGTGGTCAAGTCGAAGAAATCGAAAAGCCAGGCAGCTCCCTCCAAGAAGTGAAGGGACTCAAGCCAGAAGAAGCCTACCGACACCTCGAAGCAGATGGTTTGCCATTGCCTGAGAAGGAACTCGTTGGTGGCGAAGTCTTGGTCGGTAAGACCAGCCCACCTCGGTTCCTCGAAGAATCCGCTGGCGGTGCGTTCTTGCTCGCTCAAGAACGACGTGAATCTTCCATGCTTGTTCGCCACGGCGAGCGAGGATGGGTCGACAACGTCTACGTGACAGAGTCGCTCGACTCTGGCCGCTTGGTTCGTGTCATGGTTCGAAGCCACAAGATTCCAGAAGTTGGAGACAAGTTTGCATCTCGGCACGGACAAAAGGGTGTCATTGGACGCCTTGTTGATCCTGAAGACATGCCGTTCACCGCTGATGGTATCGTGCCTGACCTCATCATCAACCCTCACGCTATTCCATCAAGAATGACCGTGGCTCACGTCTTGGAAATGATTGGTGGCAAGGTTGGTTCTCTCGAAGGACGCCGAATCGACGGTACTGCATTCCGTGGAGAAAAGGAAGGCAGCCTTCGTGACGGCCTCGTCCGAAACGGATTGGCTCACAGCGGCCGAGAAACCATGATCAACGGTGAAACCGGTGAAGTCTATCCAGCTGACATCTTCGTTGGTTGCATTTACTACCAACGACTGCACCACTTGGTGTCTTCGAAGATTCACGCCCGTTCCCGTGGCCGTGTTCAAATCCTCACCCGTCAACCGACCGAAGGTCGTGCACGACAAGGTGGTCTACGATTCGGTGAAATGGAACGTGACTGCCTCATCGCTCACGGTGCTTCAATGGTCATCAAGGACCGTCTCTTGGACGAGTCCGATGGTATTGACATGTATGTATGCGCTCAATCTGGACACATCGCTTGGTACGATCCAAAGCGAAGAACCTACGTCAGCCCTATCCATGGTGACGGCGCTGAAGTGTACAAGGTGCAAACCTCGTACGCATTCAAGCTGCTCTTGGATGAGATGAAGAGTTTAGGTGTTGCCATGAGACTCGAACTGGAGGACCGACGATGAGCCAAAAAAATACAATGATTCCAAAGCGTATCGCACAGATTCGCTTCGGCCTGATGGACCCAACTGAAATCCGCAAGATGTCCGCTGTTGAAGTAAAGACAGCAGACACCTACAAGGACGACGGTCATGCGTACCGCCAAGGATTGATGGACCCTCACATGGGTGTTATCGAACCTGGATTGGTTTGTCCAACAGACAACTGCAAGTACGACGAATCCCCTGGCCACTTCGGTCACATTCAACTCGAACTTCCAGTCATGCACATTGGTTTCGTGAACCTCATCAAGACGGCACTCAAAGCAACATGCAGCAAGTGCAGTGAGATTTTGCTCCACAAGGAAAGCGGTTCCCACCCATCGAACCCCGAACTCTCTGAGCAAGATTACTTCCGAACCCGTATCAACGATATTCGTATCAAGCACGGTGTCGGTTCCACTGAATTCTCGAAGATCATCAAGGAAGTCGAAAAGGTCACCACTCACTCAAGCCGTGGTGTCTGTATGCACTGTGGTGAAGCACAAGGTAAGATTGCACTCGACAAGCCTACGACCTTCAAGGAAAAGAAGGAAGCAAAGGGCCAAAGCGGTAAGGACGAAGGATGGCGCAAGCTCAACCCTCGTGACGTCCGTGAATGGTTGAGCGGCATCCCATCCGAACACCTCATTTTCATCGGAATGGACAAGCAAAACCGACCTGAATGGATTGTATTGAAGGTGCTTCCAGTGCCTCCAATCACCGTTCGTCCGTCGATTACCCTCGACAGCGGTGACCGCTCGGAAGACGACTTGACTCACAAGCTCGTCGACGTTCTGCGAATCAACCAACGTCTCCGTGAAAACCGTGACTCTGGTGCCCCTCAATTGATTGTTGAAGACCTTTGGGAACTGTTGCAATACCACGTGACAACCTACTTTGACAACCAAACCTCAGGCATCCCACCTGCACGCCACCGCTCCGGCCGAACCCTCAAGACGCTCACTCAGCGACTCAAGGGGAAGGAAGGACGATTCCGTAGCAACTTGTCCGGTAAGCGTGTCAACTTCTGTGCTCGGTCTGTCATCTCCCCAGATCCATACCTCGGCGTGAACGAAGTTGGTGTGCCAACCAAGATTGCAAAGGAACTGACCGTCCCGATCCGTGTGACCTCTCGAAACCGAGAGCAAATGCGCCAAATGATCCTCCGTGGTCCTGATGTTCACCCTGGTGTGAACTACATCATCCGCGGTGACGGCCGACGTGTCCGTATCAATCAGCGAAGCCGATTGATCAACGCTGGATTCCGATGCCACAACCCTGAGTGTAACGACGAGACGACTGGTCGCCTCGACATCCACTCTGTGTTGCCTGCACCAAACTTCCTCCCTGGTTTGGTCATTAAGCCTCAGATTTCCATCGCAACCGATGGTACCACCGAAACATCGTACATTGTGGACGATCACGCAACCCTCGCAAACCTTCGTGGCGAAACCCTTGACGGTCATCGCCTTCCTGAAGATGACGGTGGCGCAAAGCTCCACTACCGATGGATGTGGGATTTGGCACAAGCCGACAAGGCTCACCCAGAACCACTCCCAGAACACCTCAAGGTTAGCTGCCCACACTGTGGCAGCCCAGCCGATGAGTGGGGCGACACCACGCGTGTCGAAGACCGACTTTCGACCATTGACCGAAATGGAAACCCAAAGCCAGGTTTGCTCGTTGAGCGACACTTGATCGATGGTGACGTTGCTATCTTCAACCGACAACCTTCGTTGCACCGCATGTCCATGATGGTCCACGAAGTTCGTGTTATGCAGGGTCACACCTTCCGGTTTAACCTTGCAGTTTGTACCCCGTACAACGCTGACTTTGACGGTGACGAAATGAACCTCCACGTGATTCAATCAGAAGAAGCACGTGCTGAAGCTAAGATTTTGATGCGTGTCCAAGAACACATCCTCACCCCTCGCTACGGCGGTGCGGTGATTGGTGGAATCCACGACCACATCTCCGGTGCTTACCTCTTGAGCCGTCCTGGTACTCTTATCAACCGACGGCATGGATTGGAAATGCTCGGTAGCATCAACTGGGAAGGCGAATTGCCAGAGATTGTCAAGGACGCAAATGGAAAGGAATGCTTCCGTGGCCAAGACATCATCTCGCTGATCATCCCTGACAACATCCACCTGCGATTCCGAAGCCGATCGAACGACGAAGTCGTCGTCAAGAACGGTAAGGTCGAAGGAACCCTCGACAAGCGTGCCATTGGTGCAGAAGACGGTCGTCTCCTCGACGCCATCGTTCAAACCAACGGTCCTGAAGAAGGCGCTCGTTTCCTCGATGAGTTCACTCGACTCTCGATTGCAGCATGTACCTCGCTCGGATTTACCACCGGTATTGACGACGAAGATCTCAGCACAGAAGCGCTTGAGGCAATTATCAAGGCAAACGTCGATGCTGGTGTGGCTGTTCGGGCTGCGCTCGACAAGTTCGGAAAAGAAGGCCGTGGCTACGAATCCCGTCCTGGTCGAACCGCTCGTGAAACCCTCGAAGAAGACATCATGGTCCTCCTCGACCAAGGTAAGCAAGAAGCTGGTGACATCGCAAAGGATGAACTCGCAAAGTCCGGTTCTACCAACGCAGCGGTCAACATGGCAATCTCTGGAGCCCGTGGTTCCATGGACAACCTGAACATGATGGCTGGTTCCATTGGACAAGCAAAGGTTCGTGGAAAGCGTCTTGAGCGTGGATACAACGAACGTGTCCTGCCTCACTTCCGCCGTGGTGGACGTGAAGCCGCAGACCGTGGTTTCATCTCCAGTTCATTCAAGCGTGGACTCGAGCCAACAGAGTTCTTTATGCTCTCTGTTTCAGGCCGTGAATCCCTGGTCGATACTGCTGTCCGTACTGCAAAGTCCGGATACATGCAACGCCGGCTGATCAACGCAATGGACGATTTGAAGGTGTACGATGACAACATGTTGTCGGTTCGAAACACTGCAAACCGGATCATTCAATTCAGCTACGGTGAAGACGGTATTGACCCGTCCCGTGGTGTGCACGGTTCTCCGTTCAACATCGACGTCATCGTCGATGAGGCTCTTGGAACTGAAGGCGCAACGGTCGACGTTCGTGACTCCTACGAACCAATGGCTCGAATCGACGCCGATGATCTTGAACATGGCGAAACTGACGGAGGTGAAAACTGATGGTCGTAAAGAGTGCAACCAAGAAGAAGCTCATGGATTTGGGCATTGCAGAAAACTATGCTCACACCCTTGCTGATGACAAAAAGTGGGACGATGTCAAGATCCTCGCTGCTGGCGAAATCGCACAACTGTGTGAAACCGACTCCGAAACTGCTGCAACCATCAAAGCAACCATTGACTCTGCTTCTAAGAAAGGCGGCGACTCCAACAGTGAAAACACTGGACCAACAACCTCAGTTCGTCTCAAGCGACGCACTGGCCGTTTGTCCCGTGCAAAGACCACTGCAGACATGGACACATACGATGGAGAGCAAAAACTCGCAACCTATGTGGACGAGTTGGCTGAAGACCCTGTCTTCAAGGCCCTCCAAGCAGCTGTCGAAACGAACGGATCAACTCGATTTACCAACAGAATCTACCACGACCTTACTGTGGCCATCCACGCTCGTGGAAAGAATAAGTTGACCAAGCCTCAAGCAAAGAAGGTCGTCGAAGAAGCCGTTGTCGCTCTAGACAAGGCAAGCATCGATCCTTACGAAGCAGCCGGTATTATCACTGCACAATCCATTGGTGAACCAGGTACACAGATGACCATGCGTACGTTCCACTATGCGGGTGTTGCAACGGTCAACGTAACTCAAGGTTTGCCTCGTATTATCGAGATTGTCGACGCCCGAAAGGTGCCAAATACGCCAACCATGACCATTTGCTTGTTGGGTGAAAAGAAGCACGACGCCAAAGAGGCTCAGAAACTCGCAGCGGCCATCGAAGTGACCACCACGGTCAACATCGCAACCCTCGAGACTGACGTCGCACAGCGCCGTTTGGTTCTCAAACTCAACAAGGGCAACCTCAAGCAAAAGAACATGACCGGTTTGGAAGTCAAGGACAAGCTCGAGCGTGCAACACGCCTCCTTGTCCAACCTGACAAGGAAAAGAACCCAGGAACATTGACGCTCATCCCGGGTGTTCACTCCGAAGAAGATCTTGCTGAGTTGGCCGAGAACCCGCCATCCTACACCATGCTGCTTCAACTCGAAGAGAAGATTCGTGACATGCGACTCAAGGGAATCCCTAACATTGAGCGAGCCAACGTGCAACTTGATGACAAGACGGGCGAGTATTATCTCTCGACCATCGGTTCCAACCTCACCCGTGTGAGCGAAATCGAAACCATCGACCGCACCCGTACCTACACCAACAACATCATCGAAATCTACGATTTCCTTGGTATTGAGGCCGCTCGACAAGCCATCATCAACGAACTGCAAGCCACTCTTGATGGCGCCCGACTTGAAGTCGATGTGCGTCACTTGTTGATGGTCGCCGACGTCATGACTTCAGAAGGTGAAGTTCGTGCAATCGGTCGACACGGTGTATCGGGAACCAAGCACAGTATCTTGGCCCGTGCTGCGTTCGAAGTCACCGTGAACCACTTGCTCAAGGCAGGTATCATCGGTGAGCGAGATTACCTCACTGGTGTTGCAGAGAACATCATCGTCGGTCAACCAATTTCCTTGGGAACCGGCAGTGTTGAACTGTACTACATCCCTGAGTGATTGTCCAACCATGAGAAACAAAGTGGAGTATGGAGGAAAAAAATATGGATCTAAGCCGACAACTGAAAAACGCAATTGCAACTGGAAACCTACGATTTGGCCAACGCCAAGCGCTCGACGCTTGTGCACGTGGTGAAGCAAAACTGATCATTCTAGCTGCGAACTGTCCAACCGAATTTACCGATGACCTGCACGCCCGTCACCCAGAAGTGACCAAGTTCCGTGCATCAATGGTCAACCGTGAACTCGGCATCGCCTGTGGTAAGCCATTCTCGGTTTCCACCATCAGCATCATCGATGCTGGTGACAGTGATTTGCTCACCCTTGAAACCAACCTCGAGTGAAGTTGAACGCCCCTTGGGGTGTTTCACTCCCTTGGTCAGCCAATGGAAGCCTTCATTGCCTTTAGGCTCAAGGAGAGAGCATGGCAACCGTCATGCTCCGAACTGCTGCAACTTCGATCATCGTATTGATGTTGATTTCTCTTCTTGCACCGATCTCAAATCCTGCTTACGAAGCAGACAATGATGAAGTCGTTGAATTGACTGAATTGAATCCAATCCAACGCATTCAATCCGGTGCAAGCACCTCCAACCCGATGCTTGTTGGCGGAGGTACAACCAGCGGAGCAGAATTTGCTGAAGCCTTGGAATATTCTCCGGGATTCTATGCCTTTGGCGGCAGCTGGAACACAAGCAATGCCCAAACGCTCACCTTTGGAACCAAGACCTTGGCACCAACAAGTCCGTACAGCAGTGAATTCTATGTCGGCGCTGTCGACAGTTCCGGGCAATACCAGTATGTGATTGGTGCGAACCACAATCCTGTTGGAAATGGTGGAATCTCCATCTTCGCAGACCTTGCCGTTGGCATGGGTGGCGAAATTGTTGTGACTGGTACATACACCGGCGCAATCGAATTTGGAACCATCACCATCGCAAGCGGCTCCGCCGATACATTCGTCGCTATGGCCGATCCAAGTGGGCAGTGGCTTTGGGCTCATACCTTCCAAACTGTGGTCAACAATTCTCAAGAATTCAGTGAACCCGCTGCCGTGACAATCGATCAGAACGGCGACGTCATTGTTACAGGCACGCACCAAGGAGAAACCGATTTCGGTGGCTCTGTGTTCAATGTGACAGACACTGAAGTGTACCTTGCGAAAATCGATGGTGTTCAGGGCATCCTCAAGTGGGCATCCTCTGGCGGTGGCGTTGGGAACCAAATTGTTGAGGGCGTTGAAGTCGACTCAACAGGCGATATTTACGTTGCAGGGGTCACCTTTGGCAGCCTCATTTTCGGAACAAACTCCTACATCCCAGCCGGTAACAGTGACACATTCTTGGTCACCTACGATTCCTCGGGGGTTGTCAAAACCCTCACTGGTCTTGGTACCCCAAATCAAGACACACAAGTCGGGGCAATGGAAATCAGCATGAACGGTGATCTCTACCTCGGCGGTTTGTATGATGGCACCCTCCAAGGTACCGGTCCATCCGGTGCTTGGTCGATTACGGCTACGCAAGGTGCTCATGACTCCTTTGTGTTGAAGAATCCATTCAACACCCTCTCTGGCACAAGTTGGGCTGCCACTGGCGGTACCACTGATACCGATTCTGTGGGTGATATTGCTATCAATTCCATGGATGAAGTCTTCATCGTGACAACGATCGGCAACACCTACACAGCAGGATCCTACTCAGGTGTGATTGGTGGCAACTACGACGGCGTGGTCGGCGCACTTTCTGCGAGTGGTTCCTGGGAGTGGCTTGAAACAACTTCGGGTTCCGCTTTCGAAGTGCTGTACTCCCTCGCCATCAACGAATCAGATATTGTCACAGTTGGCGGCGGTCTTGGTGGCGGCTCAATGAGCAAAGGTACGCTCTCGCTCACCTCGGCAACGAACTGGGACGCCATGATTTGGTCGATTGACCCGAATTCGAAGAAGGACGCAGATTTCGATGGTGTGCCTGACTTTGCAGACAATTGCCCGAACGATTCCAACCCAACCCAAGACAACACCGATGGTGATGCACAAGGCGATGCTTGCGATTCTGATGATGACAACGACGGCTTGACCGACAACTTCCCCGATCTCTGCCCTCGTGGCGGCCAGTTCAACTGGACGAGCAGCCAAGACACTTCCAACCCTGCAGCTTCCACAGACTGGGACAACGATGGTTGCAAGGACGATGTCGAGGACACGGACGACGACAACGACGAAATTGACGATGTTGATGACAACTGTCCGTACACAAGTTATGCACCACCTCGCCCAACATGGATTTCCGATGCCATCAATGACATCGACGGCGATGGATGCCGTGACAGCGATGAGGACGCCGATGATGATGCAGATGGCTTTGAAGACGTCAACGATGATTGTCCGACGCTCTTCGGCACTTCACTAAATGGCACGCAAGGATGCCTCGATTCCGATGGCGACAGTTGGGCTGACACCTTCGATGACTGTCCAAACCAAGCAGGCGACTCGACCCTTGGCGGCAAGAACGCTTGCCCCGATGCTGACGGTGATGGTTGGGCGGACTTGGATGATGCCTTCGATAATGACGCAACACAGTGGGCAGACGCTGACGGCGATGGCTTTGGTGACAACACTGCAGGCACCACTCCCGATGATTGCCCCAGTCAAGCAGGCACATCGACCGCTGATCGCTTAGGTTGCTTTGATGCGGATGAAGATGGCTACTCTGATGCAGATGGATTCTGGTCGACCGAAGACGGCGCTGATGCATTCCCCAACGACCCATATCAGTGGTCCGACTTTGACGAAGATGGATTTGGCGATAACTGGGCCAACGATACATGGGGCGATCGCAGCACCACATGGCCTGGCGAATACAACGCTGATGCAGAAGGTCAAGACGCCTGCCCAACACAAGCGGGCACCTCCTTCCAAGCCGGTATGGTCGGCTGCCCAGATGCCGATGGTGATGGGTGGTACGACGTGATGGACGCCTTCCCGCAAGAGCCAACGCAATACGCAGATGCAGACGGTGATGGATTTGGTGACAATCTGAGTGGCGTTGAACCCGATGCTTGCCCTGACCAAGTTGGCACATCGACCTTTGACCGCTACGGATGCGTCGACAGCGATGGTGACCTCCGGTCTGATCCTGACATCAATTGGATGCCTGCGCAAGGTGGCGATGCATTCCCTGATGAACCGACTCAATGGTCCGATGAGGACCTTGATGGCTATGGTGACAACCCAACCGGCGTCACACCGGATGATTGCCCAACCGTTCGTGATACCTCCTCCATCGACCGACTTGGTTGCGCTGACACCGATGGTGACGGCTATTCGGATCCTGATGCAACGTGGACAGTTGCAGATGGTGCAGATGCTTGCATCAACGGACGAGGAAACTCGACGCAAGACCGAATCGGATGCTATGATGAAGATGGTGATGGCTACTCAAATCCAAGCGTCGACTGGACCGTTGCAGACGGTGCTGATGCCTATGTGGAAGACCCGACTCGCTGGATTAAGGAAGCCTCTGTAGATGCAGAGGGACTCTCGAGCGTATCTTCACTTGTGTACGGTCTCGGTGCGATTGCTCTGATTGGAGCCCTCGTCGGCGGTGCGTTCTTCTTGCGAGGTCGCGGTGAAAGCGAGGAAGAGAAAGCTTGGAATCAATCACAAGGTGGACTTCCGGGTATGCCGCCAATGGGCGGACAACCTGCTGGTGGAATGGCCATGCCTGATTTCAGTGCACAGCCAGTCGCTGCGGCCGTTGCTATGCCGAACTTCGCTGCGCAACCAGTAGCGCAACAACCAGCAGCCAGTTATGCTGCTCCTGCGGTTGAGGCTGCTCCAGTGGCTCAACAGCCTGTTGTGCAACCCGCACCTGTGGCTGCTGACCCAGCACGAACCTACTACGAAGGATTGCTTGCCCAAGGCTACCCTGCTCCAGATGCACTTGGCTACACTCAACAATATTATCCAGCCTTCCAAGGCTGAGTGCTCGCCTCGAACAGGGTATTAAAAAACCGAGTTCGTACATCGGCGCATGGGTGAATGCATTGACGTTTGATTCTGCATACGAACCGTTCTTCCAGCCTCCCGGATGGATTGTTGGACCGGTTTGGGCCGTGTTGTACTCCTGTTTGGCCGTCAGCTTCAGCACCATGTTGGCCGTTCGTGATGAGGTGGAGCAATCCACATTGCTGATCGCTCTCTTTCTGATTCAACTGGCCGTCAATTTGGCATGGCCTTCGATGTTCAACGCTGAGCGGTACCTTCTCGCATTGGGCATGATTGTGGTCATGATCGTGTTCGCAAGCATCTACGCAGTTGGTGTTTACAAAGCAGCACCAACAGCTTCGATGTTGGTCTGGCCCTACATTGCTTGGGTTGCGTTCGCAGGTGCAATCAACGCTGCGTACTACCTTGAAGCAAGGTCTTGATTGTTGGCGCTGATGGTTGCGCTTCGCCAATCATGTGAGGACTTCGAGCAAACGATCTTGCTCAGCAGCCATTCGAAGTTCCATGGCGATGCGTCGTCCGCTTGACATTGGCTTGCGCCATGTTGCGTTTCCGTATGGGTGTCCAACGCTCACGTGAACGTTTGTTCCACCACCCAAACGAGGTGCGACATCGTAGATGTAGTAATTCATGTCCTTGTCAATGCAGGTTTGCAAGCAGAATGGACCGATGATACCTGGGTCGTAGTGTTCCTTGCTGGCTGTGATGAACTTCTCGCCGAGTTCGAAGGCCTTCTCCAAGAGTGATTCACGGATGGTTGCGGTGTTGTGTCCAACTACGGTCATCTCTGGAATTTGTTGGTGGGCTGGCATGGTCATTTGTTGAGGTGCTGGCAAACGGACATGACCGTCAAGTGATGACTCGAATCGCCAATCGACGCCAAGCAGTTCCAATTTCTCGCCTTCCTCAGCAAGAGGGCTGTAGAAGAAGTTGAGGTTGAACACTGGTCCAATCACGTAGCGCTCGATTCGAGCGCCTTCAAGGGATGCCTCGTCAATGACGCCCTCAGCGAGCAGTGTCTTCGATTTCTCAAGGTACTCCTCGTAAGAAGCGCATGTGAAGAACCCACGTTCCAATTTCTTCTGGGCGTGGTGCAGTTTGACGATGACCAAGCAATCGATGTCTTGTGGGTCGGCAATTGCTTCAGGGTATGGAAGACCTGCTTTGTCGAGGATCCAGTAGTAATCTTGGTCCTCTGTGCGCTCTTCCATACGGAGCATGTTTCTCGAACCAAACAATGGCACTTTGAAGGTGTCTTCCACATCCTCGATGGAGGAGTATGAGGTGAAGGAACGGTTTGGGATGTAGACGACGTTTCGCTTGCGCATTTCGGCTTGCATCTCTGGCTTCATGACATCGTCGAATGAAGGCATGACAATTGCCTTGTCCACCATACCTCGAGTGACCCGTCCGGAACTGCTTCGGTGGGCTTTGAAATAGTTGGCATAGGTTCTGTGTCGTCCTTCTTTGCAGTACGCAACAGTAGGGAATCCTTCCTCAATCGCACCGTCACAAATGTCGAGTGCAGAGTGAGATGCGGTCATCCCGATGCGGAGTTTCATTCGATCGTAATCATCGACGATAGCAGCAATTTCATCTTTGGATAGCATGGGCTCTCCCTCGGTATTCTTCCCTGTGGTCGGGGGGGTCTTTCATGTCATCGCAGGGCGATGTTCAGTCAAATCGTTGGAGTTGCATCAATTCGTCTGTAGAAAGGGTCTCTCCAGACATCAATTTGCTCATCAAATCTTGCACTTCAACACGGGCCGATGGACGTTGTCCAGCACCAGCGCTTGCGCCACGCATGGCACGGAGGATGTCTTGAATCGAGTGAAGGCATCGAAGGGAGACGATGTAGAGGTGGTGTGCTTTGTCTGCTTCCTTCTTCGACTTGCGAAGTTCTCGGTGGGCGGATTCAGCCTTGTCTCGTTGACGGTCGACTTCCTTGTTCCATTGGAGCATCAAGTCGTGCGCTTCTTGAGCAGCTTGTGCAGCGGCGGTCACTTCCTCGTGGGCCGATTCCTGTGCTTCCATGGCGACACGGAGCAATTCTCGTGCTTCCTTGAGTTCGGTGTTGCCGTCTTCACTGGTCTTCATCTTCTTGATCTTGGCCGCAATTTCCTTCATGCGCTTCATGACCTTTGTTTCGTTGTTTCCAGTGTGGGCTCCACGCTCGAATTCGTTTTCGAGACGGTTCAAATCCCGCTTGAGGGTGTGAATTGTTTCTGGGGGTTTCTCTCGTCGTCCACGTCGTTGTCCTGGTTCAACAGGTGCTGGTGCTGCTTGTGGACCCTTTGCGGCCTCGAGCATTTCCTTTGCTGCACGAACGGAGGTGTTTGCCTCTTGGCGAGTTGCTTTCTTGTCACGAACGATTTCGTTCATTTGTTCTCGGATTTCACGTTGTTCGCGCACTTGCACGATCAGTTCTCGAACTTCAGCGTTCAACTCGTTGCGGGTACCCGTGAATGTCTTCGATTTGTCGTTCCATTCGTCACGGGTTGTTCGGTAGCTGGTCGCTTTACCATCGACCAGTTTGCGTCGCTCTTCGAGTTGAGTTTTGAATTCAGTCATTCTGTATCGCACCTGTTCGGTGGGAAGATTCCCATCTTCTCACCGGTTTGGCGACCTTGCACCCCCATTTAATCCCTTCACTGCGAAGCGATGATTGCAAAGGCATGGGTGGGCAATGGTCGCGCCAGTTGTCGGCGTCGAACTCAATGAGGGCTATCAGACGACTAAGGCGTTGAGTGATGCGATTGCTTGGGTGAGGAATGAGCGGATTTTACCAAAATTCGCATCGGTATCGCACTTCAGCACAATCACGCGCTCGCCTTTCAAACGTTCAGCCATCACACAGGCGTTCTCGCCGTGAAGGGACACCCGAGTTGCCTTCGATGCGTCCAAGGGGCCGATCGCTTGAGCGAGTTGCTCAACCGTGTCATCGTGGCGTGGCGAGGTGATGGTGGCAAAGCCATCGCTGTCCAAGAGAGCGACCTGTTGCACCCCGTCGTGGGTCAACAGTCCATCGAGCACGCGCTGTTCCACAACTGAGGGATGCTGAAGGGGCCGCTTAACCTTTGACCCCATTCGAAATTCATTTGAAATGGGAATTGGAAGGGACTGGCCCGTTCATCATGTAGCCCAATCCAGATTTGTAGTAGTTTTCCAAGTGTTTTCTAACCTCAAGACCCCGCGTTCTATAGAATTTTATGGCGCCGTTATTCGACGCCTTCACTTCCAACTGGATGAAGTTCTTTTGATTCGCATGACAAACGCCCACGAGATGGTTCCAAGCCAGTGAGCCCCAGCCAAATCCTTGGTATTCTGCCTGAAGTGCAAACGCTGCAATCCGAACACCGTCCTGTAAAAATGGCAACGCCCACATGAGGCCTTTGAATGAACTTGAATCTGGATACAGATCCATGTCCACCAAGAGTAAATTTCCGTCCCATGCAGGAATTGGAAGCGAAGCAATCGAGACGTCAGCGTAGACTTCTCCTGTTTCTTGGAGGAATAATTCCTTGACAGTGGCCCGCCAATCTTCGGGAAGGTTTGCCGGTTCAACACCCAAAATCCATTGGATGTTGGTCATGTGATCAATCCTTTCGTCCTTTTCTGGACTGGGACCGTTCACCACGGTGTGGTGTCAAGTTCCTTGCATTCACCTTCTTTTTCCGCTCTTGACGGCGTGAGGCTTTTGCTGATGTTTGCTTCTTTGTGACAGAACTTATTCCTCCACTGTTCAACAGGACATCGAGATCGCTGAGCGAAAGGGTGCCACCGGAAGCGGCTCGCTGTTGAACGTCTTCAGGTCGTGGACCATTGTTGCGTGGTTTCCAATCTGCTGAACCAGATTTTGTCCGCTTTTGGCCACCGCCTCGTTTTCCACCACCCTTGTTTCCATGTCGGTTTGAAGATCGAGAGGGGTTGGAACTGATGCGCACCCAAGCATCGAGGCGTCCTTTTTCTCTTCGCAGTCTGCGAAGTTCGGTGCGACGCTGGTCGATGACCTTGAGGAGTTTGTGCGCTTTCTTGTCAAATTGCATGGCGTCGCTGAAATTGAGGTCCATGTCTTTCAACATCGGTTCAGCTTCGAGCAACTCGGTTTTGTGCTTCTGCTGCTCTTTTTCGTTCGCCTTGAGGGAGCGTACTGCATCCTTTTGCTCCTTGAGTAAAGCGATGAAGGCTTTGTGTGCGGCTTGTGCTTTGGTTGCTTCTGCGTGCATGGCTTGCAATTCAAAGAACCACGAAAACTGGTCCTCTTCCCTTCGAAGGGATGGGACTTGGAAAAGGTCTATTTCGCCCGTGAGTTGTTTGTAGACATCGGTGAGCAGTTCTTCAATTCTGTACAATGGGAGGCCAATGCGCTTGTTGATTTCATCTCGAGTTGCCTGGAGCTCATCCATCTCTTTTGATCGTGGGCGAAGGGTCCGAACGATGGTTCGCAGCTCATTGCGCAATTCCGTCGTGTCTTCGATGGTGCCTCGCAACGCACGGGACATTCGAACGTTGTGCTTTCGCTCTTCAGTGAGGGCGTTCATTCGCTCGTCCAATGCTTCGATTGCGGTGGCGTTTTCGGTTACCAGGGTAGCAACTTCCTCTTTGGACTTCTTGCGAAGGTCTTCGAACAGATCAAACTCAGCCACAGGAACAAATCGTTCCGGGTTCTTCGCTTCGACGATTGAATCCCAACGGGCGCCATCGCCCATTGCGAGGCATGCACGGATGAATTCCTCTTGGATGTCGAGGGCACCAGCAGGTCGGAGCACTCGGCTCAAGTCGTGTTTGAGGTCGAAGGGGTCTTCGATGGGCAGTGAATGTTGTCCGAGTCGAGTTTTCTTTTCCATCAAAACTGCCTTTTCGGCTTTCGGCGTGGCATGCTTCCACTTCTTGGATTTACGAGTCACAGGGCTGCCTGTTCGCACCGATACAACATGGTCCTTGAACGGCCATGATACAGCGTACTGGAAGATGAACTCGACAAAGAGTTCGCCGAGGCTTTGGTTATTTTTTGGATCCATTGAGATGCTGTCCACTTCACGCATGGTGAGGTCATAGGTGGTGCCCTCCACTTCGACCATTGAGCGCTCTTGACCTTCTTGAAGGACTGGTGCCACAGGTGGTGTTGCTTGTTGGAGTGCTTGAACAGCCAATAAGGTCCACGCATAGGACGAGAAAGTGCCGGTTGAAGCGTCGCAGACGTCCCTTCGGTTGGCCCAGTGCTTGACGGCTAAGATGACGCTTCGAATTCGCTCGTCGCAAGATGAGTACCGCTTCAGCAGTTCTGTGTTGTGCAGGGCGAGCGTGTTGTTGATGGAGATGTCAACTGGGATTTTAGTTCGTTCATCTTTGAATTTGATAATTGGAACCTTCGCACGTGGCAGCATGACGATGTCTTCCATGTCGTGTTGCTTGAGGAGTCGATTGACTTGGCGAAGCGCCTTCGCAGGGATGTCGCCCTTGAATTGAAGGCACAGGTCAAGGTCCCCTGCTTGCAATGTTAGCCCAGATTGAGACGAGCCAAACTGTTGAAGTTCAACATTCTTGAATCTATGCTCAAGGGTCCGCTTGAGGTGTCGGAACAGTCCTTCACGGGCTTTGAGTTGCTTTGGAGTTGGGCCTTCAGACTTCAGCATTGCTTCAATGCCTTCACCGATGTTGAGGATGACCTCTTCACTGACGCTGTCCATTGCCGGGAGTTCAAGCGTACCACAGAGGTGCTTGTGGACGTTGGGCCAGCGAGCAACTTGTTGAGGCGTGAAGCCCGTTGTCTTGCACTCATCGCTCATTCTTCTTCACCTCCGGCTTTGGGTTTCGCTGTGGAGGCGCGTCGTGCTTTTCCTCGCTTAGGTGCGTCCTTCTTGGCGGGTTTTCGGTTGCGGACGGAACTTGATGCACCGCCTTGTTGGACCTTTGTTGCGTTGCTCAAGAGGCGATCAAACCCATCATCGATGATCTTCTGCCAGTGCTCGATGCCGCGTTGACTGCTGTCAAGTGCCTCAGCAAGTCGCTTTGTGCGGCCATCTGCTCGGCGTCGGTGGGCTTCATGCTCGACATAGGTTGTGTGGAAATACTCGTTTTCAGATGCGAATTCGAGGATTGCATCGTGGGCTTTCTGGGCGGTGTCAAGCAGTGCTTTTGCTTCTTTGAACGAGGCATCCATTTCAGTAAGTCCTTCCTGACTTGAGGCGCGTTGAGCCACCCATTCGTCATGTTGGCGGATGAGCGCCTTCATTTCTTGGATGTATTTTTGTTCAGTTTTATGATTGCCAGCGTTTGTCTCAAGTTCCTGTTCGAGGCTTTGTAACTTCGAATCGAGTTTTTCCTTAGCCCATTTTGGGTCTGGGTCCTTGATGCCACCAGATGCTTGGAGTTGATCCCTCAATGCCCCGGCTCGCTTGAACAACGCTCGAGCTTTGGTTTGGGCCTCGGCGCGTTCCTTCTTGAGGTTCGCAACCTTGGTGTTGATGCCATCTCGCTTTTCCTTGGCGGCGCGAGCAAGAGGTTCGGCTGCCAAGAGTTCTTCTTGGCGAGCATCAAGTTGTTCTGGTATGACCTCAGCAAGGCGTTCGCGGCGGTGTAAAATGGACTTCGCCAGTAAGGCGGGGGTCACACCGAGCAACTCTTCGGGGGTCATACAATGTCCCCCCACCCTTGAACCTTGAATAAACACTGCGTAGTGACCTCTTTTGGCGTGAAGGTGAAGAACCCCCTCGACAAGCCGCAGTCATGGGGGGGGCGAAAGCGGGGCGTATGCTCACGGCAACAGGCTTGATGTCGCTTCTTTTCCTCAGTATAATCGCTCCACAGGTGGCTGCTTTGGGCGGCGAGGCAACAATCGAATCCGCAAGCATCTCCATTGCCCTCTCTCCTCAAATTGAAACAGCCTCGTTTAGTTATACATTTGATGTCGAGGAACAAAGTGGTCAAAGCGCAGATGTCACCGTACAATCCACGCTCTCCACCATCGCTGGTGTGCTCATCGAGAGCATCAATGAAAGTCGAACGGTGGCTATGAACGGTGTGGAATCTTTCAGCGTCACGTTTTCTGCGGTCCCCTTCGGCTATTCGATTGTTGAAACAACACTCTCAGGGGATGCAGGTCTAAATTCGAGCACCCATGTCACATCCTTCAACAGAACGATTCAACGCATGGTGCCACTGGATGTGAGCCTCGCAGAGGGTGGTGATTTTACCTTCACGAGCATCGATGCAACCGGTTTGGTGACAGGAAATCTAACGGTCAATGATGGCGATCATGTGGCCATTCAACTGCCAATTCTCAACAATGGCGACTACGACTGGAATGGAACACTTTCCGCTTCCATAACTTCTGGCAGCCTCAATGAATGGATCAACACCAGCAACGTGGAAGTCTTGGCCATGTCGAGCACTGTCGTGACGCTGAACACATCGATTCCGATGACTGAGGGCCTCGCTTCGCTTTCTGTCGCACTCAACGACAGCGGTGATGGTGATGCCAGCGATGAATCAAGACTGGTCCAGTTCACAATCGCACCGCCGCCGTTGCCTATGCTTGACGGAAGCATTGAACTTGTCACCCAAGCCTACAACGCCGGTGATGTGCTTGACTGGAATCTAACGCTCTACAACAACGGAAGCCGTGATTACTCAGGGGATGTCGTGTGTATGTTTGGTCAAATAACAGCCCTCAACCAATCAACAGAACTTGCCATAGGGGGGACTTCCATACTGGCTTTCACAACTCAAGCACGCCCTGCCGAACTTTCGTGTGTTGCACAAGGCATGCGCCTCTCTGATGCCTCCACCTTCCCAGTGAGCGTTGATTTCAACGTGGTTTCGGCTATCTTTGAAGCAGCAGGTTCGACAACACCCGGCGTTCTTGACGGGCCCTGGCACGTCGGTGACAGCGCACGATTTTCCATGCTTGTTCGCAATCATGGGGAAATTCAAGGGTCGATTGCACTCGAATGCACAACCGCACAAGCTGTGTACACGAGCCCAACGCTCACGCTTGATGTTGATGCCGCCGGTGAAGTTTCTGTGATCGTTCCAATGCTGGCTGATGGCGACCAAACCATCGAATGGCGCCTTGTGTCGAGTGACGGAAGCGTCGATGAAGGACTCAATGGCTCGGTCACGGTGCCCGTAGCAGCCAAGCAAGTCTTGACGCCCAAGGTTGAATCCGTTACTTGGGACGCAGAAGAAGGTGTCAATATGGACTGGTCAGTTACGCTCGGTGAGGGTGTGGATCGGGATGTTCGAATCCGGATCGGATACTTTGATTCTGGGGACACCTATCTTCTCGATTACACGGTTGTGTTGACGCCTGGCATTACCTCAGATTCACTTCACCTCGGCTTCGTCAACGCCGATCGGGTGTCCATTCGAGTCGATGCAATGAACTGGAGTGAAGCCTTTGGCCCTTCGAGTGATAGCAAGTCAGTGCCGAGCGAGCGTCCAGTCTATAGTTTGGTGATAAGCGAATTAGCATCGCCATCAAGGCCGAGTACAGGTCAAGGAGCCACGGTTCAAGTCACCATTTCAAACACCGGAAATGCCGACGGCATTGCGGGTGAAATTCTCTTGCTGGGTGAAGATCGAACCCTCTATGGAACTCAATCCACTGACGCATTGAGCGTGGGCGAGTCAAAAACGATGTCTTTCACATTGGACTGGCCAGAAGGCACACGAGTGAAATTGGAAGCCGTTTGGACTGTG
>Ga0208972_1000039_pt1 | contig 55118 bp, 50 predicted proteins | sample AOAMet_48_BLW_10_2_FD_188232 | JGI IMG/M metagenome (GOLD analysis project Ga0208972, IMG submission 188232) | Ammonia-oxidizing marine microbial communities from Monterey Bay, California, USA - CAN11_48_BLW_10 (SPAdes) | ecosystem: Environmental > Aquatic > Marine > Intertidal zone | place...
AACTTTCTGCTGTCCCATTTATTAATTATTTCCATATTTTTTAATACAACTTTTCCCTAATTGATACATATGAACTTCATCAGGGCCATCGGCCAACCTCAGCATTCGTGCAATTGCAAAATAATGAGGTAAATAGGTATCCGGGCCAACTCCTTTCCCTCCTAAAATTTGCATTGCCCTATCAATGACATTGAGCGCCATATTTGGTGCTACTATTTTTATCATTGCAATGAGGTCCTTTGCTTCTTTATTACCCAATTTATCCATTTTATCTGCAGCAGAAAGGGTTAAAAGTCTTGCTTGCTCAATTTCACATTGAGATGTTGCAATTTCATGTCTGATACTACTATACTCATAAAACTTCTTTCCAAAAGTCTCTCTTTCTAGTGTTCTTTGAGACATTACCTCCAATGCATATTGCGCCATTCCTACCAATCGCATGCAATGGTGAATTCTTCCAGGACCTAATCTGCCTTGTGCAATTTCAAAACCTCTTCCTTCTCCTAAAATTAAATTTTGAATAGGTACACGAACATTTGTTAATTGAATTTCCGCGTGTCCTTCAGGAGAATCATAAAACCCAAAAACAGAAAGGGGTCTGATAATTTCTAACCCAGGTGTATCCATCGGAACCAATATCATACTCTGCTGTTGATGCCTAGATTTGGTGACATCTGTTTTACCCATTACAATTGCCAATTTACAATGTGGATCCATAGCGCCCGAAGACCACCATTTTCTACCATTAATCACATATTCATCCCCATCTAATGCAATAGATGTTTGAATATTTGTTGCATCTGAGGAAGCAACATCTGGTTCGGTCATTAAAAAAGCCGAACGAATTTCTCCATTCATTAAAGGGGTTAACCATTGCTCTTTTTGTACATCATTTCCATATCTGGCCAAAACCTCCATATTCCCAGTATCCGGAGCAGCGCAATTAAAGATTTCTGAAATCCAGATTTTTTTCCCCATGATTTCAGCCAATGGTGCATATTCTAGATTCGATAAACCAGGACTCAAAGCACCATACTCTTTTGGTAAAAACAAATTCCACAATCCTGCTTCTTTTGCCTTTTGCTTCAATATTTCTATCTCTGGAAAACGAAGCCACATATTGTTTTTATCTGCATGAAAAGCAATATAATCTTCCTCTATAGGAACGATGTGTTGCTCAATAAAAGTGGTTAGCTTTTGTTGTAGTTCAATTGATTTTTTTGAGTATTCGAAGTTCATAATTTCTTATTTTATCCAGCAATCATATATCCGCCATCAGCAGTATAGACTCCACCTGTCATGTATGCACCTGCATCAGAAGCAAGTAAACAGGCCAAACCAACCATTTCTTCCGGATCTCCCATTCGACCACTTGGAAGTGCTTTTTGAATTTTTTCTAGTATTTTTTCGTTTTGCCAAAGGGGCGCACTAAACTTTGTTTTGATTAGACCCGGGCAAATCGCATTCACACGAACGCCATATTTACCCCATTCTTTTGCCTGATTTTTAGACAACATTAAAAGGGCCGCTTTACTGGTACTATAAATTCCTAAACCTGCTCCAGGAGTTAATGCTTCTACGGAGGCAATATTGATAATACTTCCTTTTTTATTTATTTTTAAATGGGGCAATACTAAATTAGACAAACTCCAAGGAGCCTTCACATTTACCTCCATGATTTTGTCAAATATTGAAGGATCGAGGTCTTCTACGGGTCCAAAAAAAGGATTGATCGCCGCATTATTTACCAAAATATCTATCTTTCCAAAAGCGGTAATCGTTTGATCTACTAAATTTTTACGTTGCGCTGCTTTTCCAATATGACAGGCAATTCCAATCGCTTTTAATCCCTCTGAAACAAACTCATTTACCACTTCATCACAGGCTTCTTGATTTCTACTGGATATAACCACTTGTGCTCCATTTTCTGCGAAACTTTTTGCAATGGCTTTTCCAATTCCTTTACTAGAACCTGTAATTATTGCTACTTTCCCTTCTAAGTTAAACTGTTCTTTTATATTCATTATACGATATATTCTGTGTCTTCCTTAATCGTTAACACCTCGTCACTCATGAGGGTTTCCGCAAGAGATAGCGTCTTTGGGAGTTCGTACTTAAAATAAAACTTCATCGTATGAATTTTACTTTCATAAAAGATTTTGCTATATTTCAAATCATTAGCAGTTATCTTTTCTTTAGAGTTTACAGCCATTTCCAACCACAACCAACTCATTACTACGATACTCATATACTCCATAAATAAATTAGCATCAGACAGGTAACGTTCATAATTGCCTTTCATCGCAAAGGGCATTAGTTTTTGAAGTATTTTTTGAGATAATTGCAATGAACTTGACAACTCATTTGCATAGGGTTTTAAATCATCGTAGTTTGATGCTAGTGAAATCGTTCGCATCATCTCATCCACCAACAAGGCCAGTGCTTTTCCATTTTGAAGGGTTACTTTTCTGGCTAATAAATCTTGGGATTGAATCCCAGTTGTTCCTTCATATAGGGAAGAAATTCTGATGTCTCTGTAATATTGTTGCAATGAAAAATCCGTACAAAAACCATACCCTCCTAAAACTTGCAAACCGTTATTTACGGATGTAGAACCGGCTTCTGAAGGAAAGGTTTTAACAATAGGGATGATTATTTCTAAGAGTAGATTGTATTTTTCTTTTTCTTCTGGGTTCTCAGAAGAATGAATAATATCATGGTATTTAGAAGCTAATAAAACCAAACTTAAAGAACCCTCTACAATAGCTTTCTGAAGCAATAACATTCTTCTTACATCTGGATGCTCAATAATTAAAGCTTGTTTATCGGACGGATTTTTCTTTCCGGTACTTGTTAGCTTTCTTCCTTGCGGTCGTTCATTTGCATAGTGCAAAGAAGTTCTATAGGCTGCCATTGCTATCGCTGCTGCTCCTCTACCAACTGCAATTCTAGCTGCATTCATCATCAAAAACATTTGAGCCAAACCGCGGTTCTCTTCTCCTACCAACCATCCTCTACAATCGTCTGAATCTCCAAACCCTAAATGTGTGGTGCAATAACCTCGTTGTCCCATTTTTTGAAAATCAGCAACCGTCATTACATCGTTGTACTCCAATGAACCATCTGATGTAGGTCTGTTTTTTGGGACAACGAACAAAGAAATTCCTTTCGTCCCTTTAGGCGCTCCTTCTATCCGAGCCAACACTAAATGAACAATGTTCTCTGCGTATTGATGATCTCCTCCAGAAATGAATATTTTTTGACCCGATATTTTATAAAAACCGGCGTCTGTTGGGGTTGCTTTGGTAACGATATCCGATAGAGAACTTCCTGCTTGAGGTTCTGTTAAACACATGGTTCCACCCCATATTCCGGAGAGCATGTTTGGAACATATGCTGTATTTAATTCTTCGTTCCCAAACTCAATAATTAACTCTGCTGCTCCTTGCGTCAAACCCGCATAACCCGGCAAGTGATTGTTTGCTGCATCGAGAATAAATGCCGCAGCCTGATGGGCCATAAAAGGAATCTGCAAACCGCCATCTTCATAATCAAAAGAGGCAGAAATAACCCCTAATTCCCCTCCTTTTTTCATCATTACATCCACTTGTTTATGAACGATAACAGTTCCATCTTTATGGTATGCAGGCGTTTCATCCATTTCTTTAAAATAGGGATACAACTCTCTATCAGAAAAGTCTTTAACCGATTCTAAGAAAAGATCTAAAGAGGCAATATCATGATCTTTAAATCGATCTCTCGAAAGAAGGCCTTCTAGGTTATGAATATCATACAGTATATATTTTAACGTTTCTAAATCTATATACTTTTTTGACATTTGATTAAATTTTATAGTTTATTTTTAATTTTAAGCAGCGCAGCTTTTACTGCTTCCAATTTACTAATAATTTCGTGAGTATGAATGGTCGATTTTGGATTTTTCTTAAGTTTTTGTTTGGCACCATCCAAAGTAAAGCCTCTTTCTTTTACTAGATTGTAAATAAGTTTGAGATTGGCAATATCGTTTGAAGTAAACAATCTATTTCCCTTCGCATTTTTTTTAGGTTTGATAATATCAAATTCTTTTTCCCAAAAACGAATCAACGAAGTATTTACTTGAAATGCGCTGGCAACCTCTCCAATTTTATAATACTGTTTTTCAGGTAACTCTATGTTCATTAGTCTAGTGATTGGTTTTCTTGCGAGGCCATTTCCAACATTCTATCATATTCTTCTGGAGTTAAATCACTGAAGTAAAAATATACAGGATTTAATTTTCTTTTCCCTTTAATCACTTCATAATGCAAATGAGGTGCTGTAGAGGTTCCTGAAGTTCCCACATAGCCAATCAAGTCGCCTCGTTTTACCTTTTGGTTTTTACGAACAGTGTATTTTTGTAAATGTGCATAAAAAGTTACGTATCCAAATCCATGGTTGATCTTTACCTGATTTCCATAACCTCTTCTGGACCGTTTCACTTTTTCTATTGTACCATTTCCAGTGGCATACACAGGGGTTCCTTTGGGAGCAGAAAAATCCATTCCCCAATGAAACTTTCTCGTTTTATAAATAGGATGTATTCGGTATCCATAACCAGAAGCCATTCGTTTCAAATCTTTATTAGCAACCGGCTGTATCGCTGGTATTGAGGCGAGTAATTCTTCTTTATTTTTTGCCAATGCAACGATTTCATCTAAAGACTTGGATTGTACCACCAATTGTTTTGATAATACATCTAAGTCTTTTGTTGCCTTTTCAATCATAGAAGAATTGTCAAATCCTTCTAAGTATTTGTATCTATTTACACCTCCAAAACCTGCTTTTCTTTGTTCATCTGGTATTGGATTCGCTTCAAAATAAACCCGGTAAATTGAATTGTCTCTTTCTTGTAATTCCGTTAAAATAGATGAACTTTCATCGATTCTTTTATTGAGTAATTCAAAATGCAACTTTAAATTATCTAGTTCTCTTTTTTGAGCTCTTTCATTTGGTGACATTAAAAACTGACTAAATCCAATAAATCCAAAAAAAGCAATAAGTAGTACTGCAAATATCCCAAAGACTGTTTTCTTGTAGTAATCACTCTTTTTTACAGCAATTTCCCTGTATGAGAGAGTATCTGTATCGTAATAATATTTTACTTTTGCCATTGTTCTAAATATACTATTTTTGTGCTATTATAGAGAGTTTTATATTTCAACTATATTTTTCTATAAGTTACAAATTTACAAAAATGTTTTACATCTGCTTTTTTTGCAGTTGTTATTAAAAATAAATTAATATAACCCAAGTCATTGGAAACGTCTGTTTTTATGAAATCACAAGATATTCGCGCAACCTTTTTAAATTTTTTCCAAGAAAAATCACATTTAATTGTGCCATCAGCGCCTATGGTTACCAAGGATGATCCAACTTTAATGTTTGTAAATTCTGGAATGGCTCCTTTTAAAGAATATTTCTTGGACAATGGGAAACCGAAAAATAATAGAATCTCGGATTCTCAAAAATGTTTACGTGTTTCAGGCAAACACAATGACCTAGAAGAAGTTGGTTACGACACCTATCATCATACGTTATTTGAAATGTTAGGAAACTGGTCTTTTGGCGACTATTTTAAAAAAGAAGCCATTAGTTGGGCATGGGAATTGTTAACTGAGGTCTACAAAATTGATAAAGACATTTTGTATGTAACCGTTTTTGAAGGAGCTGAAGATGACCATTTAAAAATGGACACTGAAGCATATGATTTGTGGAAAGAATTGATTTCTGAAGACCGAATTTTAAAAGGAAATAAGAAAGATAATTTTTGGGAAATGGGAGAACAAGGACCTTGTGGCCCCTGTTCTGAAATTCATGTAGACATTCGTTCTGCAGAAGAAAAAGCAAAAATTGACGGAAAAGAATTGGTCAACAAAGACCACCCACAAGTTGTCGAGATATGGAACTTGGTTTTTATGCAATACAATCGAAAAGCCAATGGCTCGCTAGAAGAACTACCCAACAAACACATAGACACAGGGATGGGATTTGAACGTTTGTGCATGGTACTGCAAGATGTAAAATCTAATTATGATACTGATATTTTTACTCCAATCATCAGAGAAATTGAAACCATCACTGAGGTGAAATATGGTGAAAATTTAAAACAAGATATTGCAATTCGTGTCATTTCTGATCATGTGAGAGCGGTTGCATTTTCTATTGCAGATGGTCAATTACCTAGTAACAATGGGGCAGGGTATGTGATCAGAAGAATCTTAAGAAGAGCGGTTCGTTATGGCTTTACTTTCCTCAATAAAAAAGAACCATTTATACACAGATTGGTCGGTGTTTTAAGTGAAAAAATGGGCGCTGCTTTTCCAGAATTAAAAGCTCAAAAACAACTCATAGAGAACGTAATTAAAGAAGAGGAAACTTCTTTTTTAAGAACTTTAGACCAAGGATTGGTTTTATTGGATCGAATCATAGAGAATGCTTCGGGAAACCAAGTTTCTGGTGAAAAAGCATTTGAATTGTATGATACTTTCGGTTTTCCGATCGATTTAACATCTTTAATTCTATCGGAAAAAGGACTCACTCTAGATGAAAAAGGATTTGAAGCTGAACTTCAAAAACAAAAAAACAGATCAAGAGCAGCAAGTGAAATGAGCACCGACGATTGGACCGTTATCATAAATGATACGGAGGAAGAGTTTATAGGATATGATGCTTTAGCATCTAAAGTAAAGCTAACTAGATATAGAAAAGTGGTCTCTAAAAAAGACGGAGAAATGTATCAACTCGTGTTTAATTTAACTCCTTTTTATCCAGAAGGAGGGGGACAAGTTGGAGACAAAGGGTATCTCGAAGTTCCCAATGGCGATGTGGTTTATATCATCGATACGAAAAAGGAGAATAATGTAATTATTCACCTCGCGAAAAACTTACCAAGACATTTAAACGAAACTTTAAATGCAGTTGTAGATGCCAAACAACGGTATAGAACCGCTTGTAATCATACTGCTACTCATTTGCTTCACCAAGCTTTAAGAGAGGTTTTAGGGACACATGTAGCGCAAAAAGGTTCTGCTGTCCATTCTAAATACTTGCGTTTTGATTTTTCTCATTTTTCAAAAGTAACCACCGACGAACTAAATGAAATCGAACACTTTGTAAATGCTCGTATCTCTGGGAAGCTCCCATTGGAAGAAAAAAGAAATATCCCAATGCAAGAAGCAATTGACGAGGGTGCAATGGCTTTATTTGGCGAAAAATATGGAGATACTGTAAGAGCTATTAAATTTGGACAGTCCATTGAATTATGTGGCGGAACACATGTGAAAAACACGGGAGATATTTGGCATTTCAAGATTAAATCTGAGGGGGCGGTTGCATCAGGAATTAGAAGAATTGAAGCGATCACGAATGATGCTGTTAAAGATTTTTATTTTGAAAATAACAACACTTTATTTGAAATCAAAACGTTGCTAAATAATACCAAAAACCCTGCAAAAGCAATTGAAAAATTACAAAACGAGAACATTTCATTACAAAAACAGATTGAGCGCTTACTTGAAGAGAAAGCTCAAAATCTAACCGTAGCACTAAAAAATCAATTGCAAGAAATTAACGGAGTTCAATTCTTAGCTACAAAATTAGATCTGGATGCAAATGGAATTAAAAATGTTTCTTTTAGCCTAGGAAAAAATTACACAAACTTATTTTTATTATTTGCGACAGCCCCATCACAAGAAAAAGCAATGTTAACGTGTTATATTTCCAAAGAACTAGTCAATGAACGCGGCTTTAACGCAGGAACTGTCGTAAGAGAATTGGGAAAACTAATTCACGGTGGTGGTGGTGGTCAAAATTTCTTTGCGACGGCTGGAGGAAAAAATCCTGCAGGTATTCCCGAAGCTTTGGAAAAAGCGAAAGAATATATCGTATCACTCTAATACTTTTTTTTATCTTTAGATCCTTCTATTTAAAATAGGAGTTCTTTAATTTATTGTTTCTAAGAAAATTATTATATGATTCTACAAACTAAAATTCCATTAGATAAAGAAACAAAAAATCCGATAAGTTATCTCTCAAAAATTTTCTTACTGGGCTCTTGTTTTTCGGAAAATATTGGGGATCAATTAAATTATTTTAAATTTCAAATGCATCAAAACCCATTTGGAATACTCTTTCATCCAAAAGCAATAGAAAATTTCATTTCAAATGTAATTCATGAAAAAAAATATGTTGCTGAAGATCTAATATTCCAAGATGAACAATGGCATTCATTTGATGCACATTCTACTGTAAGTTCTTCAAACAAAGAAAAGATTTTAGAGGACTTAAATTTAAAAATTAACACAACAAAAAAACAATTTCAAGAGGTGTCTCACATTATTATTACCCTTGGTACCTCATGGGTCTATACCTATACAGAAACAAATACCGTTGTTGCAAACTGTCATAAAATTCCACAAAAAAAGTTTTCAAAAAAACTACTTTCTATTGACGAGGTCTCTAAGAGTTTAGAAGCAATCATTTCACTATTATCATCAATCAATAAAAATATAAACATCATTTTTACCATTTCCCCTGTAAGACACAAAAAAGAGGGAATGGTTCAAAATACAAGAAGTAAAGCACACTTAATATCTGCAATTCACAACATACTCAATCGTAAGAATGTTTCTTATTTTCCATCTTATGAAATTATGATGGATGAATTGCGTGATTATCGTTTTTATGCAGAAGATATGATCCACCCAAACAAAACTGCCATTCAGTATATTTGGGAACAATTCGTTGCTACTTGGCTTACTGAAAATTCTACTTTAGTCATGAAAGAAGTTGCATCAATTCAGAAAGGATTGACTCACAAACCTTTCAATAAAGACTCGGAAATGTATCAAAAATTTTTACGTAATTTAAACGAGAAAAAAGAAACCATAAAAAATAAATTTTCTTTTATTGAATTTTAAATAGGTAAAACCTCCTTTAAACACAATAAATTGTAAAAAAAAGAATTGTTAAGGTCTTTTTTGAAAAGAGAGGCAGTCGAAATTAAATCGATTGCTTTTTACCTAAAAAAAATGTATCTTAGTGAGAAAAAGAGGCACTCGCTATGATTCAGAAAATATTAATTGGAATACTTACAGGAATTTTTATAGGGATTGTTATTACCTCGATTTTTGCTACAAGAGGAACGAGTCTCATAGATTTATTTCTAACACAAATTACGGCAACATCTATAGTTACTGGTATTTTGTGTGGTATTTACACGCACTACTCAAAAACTAAATTGAGAAAATTTATTTTTTCTGTTGGAATAGGAATCATCGTTTTTCAAGTAAAATACCTCATAACAGGTCACGATTTTAACCCCCCATTAATGGGTGCATTTGTGGGTGCAGGACTAGCAGGAATGTTTGCAGCAAGAAGAAAAATCAAAAAAATTTCTAAAAAGAATAAGCGGCGAAAAAAAATCAGACGAGCCTCCTAAAAGATTAGGATTTATAAACATTGATCTACATTTTGCCATGGACCACCGTTGATAATATCAATTCCTCTACTTTCTAAAAACTGTGTTGCTTGTCCACTTCTAGCACCACTTCTACAAACAGCAATAATGGGTTTCATCCAAGATTTTATTTTTTCAATTTCAGATGGAATATCTGATAATACAATATGCTGAGCTCCCTCTGAATGGCCTTCATCCCATTCTTGATTAGTTCTTACATCTAAAATAATAGCCCCTTTATCTAAATATTTTTTAATTTCCTCTACCATGATTTTGTTAATAGGTTACATAGACACAAACTAATTTATTGTTTTTCACATAAAACCAAACCGTTTTGAATTAATTTTGTGTAACGATCATTTTGTTTTAATTCAATTAGTTTTTCTAGAATTGTATCTTTTATAAAATAATTATTTTGCAAAGCTAATTCATATAATTCTAAATTCAATAACCAATCGGTTTGAAATTGACTTTTTAACTGATTAAATATTGCTGTTATTTTTATTTCTGTGGAGGTTTTTTCATTTCGCATTGTTTTTACCTTTTCATACAACCCATTTAATAGCTGTTCTTTCTTTGTATAAGATATTTTATGCGTTTTTATTTCTGACACCTTTCCCAACCCTAAAAAAGAAGCTGGGTCTGCTGGGCCTCCAAATGCAGAAACAACTTCTTTACCAATGACCATATCGTAAACACCCCAATCAGAACGAAATAAAACCTCTTCATGATACGTGACAGTGCATTGATCTAAAGAAATTATTAAAATCTTACCTCTTAAATCTCTCGTTCCAGTAATTGGTTTCCCTTTGACAATAATTCCACTCTCAAATTCTAAGGTCATGTATTCATCTTCATAGATACCATAAGCTTTTAAATCTCTGGGACTCATGTCTTCTATTGGTAAATTAATTCCTTTTAACTTTCCTATAGGGCTTCCAAAACCATTTTCGTGACTTGTTATTCCATGACTGATTAATTCTTTATCTCTGTTAGCTAAAGCAGTAGAACCTGTTGTTTGGAAATAAGCTACCTGATTGTTTTTATGATGAATTACTTTTGTAAAAATACCCGAAACCTGAACTCCTGTTGTCAGTTCTATCGTTCCGATAGCTCCTGAATTTATTAATTTTTGAACTCCGTTCAAGCCCCCTTTTCTGATCGCCATAGTATTTGCAAAGTCCTCTAAAACAGAACTCAAATAAGCGAAATTAGGAGTTACAAATAATTGTGGCTGTGGCTTAGTAATGTCAAAATTTACACTAGCAGCTTCTATAGAATAGGCTACTTTTTTAATATTATCTTCCATGCATAAAGCACTTTCACCTATCGACGAAAGCAACCCTGCTCCATAAATTTTAGGGGCTTCTAGAGAGCCTATCAAACCATATTCTACAGTCCACCAGTGTAAATTTCTAATTTGTGCCATTTCAGATAGTTCCCCCATATTTTTTTGAAGGTACTCGACTTTCTCTTGGGCATCTTTAACAGCTTTCTCTGAAGTATTTGGATCTTCTTTTAAAATAGATAAAAGACGAATTGCTTCATACATTTCATAATCGGCAGAAGATGAAATGGCTTTACTTCCTATTTCTCCAAATCTTCTCAAATATGCTGCATATTCCGGATTAGAAATAATTGGAGCATGACCCGCAGCTTCATGAATAATATCTGGAGCAGGGGTGTATTGTATGTGATGAATCGTTCTCATATCAGAAGCGATAACTAAAACATTATACGCTTGAAATTCCATAAAAGCACTAGGAGGAATAAAACCATCTACAGAAACAGCCGCCCAACCAATTTCTTTTAAAATTCTATTCATTCCAGATAGATGTGGAATGTTTTCAACGGATATTCCTGTTTTATGCAATCCGTCCATGTAAGATTTGTGTGCTACTTTCTGCAAGTAATCAACATTCATTCGCATTACATATCTCCATACAGCCTGATTTTGAGCAGTATATTCTTCATAGGGTTGTTTCACCACAAACTTGTGTAAATGTTTGGGTAATTTTTTAGTGACCTCGTTCAATTCAAAATGGCTGCTCATTGTAAATTATTGAATTATTCATACAATAGTACGTATTAAAATGTTAATCATCTACTTTTTAGCAATCAAAACTTGTATTTAATATGTTAATCACAATTCGTAAACTATTTTTAATAAGCATGATTCTATATAGAAAATTTCAAACAATACGTTTCTCAAAAAAACCTTTAAGAAGTGAACGCTACGCTATCGGTTTCGTAAAAAAATAAAAACCAAGCCAAAAATCTTTCTTATTTTTACTGCTCAAATTTACACAATGAACAAAAAAGTTATACTGATGATTTTAGATGGATGGGGAATTACTCAAGATCCTAAAGCATCTGCAATTTACAACGCCAAAACACCTTATATAAATGGATTGTATCAAAAATATCCTCATGCAGAATTAAGAACCGACGGAAAACATGTAGGATTACCAGAGGGTCAAATGGGAAACTCTGAAGTGGGTCACATGAATCTAGGTGCTGGTAGAATCGTATATCAGAATTTGGCACGTATCAATAAAGCTGTAAAAGAAAAAACCCTGGGCAGGGAGAAAGTATTGCTTGACACCTTTAAATATGCGAAGGAAAATAACAAAGACGTTCATTTATTAGGCCTGCTATCTAACGGTGGAATTCATGCACACATAGATCATCTAAAAGGATTGTTAGATGTTGCAACCGAAAACCAAATAGACAATGTATATCTTCACGCCTTTTCAGATGGTCGTGATTGCGATCCAAAATCTGGAACTTATTTTGTAAATGAAATCCAAGAACATATGAAAAAAAGTACAGGAGAATTAGCTTCTGTTACAGGACGTTATTATGCAATGGATAGAGACAATAGATGGGAGCGTGTAAAAGAAGCTTATGACGGAGTTGTTCATGGAATTGGAACAAAAACAACAGATGCTATTGCAACAATACAAAAGAATTATGAGGCCGGAATTACAGATGAATTTCACAAACCAATCATTATTACTAATGAAGATGGGTCCCCAAAAGCACAGATAAAAGAAGGAGATGTTGTTCTTTTCTTTAATTATAGAACAGATCGAGGAAGAGAATTAACAAACGCCTTGTCTCAAAACGATTTTCCAGATTTTGGAATGAAAAAATTAGCCCTTTATTTCACTACGATTACTTTATATGATGAAAGTTTTAAAGGAATAAATGTTATTTACAATTCAAATAATATTAAAAACACTATTGGTGAGGTGTTATCAGAAGCGGGTAAAACACAAATTAGAATCGCGGAAACCGAAAAGTATCCGCATGTAACTTTTTTCTTTTCAGGAGGTCAAGAAGCTCCCTTTAAAGGGGAGTCAAGAATTTTAAGAAACTCTCCAAAAGTAGCTACTTATGATTTACAACCCGAAATGAGTGCCTACGAATTAAAAAATGCTTTGTGTGAAGATTTAGACAAAGGAACCGCAGATTTTGTGTGTTTAAATTTTGCAAACGGAGATATGGTTGGGCATACAGGAATTATGGAAGCAGCAATAAAAGCTTGTGAAGCGGTAGATACTTGTGTTGAAGAAGTTATAGAAACAGGTTTAAAAAACGGATATTCTACACTATTAATTGCAGATCACGGAAACTGTGAAACAATGATAAACCCTGATGGATCACCAAACACAGCTCATACAACAAATCCTGTCCCTTTTATTCTCATTGATAAAGAAATTAAAACAATAAAAAGTGGTATCTTGGGAGATATTGCTCCTACAATATTAGACTTAATGGGTGTCAAGCAACCTGAAGAAATGACACAACATTCTTTATTGTAGTTTATGAAAAAAAATGAAAAAAATTATTTTATTTAGTGTTTTAATCACACTATTGTCTTGTAAAACGCAACAAAATCAAACTGCAACGAAAAAAAAGGGGGCTGATTTGATAGGGTTTGTAAACAAAGCGTCTTTTAACGAGGATCCTTTCAGCAAGTGGTTTGATCAAGAACAAAAATTATATCAAACAGATTCACAGACAATTACCTCCCTTAAAGAAAAATTGAAAGGAATTAAAATTAAAGGCTTTTTGGGAACTTGGTGTGGGGACAGCAGAAGAGAAATCCCTCGTTTTTTTAAAATATTAGATCAAGCAGGTTTTAAATTTAACAACCTTGAATTGATCGCTGTCAATAGAAACAAGAAAACCCCTGACAACTTGCAAGAAGGATTTAACATCATAAGAGTTCCTACTTTTATCTTTTACAAACAAGGAAAAGAAATAGGACGGTATGTAGAATATGCCAAAGAATCTTTAGAAAAAGACATGCTTCAAATTATCTCGGAAAAACCTTACAAACACGCATACGAAAATTAATGATTCCTAACAATCCATTGATTATTGCAGTAGACTTTGACGGTACAATCGTTGCGGATGCTTACCCAAAAATTGGGAAACCCATGCTCTTTGCTTTTGATACCTTAAAAAAGCTTCAATCTGAAGGGCATCGTTTAATTCTATGGACCTACAGAAGTGAAGAAAAACTTGAAGAAGCTATTCTTTTTTGTAAAAAAAACGGAATAGAATTTTATGCTGTGAATAAAAATTTTCCAGAAGAAAACTACGATGAAAAAGACAGTCGTAAAATTCATGCAGATTTATTTATTGATGATCGAAATATTGGTGGTTTTTTAGGATGGTCAGAAATCTACAAACTTATCTTCAATAGCGAACCAACTTACAACACAAAGAAAGGGTTTTTCTCTTTTTTCAAATAGTCAATTTTTCTTTTAGTTCTCTAAAATGTAGTAACTTTACCGTCCAACTTTTTTTTAAATGATTCAAATAAAAAACAGAGAAGAAATAGAATTGATGCGCGAAAGTGCATTAATCGTCTCAAAAACATTAGGCATGCTAGCCAAAGAAGTAAAACCAGGAGTTTCTACTTTGTACTTAGACAAACTTGCCGAGGATTTTATCAGATCAGAAGGAGCTATTCCTGGTTTTTTAGGGCTTTATGACTTCCCTAATACACTTTGTATGAGTCCAAACGCTCAGGTGGTTCATGGTATTCCAAATAAAAAACCGCTGCTAGAGGGTGATATTATTTCTATAGATTGTGGCGCAAAAAAGAACGGTTTTTATGGTGATCACGCATATACATTTGCCGTTGGAGAAATTGCCGCTGAAACAAAAAAACTTTTAGACATAACTAGAGAAAGTTTGTATGTTGGTATCCGAGAATTTAAAACAGGAAATAGAGTCGGAGATGTTGGATATGCGATTCAAAAATTTACTGAAGATCACGGTTATGGAGTTGTAAGAGAATTGGTCGGTCATGGCCTTGGGAGAGAAATGCATGAAGATCCAGAAATGCCTAATTACGGAAAAAGAGGAAGAGGGAAAAAATTTGCTGAAGGAATGGTCGTTGCCATAGAGCCTATGACTAATTTAGGAACTCACAAAATTAGACAACACAATGACGGTTGGACAATTACTACTTTAGATAACAAACCCTCTGCCCATTTCGAACATGATGTAGCCATTGTAAATGGCAAGCCAGAATTATTATCTACCTTTAAATATGTTCATGAAGCATTAGGAATTGTAACCAATGAAGAGGACGGATTAAGAGTAAATTCATAATAATAAGTGCTTATTTTTAAACACATACTAAATAACATCCCAAGACCTTGGTTGATAAAAGCTAGTTACCTAGTAAAGCCAATCATTGCATTCTATCTAAAAGGCGATACGTATACAGATCCTATAGATGGAAATTCTTTTCGAAAGTTTTTACCTTATGGTTATTCAAAACAACGAAAAAATGCACTTTCTCCCTCTACGCTGTCTCTTGAAAGACATCGATTAATGTGGTTGTTTTTGAAAAATGAGACTTCATTTTTTACTTCATCAAAAAAAATAAAAACCCTACATATTGCCCCTGAGCAATGCTTTTTAAAAATCTTTAAGAAACAAAAAAACTTAGACTATATTACTTCAGATCTAGAATCTCCTATTGCAGATGTAAAAGCGGATATTTGCAACTTACCCTTTAAGGACGATTCATTTGATGTTGTTTTTTGCAACCATGTCTTAGAACACATTCCCGATGATAAAAAGGCAATGCAAGAATTATTTCGAGTTTTAAAAAAAGGGGGATTTGGAGTTTTTCAAATTCCTCAAGACATGTCTAGAGAAAACACTTTTGAAGACGCTTCTATTACAGACAAAGAAGAACGTACTAAAATATTTGGACAGTACGATCATGTTAGAGTATATGGTCGCGATTATTTCAACAAACTCCGTTCTGTTGGCTTTAAAGTTGAAGAAGTTGATTACACACAAAGAATCACTCCAGAGGAACTAGACCGATTTTGTTTAATGAAGAATGAAATTCTTCCTGTATGTTATAAAGAAAAATAAAATACGGTCTCCTTCATCAATTATTTATGGTACTGTATTCTTTTAAACGGCCATCATCATCAATAAATAATAAAACACCATCAATTAAAGGATGCTCTTGTAAAAATTTTTTAGATTTTTTTAACCCCATAGCCATAAAAGCGGTAGCATAAGCATCTACATCGGCACAATCTAAATTGGCTATGACGGAAGCACTTAATAAATTACTTTCAAGCGCCTGCCCAGTTATTGGATTTATCGTATGAACAAATTTTTGTCCGCTTTCTGTGAACCTATACTTCCTGTAATTTCCAGATGTTGCCATAGATTTATTAGATAAATTTATGCTTTTATATTTCTGTAGCAATCCTTCATTAGTAGGGTCAACTATTTTTATAAGCCATGGAATGTTATTGTTTTTTGTTCCTTTGGCACGGATCTCCCCTCCTATTTCTATTAAATAGTTCGTTATTTTTTTACTTGTTAAAAAACGTGCTACAACATCAATTCCAAACCCTTTCGCAATAGAGTTAAAATCTAAATATATTTTAGCCTCTTTTTTAAAAACCTGTCTGTCAACAATTTTTACAAAGTCTAAGCCTACAAATTGCATTAGTTCGTGTAGCTCTGTCGCTGTTAAATTTCTCTTTTCATTTTTAGGTCCAAACCCCCATGCGTTTACTAAATTACCAACCGTTGGATCAAAGTATCCGTTAGTTTCCTTGTGGATTCTTTTTGACTTTTTAAAAACTTCAAGAAACAAATCGTCTACAACTACCGTGGTATCTCCGCTATTAATTCTAGAAATATCCGAAGAAGGAATATAGGTAGACAAGGAAGTATTCATTAAAAGAAATAAACTATCTATAGACTTTTGATAGTTTATTGAAGTATTTAAATACACTATTTTGTAGGTTGTCCCAAAAACAGCACCTTCTAGGGTGATTTTTTCCTCCTTTACCGGCTTAGAGCAAGAAAATAAAATGAATACACTAATAAGTACAAGAAATTTGTTTGAGATCATTACATTGACATATTACAACAAAAATAATGTATAAAACTTTCATAAATATGTATATATAATCTTTTTTTAAGTTCTATTTTATTAATTTTGTTTTTGAATTTAATAATTACAAAATGAAAAAATTATCGATACTGCTTCTAACCATTGTTACAATAAGTTCTTGTGTTTCAAAAAAAGAATTTGTGGCATTGCAAGCAAAACATGATCAAACCAAAACAGAATTAGTAAATGTAAAAACTAATCTACAAAAATGTATCATTGAAAAAGAAAAAGAAAATACCAAAGCATTTTCTTTAACTGAACAAGTAAAAGCCTTAAAAGAGGATAAAAAGACTGCTCTAAAGCAAGTTGAAAATTTAACGGTTTTAACCCAATCTTCTTCAGATAATATCAAAAATGTTATTTCTCAATTGAGTGAAAAAGATAAATATATAAATGGTGTAAGAGAAGCAATGACTCAAAAAGACTCCTTAAATCTTGCCATCAAATACCACCTAACTCAAAACCTAACAAACGGAATTCAAGACGAAGATATTGAAGTAAATGTTGAAAAAACAGTCGTTTTTATATCTATCTCAGACAAGCTATTGTTTAAAAGCGGAAGCTATAATGTAACAGACAACGCTTACACTGTTTTAGAAAAAATCGCTAAAGTTATAAACGATCAACCGCAAATGGAAGTTATGATTGAAGGGCATACAGACTCTAGTCCAATTAAAAGAAACATCATTCAAGACAACTGGGATTTATCTGCTTTAAGAGCTACTTCGATTACACGAATCCTACAATATAAATTTGGGGTTCAACCTAATCGTCTGATAGCGGCAGGAAGAAGTCAATATGTTCCTTTAGCTGAAAATAACACGCCAGGAAACATGGCAAAAAACAGAAGAACGAAAATTATCATCATGCCTAAATTAAATCAGTTTTTTGATTTATTAGAACAAGATGCATCTAATTAATTTTCAGCCCTTTTAATCATTTTCAAAACCACTCCAAAAGAGTGGTTTTTTTTATGCTTATAAAAAAATAAAATTTCTCAAAAAGTAGTCAACTTCGTTTTACTCATAACACATCATATTTCATCGATCTTTATCATAAGAAAACTATGGAGACCCCTCTACTCTTTATAAGAGATTTGTTTTACTTAATTTATTCTGACGTCTCTTTTAAAAACATAATTAATATTTTAACCCAATTAAAGATTAATTCATCTAAATAAAGATGATTTATTTTTCTTCTTACTATTAAGTTGATACATTGGTCGTGATAAATTCATATTTATTAGTTAAATCTCATTTTATATGAGCTCCTAATTTTAGAATCTTACATGGTTTGGTCATCTTTGTAAGATTCTTAAATTAGTATTTTTCTCTTTAAAATAATTTGAATCAAGTCCTCAAATCCTCTAATATTTTACTGTTTATAATAGGCAGCAAGATAGACGCTATCCAAGTACGCAAGTACGACTGGAAGGCTGATGGCTCTCACCAAGACTAAGGCATGATTGCACAGGAGCTACAAACCGATGCACCAGAGGCTGTGAGTGGTGACGCAAACTCAGAAGAGATGATGGGCGAAGACTACAGCAAGCTAGTTCCAATGTTAATCAAAGAAATACAATCACTTCGCAGCCGTGTTGCACAATTAGAGAACTAATTTATATAAATAGAGAGACTTCTATAAATTAAAACCTCAAGCCATACTCTCTTTTTAGAAAAGAGCCAACTTCATTTTATTGACAACATAATTCATTTCAACAAGCTTTGTCTCTAATTTTCTTATCATAAATAAGATCACCTTCTTCTTAACAAAAAAACGATTGAGACCCGTCTATTCTTTAAAAGAGATTTGTTTCACTTAATTTATTCTGACGTCTCTTTTAAAAACATAATTAATCTTTTAATGCAATTAAAGATTAATTCATCTAAATAAAGATAATTTATTTTTCTTCTTACTATTAAGTTGATACATTGATAGTGATAAATTCATATTTATTAGTTAAATCTCATTGTATATGAGCTCCTAATTTAAAAATCTTACATGGTTTGGTCATCTTTGTAAGATTTTTAAATTAGTATTTTTCTCTTTAAAATAACTTGAATCAAGTCATCAAGTCATCTAATATTTTACTCTTTATAATAGACGCTTCTCAATACTGAATTTAAAAAAAATGAAAAATGAAAATCTCTAAAAAAGCATTTCTAGGCATTGTTCTGATTGGCTTAAGTTTTAATATCCTAGCGCAAGTAGGGATTGGAACTTCAAATCCACATGTCTCTGCAGCTTTAGAAATACAAAGTACTTCTAAAGGTTTTTTATTTCCAAGAATGACCGAAGTAGCACGTGATGCTATTAGCAACATAGCCACCGGACTTACCATATATTGTACTGATTGTGGTACTAGCGGTGAAGGAGTGCTTCAAGTATACAACGCTAGTAATTGGGAAGATCTAAACGATTTTGTCTCTGCCTCTACTGGTGGTATGTTTACTGAAAAAGTCGGAATTGGGACGATTGGGACGACTCCAATCTATGCTTTAGATGTTGATGCAAACAATAAAGGAAGTTCTACCTACTCAGCTAGATTCACAAATAGTGCAGAACCCGAGGATAAAAACCTCTACAATATAGTCCTGTTTACTCAAGGTGAATCAGATACTGCTATAGGATACCTGGGAACAGGAGGTTCTGGTGTACTTAACGCAGCATTTAAAAAAAGTTTTGTTGTAGGTACCAAAAACAACTCGCCATTGGTTCTAAATACTAATGATACCGAACGAATGCGTATTGATGCCAATGGCAATGTAGGAATTGGGACCGATGATTGTGATGGTTATAAATTAAAGGTTAATGGCGATATTCATGCAACAAGTGAAACTGCAAATTGGTGGACTAATACCTCTGATCGACGCTGGAAAAAAAAGGTTCATACTCTAGATAATAGCCTTGATAAAATTGCTACCTTGAGAGGAGTGAGCTATTTATGGAGAGTGGATGATTTCCCCAATAAGAACTTTTCCGATGGCACACAGCTCGGGGTGATTGCCCAAGAGATAGAAACAGTATTTCCAGAGTTAGTCCATACAGATAAAAAGGGATATAAGTCGGTACAATACAGTAATATCGTTGCCCCTTTAATTGAAGCCATTAAGACACTCAAACATCAAAATGAAGCGCAACAAGATCAAATAACTAGCTTAATTGAGAGAGTAAAAGCACTAGAAGATAAGTAAATTCATGATGAACTAAAGCCTTGTCTAAGTAACTGTTTTCAAAAAAATAAGATTTAGATTAAATAATACTAGTCCAGGATCTTTATAAAATCTTCAAAAGCAATATAATAAGGCTGGTCTTTAAAAACAGGATTTTCAACACTCTCTGCATTGGCAATTCCAACCCCTGCAAACCAAACTTTTGCATTTTGTTTAAGGGCATGATTTTTAAACGTCTCCATCCAAAGTACATCATATTCATTTGGTTTTTGAATGTTATTTGTTGCTTTTACCAACACAAAGATAGTAGGCTCCCCTTTTTTGTATAACACAAATTGAGGGTGCCTTTTTAATTGGCTATTAATCGCCTGAAACTCGTATCCCATTTCACGAAGCTTCTCCCCAACAATATTCATTGCTAAATTATGCAATTCTTGTGCTGTTAAAATCTGCATTGTTATTTTTTATTTCTACGATTATAGTTCTTATCTCCTCTTGTTTTTGGCTTCTTATACTTTTTTGCAATTTCTCTTCGATAAGACCCTCCTTGATTGGTTTTGCTATTTTTTTCACTCTTTTCATGAAAAGCGGGACCTGGTACATATTCTAAAGAGGTTCTGTTTTTAGAAATTCCTTGATCTTCCTTTGGACGTTCATCTTCTGTTAACAATTCAGAAATTTCAACTTCTGCAGGTAGTTCTAAAACAGGAATTTCATACCCCATTAAATTTTGAATACTGCCTTTTGCCTCTTGTTCTTTCTCTGTTGAAAAAAGTAGCGTCTTTCCGGCTTTTTCTGCACGACCTGTTCTACCTATTCTGTGCATATAATTTTCTGGAAAATCTGGGGTATCAAAATTAATAACATGAGATACTTCATCAAAATCCAACCCACGAGCCATTACATCTGTAGCCACTAAAATCCGATTATTCCCTTCATCGAACTGCCTTATGGAACGTATTCTATAATTTTGTGTTTTATTTGAGTGTATGACACAGGTTTCACTTCCAAAAATCTCTTCTAAATGTTTAAAAAGTAAATCGGCACTTCTTTTAAACCCAACAAATATTAATACTTTGTGAAAAGTCTGCGTGTCTTTTAAAAGATGATGTAATAAATTTACCTTGGTAAAGAAGTTAGGAATATCATAAGATACTTGTTCAATATTGTCAAGCGGAGTTCCACTAACTGCTACAGAAATTTTAGTAGGATTTTTAAAAAAATCATAAATTAACGCATCTACATCTTCAGTCATGGTCGCTGAAAATAAGATGTTTTGTCTTCTTTCAGGTATCACATCAAAAATATTCATCAACTGAAAACGAAACCCTAAATCTAACATAACGTCTACCTCATCAATCACTAATTTCTGGATAGACTTTAATTTCAACGCATTGCTCAATGCCAAATCATAAAGTCTTCCAGGAGTGGCCACAATAATATCTTGGCCTTGCAAAATAGATTGTTTTTGAGTATTTATGTTTGCACCTCCATACACTCCTAAGACACGCGTATTGATGTACTTTGAAAGCTTCTCAATTTCAGAAACTACTTGCAAAACCAACTCACGAGTGGGCACCAACACCAAAACTCTGGGATGTTGCTGCTTAGAAAATGGTAAATCTTGCAAAATAGGCATCATGTATGCAAACGTTTTTCCCGTTCCTGTTTGTGCTATTCCTACAACATCTTTCCCCGATCTTACTACTGAAAATGCTTGTTCTTGTATGGGGGTTGTATTTACAAAACCCAAATCGTCTATCGCATATTGTAACTGATTAGAGATACCTAAATCTTCAAAAGTCATTTGTAATATTTTTTTGCAAAGGTACATTTTATAAAACGAGCAGCAATATCTGTTTGCAGAAGGAATATTTAGTAATTTTGCATCAGAAATTTTAGGTTCAATGATTACAGATACGCATACACATCTATACTCTAGTCAGTTTAAAGAAGACCAATCGGCAATGATTCAACGTGCAAAAGATGCAGGTGTTTCGCGATTTTTTATCCCTGCTATAGATTCTTCCTATACAGAAAGCATGATGAAACTAGAAAAAAACTTTCCAAAAGATGTTTTTTTGATGATGGGCTTACACCCTACTTCGGTAAAAGAAAACTATTTAGAAGAACTTGCCCATGTGAAAGAATGGATTGATAAAAAAAAATTCTTTGCAATTGGAGAAATTGGAATTGATTTGTATTGGGATAGCAGTTTCTTAATACAACAACAAGAGGCTTTTAGAACACAAATAAAGTGGGCAAAAGAAAAAAAACTCCCTATTGTTATTCATTGTCGAGATGCTTTTGATGAAATTTTTGAAATACTAGAACAAGAAAAAGGAGATTCTTTAAGGGGTATTTTTCACTGTTTTACTGGGACGAAAGAACAAGCTGAAAAAGCAATAAATTACAATATGAAATTGGGAATTGGAGGAGTGGCTACCTTTAAAAATGGGAAGATTGATAGATTTTTAAATGAAATTAACCTCAAACATATTGTCTTAGAAACCGATGCACCCTACTTAGCTCCCACTCCCTTCAGAGGCAAAAGAAATGAAAGTGCATACATTACAAATGTTATAGATAAATTGGTAGAAATCTATAAAGTTCCTTTCGAGGAAATTGTGGCGACAACCACTCAAAACTCTAAAGTTGTTTTTGGAATCTAATGACTGAAATACAAACTACTTATTGTAAAATACCGATTGGTATTGCAAAAATTGTTGGAGATAAAAATGGAATTCATACGGTTTCTATCCTTGATGATGATGCAATCTCTAATGAAAAACTCCATGAGGAAACTCCTGAATTTTTACGAGAGTGTGTGTTACAATTAAAAGAATATTTTGACGGGAAAAGAGCAAGTTTTAATTTGGTAGTCAATCCTAAAGGAAGCATTTTTCAGATAAAAGTTTGGAAAGAGTTATTAAAAGTTCCTTATGGAAAAACTAGTAATTATTTAGCTCAAAGCAGGGCTTTGGGTGATGTTAAGGCCGTTAGAGCAGTTGCTTCAGCAAATGGTAAAAATCCTCTTTTAATTATCATTCCCTGTCATAGAATTATAGGTTCAGACGGTTCTTTAACAGGATATGCTGGTGGAATTTGGAGAAAAAAATGGTTACTAGCTCACGAAAACCCACTAAAACAACAATCTCTTTTTTAAAAATACCCTTTTTAATACCTTAAAAACTATTTTTACGTTCTATACCTATCGTATATATGCAAAATAGGCTGCTTTTTTTATTGTGTTTCGCTATTGGGTGGACTGCCCAATCTCAAACTGTATCTAAAGATTTTAGAATGAAAACTCTTTTTATTGAAAAAGACAGTGTTCAACTAGATAGTGTTGCAATCAATCCTGATAAATTCAATGTATTCAACTCTTTATTGAAAGTAATTCCTTCATCGGAATACCGTGTAGATTTTAGCAATGCTTTGTTAAAAATTAACTCAAAGAAATATTCTGAAATTACGGTCAAATATTTTAGAATCCCTGATTTTATTACAAAAGTATACACCCCTTTTGATGAAAAATTTATCATTGCCTCTAGTACAAATACTGATAAATTGTACAGCTTAACTACCAATAAAAAAGGATCAGAAATTAAATTGTTTGATGGCCTACAAACCAATGGATATATTACAAGAGGCATTACCTCAGGAAACAATCAGAATGCAGTAGCTAATGCTACTTTAGATCTTAAAATAACAGGAAAGCTATCTAAAGAGGTGACCTTAAGAGCTGCTATTTTTGATACAAATATTCCAATTCAAGAAAAGGGATATTCTCAAAAATTTACTGATTTTGATCGTATTTTTATAGAAATGTTCACCGATAAGTGGAAGGTAAAAGCGGGAGATATTGCTCTCGAAAATAAAGAGAGTTATTTTATGCCTATTCAGAAACAAATTACAGGTTTAAGAGTAGAGGCAAAGATTAATGACCATTTAAAAGTTGCTGCTTCTGGAGCTGTTGTAAGAGGGAAATTTAATAGTTATAGAATTACAGGTAGAGAAGGAAATCAGGGTCCTTATAAAATTTATGGAAAAAATAATGAACCCGCAATCCTAATGATTCGTGGAAGTGAACAAGTGTATATTAACGGGATCCAGATTAAACGTGGAGAGAATAAAGATTATACGATAGACTATAATTTAGCTGAAATAACCTTTAACACCACATATCCAATAACAAATGACATGAGAATTGCGATTGAGTTTCAATATGCAGATAGAAATTACACTCGTTTTTTAACCTACGAAGAAGCGGTTTACAAGAGTCCGAAATTAAATATTAGCGGTTACTTTTACAGCGAAAATGATGCTAAAAACCAACCCCTTCAACAAAACTTAACGGATGCACAAAAAAACATACTAGCTTCTGCTGGAAACAATACCAATTTAATGGTTGCAGAAAGTGCTTTTCTAGACAGTTTTGATGAAAACAAAATCTTGTACAAGAAGGTGATCAGCGGAGCAACCGAAGTTTTTGAATATTCACAAAATCCAGATGACATACTCTATTTTGTAACGTTTACAAATGTAGGTTTACAGAAAGGAGATTATGTCATAGACAGCAATACTGCCATTGGAAATGTATATGAGTATGTTGGAAGAAACCAAGGTAGTTATACTCCTATTATAAAAATTATTCCTCCTACAAAACAACAAACTTTTGTTGTAAAGTCTGAATACAATTTTTCTAAAAAAACAACCCTAAATTCAGAGATTGCTATTGGTAATAATGATAAAAATCTTTTTTCCGACAAAGAGGATGAAAACAATATTGCAGTTGCATCAAAATTAAAATGGGAACAAATTTTAATCGATAAAAAATGGCAATTAAAAAGTGTAATTTCTCATGAATTCGTTCAAAAAAATTTTAATACAGAACAAGGGTGGGAACCTCTTGAATTTAATAGAGATTGGAATATTCTAACAAATAATGCTACGAAAAATTATTTACAAGCAGCAATACTGCTTCACAATAAAAAAAAGAATATCGTATCATACCGATTTAATCATCTAAATTATAGTAATGCTTTTTCTGGAAACAAGCACGAATTAAAATCTAAAATAACCCTAAAAAAGAGTTTTTTTTCTGTTAATAGCAGTTTTTTAGAGAACACTTCAACGGAAGAAAACAACTCTTTTCTCAGAGCAAAGGCAAAAGTTGAACACAGTTTTAATAAAAAATGGGTAGGAGCTTTTATAAATTATGAATCGAATCTTCGAAAAAATAGCAGCACCCAGGAATTCATCAATACAAGTCATCGTTTTAAAGAGTACGAAACCTATTTTGGAATTGGAGATACTACAAATGTATTCACAAAAATAGGGGTTAACTATAGAAATAATGACAGTATAAAATCAAATACTTTCACCAGAATTAATGATCGAAAAACCTTTTATATTGACAGTAAATTAGTACAAAAAGAACAAACAAATTTAAGTGTGTTTGCAAATTACAGGCATACTAAAAATAGCTTTACAAATAATATTGAAAAATCGCTGAATTCTAAAATTATTTTTAACCAGCAGTTATTGAATCGTTTTATTAATTTAGGAAGTGTGTACGAAACCTCCTCAGGGAATATTGCTAGACAAGAATATATGTATGTCAAAACAGAACCTGGCTTTGGGTATTATACTTGGATAGATTATAATAGTGATGGAATTAAAGATTTTGACGAATTTGAAATTGCAGAATTTCAAGATCAAGCAGCCTACTTACGCATACCGAAACCTAATATCCAATTTATTGCAACTCAAAGAGCAAAATTTACCCAATCGATAACCTTAAACCCAAAAATTTGGTCATCTCAAAAAGGAATGAAAAAAATTGTCTCTAAATTTTACAATCAAAGTTTTCTGAGTGTTGAAAATGAACAAGAAAGAATTGGAAACTCGTTTAACTTTAATCCATTCGATTTAAATGAAGACAAACTACTAGGGCTTTCTTTGAATCTTCGAAACAGTCTTTTTTTTAATAAAAACCTTCAAAAATACAGTGTAACATATACTTTTGGAAAAACAAGAAACAAGCAACAATATTTTATTGGAAGTCAAGAGAACAATATCAAATTACATCAAATAACACTAGCGCACAAATTTAAAACCTTTTGGTTGTTTGAACTCATGGGTAAAAACTCTAAAAATGACCTAATTACTGAAAATTTCAGCACGAGAAACTACAATATTCACAGCAATGAAATTGAACCTAAAATTAGTTTTCTATACGATGAAAATAACCGATTTACGGCTTTCTATCACTTTAAAAACAAGAAAAATCAATTGCTTAATTTTGAAAACTTAGCGCAACAAAAATTTGGTTTGGAATACTTTTATCGTTCAAAGAAAAAAAATCAGATTTCTGCAAATATAAATGTGTTTTTAAATGATTTCAAAGGAGATACAAATACACCTGTTGCATACCAAATGTTAGAGGGGCTTCAAGCAGGAAAAAACTATACCTGGAATGTTGTATTCAATCGAAAATTAAATGCCTTTTTAAACTTAAACCTAAATTATTTGGGGAGAAAAAGTGAAAATTCTAGAACAATTCATATTGGAAACATCCAAATAAAGGCTGTTTTTTAAGTTTTTTTGGTATCTTGCTTATAAATAAAAAAAAATGAAAAAAATCATATTATTTAGTTGCCTTTTTATGAGTATAATTTCCTATGCTCAAGTGAATACAGAAACGGAGAATCCTGAATTTCCTCAAGATATTGAGAAAAAACATGAACTAAAAATTAATGCCTTATCATTATTACTAACAAAGTGGATCGATGTATCTTACGAGAATCTCATTAACGAAGAATCTTCATTTGGAGTTGCTGCAACTTTAAATACCGATACAAGTTATACTGATTTAAAGTATTCTTTAACCCCGTATTACAGACGTTATTTTTCTAACAAATTTGCCAGAGGTTTTTTTGTGGAAGGGTTTGGAATGTTATTCTCAGCAAAAGACACTGATCTCTTTGGTTTCGGAAGCCAAGAGTTTAAAACGGGTTTTGCAATGGGTGTTTCTGTAGGGGGGAAATTCATCTCTAAAAAAGGGTTTTCTGCTGAACTTTTATTAGGTGTTGGTCGAAATTTTAACGATAGTACTTACAATGAGGGTATTGCCCGAATTGGTATTTCTGTAGGGCACAGATTTTAAAATCAAGTACTAAATTTTTGTATTTTACTAAAAAAAAATGAAAAAATTACTTTTAATCGTAGGTCTGATCTCTTCAACACTTGCCTACTCTCAACAAGAAATTAAAATAGACATTGCAGATGCCTTGGTCATCAGAAGTATCGAGTTTTCTTATGAAAATTACCTTACTGAAGAGTCTTCGGTTGGTATTTCTGCACTCTTTAATTTAGCAAAGCAAGAAACAAATTTTAGATATAATGAGAATGTGATGTTTACACCATATTACCGTCATTATTTTTCTACAAATGAGCAATGGAATTTTTTTGGGGAAGGTTTTTTAGGAATCAATTCAGGGAAAAAAGAACGTATTGAAAATTCAAACATCTACGATGAAAAATATACAGATGGCGCTCTAGGAGTTGCCGTTGGATCTAAATACATCGCAACTGGCGGCTTAATCATTGATGTATATGCCGGAGTGGGAAGAAATTTATTTGGATCGAATTCTCCCTTGTTGGTTCCAAGAGTTGGCTTTAATGTTGGTTGGAGGTTCTGATAATAGTTTGTATTCATACTATTGATTGTATAAAAAAACTCTTGAAGTATAGTACTTCAAGAGTTTTTAAATTAGATGATTATGTAATTCTTCAATAGTTCCTTTAAAGGATTATAGCCCTTTAATTTTTCCATGTCCAAGAACTAACAGCTACTTTCGTTCCTGTTTTATAAGCTCTAGTAATAGAAGCGTTAGCTCCATCTATTTGAACATTAGATAGTGCACCACCGTCCTTCATATCAATATTCGTATCATAGCCCTCTAACCAAATATTAGTGATCGTCCCTCCTGATTGTTTTTTAAATTGCAATGCGGTTCCTCCAACAGTTGAAATTGCTGTTACATTAATAAATTGAGGATTTCCATTCACTTTATCTCCTTCAAATGCAGTAGAAAAACCTGCAATTGTGTGAGATATGTAAGTATTTGTTAGGGTACCACTCCATCCTTCTGTCCAATCTACAGAATCGTCTTCATTATTTTCTAGATATAAATTAGTTACAGAAACCGTCCCTCCAAAAAATTCAATTCCGTCATCAGCACCATTTATAACAGATACATTGCTAATCGTTGTTCCCGAACCAACGGCATATAAAGAGATTCCGTTATATTGAGAATCTGAATTAATTTGAGCTCCTGTTCCCTTGATTACTAAATAATTTATCGATCCAGAATTGTCAGCAGCATTAGATCCTCCGTAGATAAACCCTCCAACTTCTGCCTGTGCATCGTCACCCGCAGTTGTTGGGGCGTTTCCACAAATGGTTAAACCTCCCCAATCTCCCGAATTCCCTGAAGCTGAGGACATAAATACAGGGTTAGACTCAGTTCCTTGGACATTTATTTTACCTCCTTTAAGAACTGCAATATATACATCTGTCCCTCCATTTTGTGCTTGAATTCTTGTTCCAGCTGGAATGGTTAACGTAGTTCCTGAGGCTATAATAAAAGACGCATTTAAGTTATATATTGTATTCGAGTTTAGGGTGTAATCTTCCTCTAAACTTCCATTCATTATTCCAGCATTTAAATTTTGAACAACTTCAGATGAAGGCTCTTCAATAATGATCGCTGGCTCTTCGCTTCCACAATTTGTTAATGTAATGATAGCCATAAAAAAAGCTACTCCTTTTAAGATTTTAAAGATCGAATTTTTCATTTTTAATTTAATTTATAATTTTACACAAAGAAACTCCTCTATTCTATCGTTTTCTTTACCTAATTATTAATATTATGTTAGGTTTATTTATTAATTCCTGTCTTTTGTTAAGGAACCGTTAATTGGTTATCTAGTTAAAATGTGTAATTTATACTGAATGTTAACTGAGACCCCTTTCTATAAGACAATACCGTTTGACTCGTTTCTTCATTCGTAATTAAACTTCTAACCAATTGTGTTTGTTTTATCTCTGGATTTAATAAATTTCTTCCAATTAATTTTACTGTTAAATTTTTACTGATTGCTTTACTTGCAACTATGTCTAGGCTCACAAAACCTTTTTCTATAATTTCATCATTGTATAATGTGGCACTTTTAGAAAAATCTTCTGGTGATCCTAAAGCAAATATTTTGTCCGAAGAATAGTTTCCTGTTACTGTAGCAATAAATTCTTTTTCTTGGTTATTACTGTAGCTCAAAGAGCCATTTGCAATAAAATCTGAAGCTCCCTGTAAATTAGATCTTGTTATGTCTTTGTATTGAAAGTCTTTTAATAAATCTTGCTCTAACCACATTTTAGTCATATTCCCCGATATGTTTACAACCGTTTCTTCTTCTTCATTTTTTAATAAGGCTGTTTTTGCTTCTAATTCCAAACCAAAAACCGTTGCTTTTTCTCCTGTATTTGCATAAAAGAAATACCCAGAAGACCCTCTTGTTTGAGTTAAATTTATGGGATTGTTAATTTGCTTATAAAATACTGTTGTGGAAAAAAGTTGACCTCTCTGAGGAAATATTTCGTATTTTAAATCGAAATTATAAATTTCTGATTTATTTAAATCCGGGTTCCCTTTCGTAACACGACCGGTAGAGGAAACATACTCAAATGGAGACAATTCTTTGAACTCCGGTAAGGTTTGAGTAATACTTGATGCTACACGTAGATAATTATTCTCTGCAACTTCAAATTTCAAATTTACACTCGGGTAGACACTTTGATAAACTTTATTTAAAGAACCTAATCTTCCTCTTTGATTCACCTGGTCATAAAAGTTTGCAACATCCCAAATTGCATTGATTTCATCTCTTTCAAAACGCAGACCAACATTCCCAGAAATCTTATTATCTAATGTAAAATCAAGATTTACAAAACCAGCCATAATAGATAAGTCTGCTTCAAACCTGTCTGCTGGAGAGGTTCTTAAGGTTAACCCATTATTAAATCCTGTCGAAGTAAATGTTGATGATAACTGATCTACAGATGTTCCTGTAATCCCTTTTGCTTTTACCCCTACAAATAGCGATTTAAAAGTTCGCTCTTTATACCTAAAGTTCAGACCATAGTTCAAAGAAAAAGGATTGTTGTCATTTTCATCCTTTAAACCAAAAACCCATTTGTTCTGAATAAAACCAGTGTATTCAGTATCTTGGATCTTTTGACTAGATTTTCTTTGTTGGTAATCTCCAACATGTGCATATTGAATTATTGGTGACTCTGAGATCTCTAAAATATTTACCTCATTTCTAATTCTATTTGGCTCTTCTGCCAAAACAAAGTTGTAACCACCAGCCCAGTTTAAGGTATTCGTATCACTCCAATCGTGGGTCCCTAAAATTTGATTCACAAATAGGGTCGTTTGTCTAAAATTTTGATCCCTAACAAAAGCACCATCTTCTTGTGGATCTTGATCAAAAACATACCCAAACCCATTTCTACCTTGTTCGTATAAATTGTCTTCAGATTTATTTACAAAAAGAGTATTGTACTTAATTTTATTATTATCATTTAATTTGATTCCAACATTGATATATCCAGTGGTATTTGTTTTAGAAATAAAACTTTCTACATCATTTGAAGATGGGGTAACTCCATTGGAAAGACTCGCTGGTCTTAAAAGAGCAGGAAACGCCTTGTCTAATACGTTTGATCGGAAAGCCCTAAAAACGCCTTCCTGATGTTCAAAAGATCTAGAATGAGAACCGGTAATAAAGACAGACACCTCTTTTTCAAAAAATTCAAACTTTTTTGCGGCAGAAAAAGAACCTGTATAATTAATTGGTGTCGCAACTTTCTCTGTATCCCAACCTTGAAGTGTAATTAAGTTTTGTAATGCATATTTTTTTTGATGAAACCCAAGTGTAACGTCATTACTAATAACAGTTCTTCTAAAGGAGTCCGAAACACCTTGAACATTCGTATTTGTTCCACTAGTAAAAGAAACAGAATATCCTTTTTTTCTATATTCTTTCGTACTTACATCTACAGTACCAGAACCTTGATCTGAGTAATTAGCTGTTGAATAAGTCTTACTAATCCCTATATTTTTAATACTATTTGTTGAAAATAAATCTAAATTGATGTTTTTATTTTCAATATCATCAGAAGGGATAGACAACCCATTCATCGAAGTAGACAAATATCGATCTCCCAAACCTCTGATATATATATTTCCTGAACCTTCACTTTTTGTAACTCCAGAAATTTTGGTAGTTGCTGCAGCTGCATTTGAAACTCCTATTTTGGATAATGTTTGAGCTCCAATACTTTCTTTAATAACAACGGCATTTTTTTGCTCTAGTAATAAAGCAGATACAGATTCTTTGGAACTGGAAGACTTAACGATAATCTCTTCTAAAGAAACTCCTTCCTCAGCAGACATTACCTGATTGATAATGATGGACTCCTCTGCTGCTACTATAATTTGTTTTTCAACTGTTTTATATCCTAAAAAACTAAAAACCAACACTTGGTCTCCTGCGGGTACACTTATCGTATAGTTACCGTCAAAATCAGTTGTTGTCCCAATTGTAGTTCCTTTTATTTGAATATTAGCAAACGGTAATGGTTCGTTATTTGTCTCTTTGTCGGAGAGAAATCCTTTGATTACTCCTCTACTCTGAGCAACATTAATTTGACTAATAATTAAAAAAAGGATGACTAAAAATTTCTTCATTGTATGTATTATTTATAGTGCAAAATTCTACTACAATTGTAAACTCTGTGTTAGATGGAGATTATGATTAGATTATGGAAATATTAAGTAACTGTTAAATGGGGGAAAACAATTAATAGTTAGTTAACTCAAAGAAAATATTAATTTAAAATCCTTAGTATAGGTTTGTAATAATCTTAAGAGATTTAAATGTCATCATAAATTTATTAGTTTTTGTCGACTATTTTATATGACCAACTGCCTTTGGCCAAGGCAGTTTTTTTATTTGTATTTTATTAATATTTGATTAACATTTACTTAACATATGGGTTGGTTATTTGCAGCGACAAAAACTAATACTTATGAATTTATCTTTATTGCGCACTACAGCAATATCAATGTTTATTTTTGCTTCCCTAAGTACGAATGCACAGAACACAAATGCTCCAAAATTTGGAAAAGGGTTATTTAACCTAATCGGAAAAGACAGTACTTGGTCTATGAAAGTTGGGTTGCGATTTCAAACGCTCGCAACTTCCAATTGGGACGCCCAAAATGGACTTTCAAACCCGGCCTCCTCTATGATGATTCGAAGATCTCGATTAAAATTTGATGGATTTGCCTATTCACCAAAATTAAAATATAAAGTAGAATTAGGGTTATCAAATAGAGACCAATCAGGAGCTTCTCAATATACAAGTAATGCACCAAGGCAAATTTTGGATGCTGTCTTAAAATGGAATTTCTCTGGAAATTTTGTTTTGTGGCTCGGACAAACTAAATTACCTGGAAATAGAGAACGTGTAATTTCCTCTGCCAATTTACAACAAGTAGACCGCTCTTTACTAAATAGTAGGTTCACTATTGATAGAGATATGGGGATTCAATTAAGGCACCATTTCAACCTTACAGATACTTTTTTAGTCAAAGAAATTTTTTCGATGGCACAGGGTGAAGGTAGAAATATCACCAAAGGAAACCTAGGGGGTCATCAATACACAACTCGTGTGGAATTATTTCCTTTTGGAGATTTTGCAAGTAAAGGAGATTATAAAGGAAGTGATCTTAAATTTGAGCAAAAACCAAAATTATCTCTTGGATTTGCCTATGATTTTAACAACAACGCATCCAAAACAAGAAGTAACCAAGGGTCATATATGACCAACGATGTAGGTTATTTCTCTACAAATATTTCTACTCTTTTTATGGATGCGATGTTTAAATACAAGGGTTTTTCTTTGATGGCTGAATATGCAGATAGGAAAGCAGATGATGTTTTTGCAAAAAACGCTGACGGAACTTTAACCGGTGACGTTGTTCAGGTTGGTAATGGTTTAAACCTTCAATCTGGGTATTTATTATCGAAAACTGTGGAAGTTTCGGCACGTTATACAAACATTTCTTTGGACAAAGTAATTACTGGAAAAGGAGCTGAAAATCAGTATACATTAGGTTTGTCTAAGTATATTTCTGGGCATAGCTTGAAAGTTCAAACAGATCTAAGTTACACTGATATTGGTTTTAAAACAAATCAATTATTATACAGAATTCAAGTAGACATCCATTTTTAGAAAAAATAATAACACAATGGTAACATAGATGCTATTTTATGTCCATAAATTTGTAAAACTTAATTTAATCAAAACAAAATGGGAGATCCATATATTTTAATGTTAGTCGCTTTGGCTGTTTTAGCCATTGTAGATTTAGTTGTTGGAGTTAGTAATGATGCTGTTAACTTCTTAAATTCAGCCATCGGCTCAAAAGCAATATCGGTAAGAAATATCATGATTATTGCTAGTTTGGGTGTCTTCTTTGGCGCCATCACTTCAAGTGGAATGATGGAGGTAGCTCGTAAAGGGATTTTTAATCCTAATATGTTTATGTTCCAGGACATTATGTTCATTTTTATGGCAGTAATGATTACTGACATTCTTTTATTGGACGTCTTTAATTCTCTTGGTATGCCAACCTCGACGACAGTTTCTATTGTATTTGAATTGTTAGGGGCTGCTGTGTGTATTTCATTGATTAAAATATCTGCTAATGACGCTGAATCATTCTCTGATCTATGGAATTATATCAACTATGAAACTGCTGCCAAAATTATTTTTGGAATATTACTTTCTGTTGTGGTCGCATTCTCAGTTGGGGCAATTGTTCAGTTTTCTTCTAGGTTAATTTATTCATTTAATTTTGAAAAAAGAGCCACCTATATTAGTGCCCTTTTTGGAGGATTTGCCATTACTGCAATCACCTACTTTATCATTATTAAGGGAATGAAAGGAACTCCTTTTTATAAAGATGTAAAGTTTTTAATTGAAGGCAATACATTGGGAATAATCGCAGGGAGTTTTATCATTTGGTCTGTCATTTCACAGCTATTGATAAAAATCTTTAAAATTAATATCTTAAAATTAATTATTGGTATTGGAACCTTTTCTTTGGCAATGGCTTTTTCTGGTAATGATTTAGTAAACTTCGTTGGTGTCCCAATTGCAGCATGGAATTCATACCAAGCATGGGAAATTTCAGGAGTAGCTGCTGATGCTTTTTCTATGGGTGTTCTTGCTAAAAAAGTACCTTCTAATATTTGGTTATTATTAATTGCAGGAGCTATTATGGTAATTACTTTATGGACGTCCAGCAAAGCTCAAAATGTTATAAAGACAGGTATTGATTTATCTCGTCAAGGAGAAGGACATGAAAAATTTCAACCAAACCCATTATCTAGGGTTGTCGTTCGAGCTGCAATGTCTTTAAACAAAGGAATTGGTTTTATTTTTCCAAAATCAACACTAAATTTTATAGATTCTAAATTTCAGAAACCTGTAATAGAATTACCAAAAGACAAAACGTATGAATTGCCTGCTTTTGATTTGGTAAGAGCTTCTGTTAACTTGATCGTAGCAGGAATCTTAATCTCTATTGCTACTTCTATGAAACTTCCATTATCAACTACATATGTAACCTTTATGGTGGCCATGGGAACTTCTTTAGCGGATAGAGCTTGGGGGCGTGAAAGTGCCGTGTATAGAGTTGCGGGAGTACTTAATGTTATTGGAGGTTGGTTTTTAACTGCCATTACAGCATTTTTAGCTGCTGCTTTAGTAGCATACCTCATTAGTTGGGACATGGTTATGATTCCAATTTTATTGGCAATTGTTGCTTTTCTAATAGGGAGAAATACCTTAATTCATAGAGAAAAATCTAAAAACGTTAAGAAAAGAGAATATATAGAAAGATCTGAATTAATCACCATCAATGGAGTGATAGAAGAAAGTGCAGATCATATCTCTGAAGTAATAAATCGTGTAAATAAATTGTATTCAAATGTTGTGAATGATTTGGCAGATCATGACTTAAACAAATTGCGTAAAACAGACAAACACGTTAAAAAATTAAATGACGAAATAGATGGATTGAAAGATGGCGTTTTCTATTTTATCAAATCTTTAGATGAAACTTCTGTTCAAGCAAGTAGGTTTTACATTATGGTTCTAGGGTATTTACAGGATGTAGCTCAATCTATTAGTTATATTTCAAGAGCAAGTTATAAACATGTAAACAACAACCACAAAAACTTAAAGAAAGCACAATTAAAAGATTTAGAAAAAATAGACAATCAATTGTCTTCTATTCTTTCTAAAGAAGCTGCTATTTTTGAAAATAGAGCCTTAGACAATCTAAATGAACTCTTGATCGAAAAGAACGAATTACTAAAAAGTGTTTCTTTGTCAATTGAGAGTCAAGTGTCTAGAATTAGAACGGATGAAACAAGTCCTAAAAACACAACACTCTACTTCAGTGTTCTTTTGGAAACAAAAGATTTAATAAAAGCGTTGATGAATTTATTAGAAACGTATGAAGAATTTCATTTAGGAACAAAACAAGGCAATTAAAACCTTGTTATAAAACAAAAAAACCATGAAGAATTTCATGGTTTTTTTTTGTAATTATTTTATTCTTTTTGAGCATTAAAATATCGGTATACCTTGGTTGCTCTTGAAGTTCCAATCGCCTCTTCTAATTGTTCTAAAGAAGCTTCTTTAACACGTTTTGCAGACTTGAATTCGCGCAACAAGGTTATAATTGTTTGTTTACCAATCGTAGGAATTAGTTCTAACTCTGATTGAATGGCACTTTTACTACGCTTATTTCTATGAAAAGTAATTCCAAATCGATGTGCTTCATTTCTTAAAAATTGAGTGATTTTTAAGGTTTCAGATTTTTTATCTAAATACAAAGGAATTGGATCGTCTGGATAATAAATTTCTTCTAAGCGTTTTGCAATTCCAATGATCGCAATTTTACCTCGTAATCCTAGAATTTCTAAACTTTTTAGTGCCGATGATAATTGTCCTTTTCCTCCATCAACAATAATTAGTTGCGGCAACGGTTCGTCTTCTGCCAACAAGCGTTTATATCTTCTATAAACAACCTCTTCCATGGAGGCAAAATCATCAGGTCCTTTAACCGTTTTAATATTGTAGTGTCTGTATTCTTTTTTACTTGGTTTCCCATCTTTAAAAACAACACATGCAGCAACAGGATTGGTTCCTTGAATATTGGAATTATCAAAACACTCTATATGCCTAGGCTCTTCAGAAAGTCGTAAATCTTTCTTCATTTGTGCCATTATTCTTTTTACATGTCTGTCTGGATCTACAATTTTAATCTGTTTAAATTGCTCTTGTCTATAATATTTTGCATTTCTTTCCGAGAGTTCTAGAATACGTTTTTTATCCCCTAATTTTGGTATGGTCACTTGAATATGTTCCCCTAAATTAAGTGGAAAGGGAACATAAATTTCAGGAGCCTGAGAATTGAAACGTTGGCGAATTTCAACAATAAATAGCGCTAATAGTTCAGGTTCTGATTCATCCAGTTTCTTTTTGATTTCTGTGGTATGAGATTGAATAATTGAACCATTCGAAATTTTTAAAAAATTTGCATATCCATGCGTTTCATCGGATATAATAGAAAATACATCAACATTGTTGATGGATGGATTTACAATGGTCGATTTTGATTGATAATTACTGAGTAAACTAAGTTTTTCTTTTATTTTTTGAGCTTCTTCAAATTCCATTTTTTTGGCAAATAAGCCCATCATTATTTGAAATTTCTCCAAACTTTGTTTAAAATTTCCCTTTAGGATATTTCTAATTTCTTTAATAGAATTGTTGTAATCCGCTTCAGACTCAAGAGCTTCACACGCTCCTCTACAATTCTTTAAGTGAAATTCTAAACATACTTTATATTTGCCCTCATTAATATTTTGTGCACTCAAATCGTAAGTACATGTTCTCAGTGGATATAGTTCTTTAATTAAATCTAATAGAGCCCTTACTGTTCTTACAGACGTGTAGGGACCAAAATATTCCGATCCATCTTTGATAACACGACGCGTCATAAAAATTCTTGGAAAACGTTCTTTTTTTAGACAAATCCAAGGATAACTCTTGTCATCCTTCAAGAGAACGTTATAGCGAGGTTTGTATTTTTTAATTAAATTATTCTCTAATAAAAGTGCATCTGTTTCCGTATTAACAACAATGTGTTTTATGTAAACAATTTTTTTTACTAAAACACTCGTTTTACCATTCTCATGATTTTTATTGAAATACGAGGCAACTCTTTTTTTTAAATTTTTAGCTTTCCCAATGTATATAATTACATCGTCTTTATCAAAATATTGATACACCCCAGGTTCATTCGGTAAAGTTTGTATTTGAAGTTCTAAAGGTGAAGGCATACAACGAAAATACACATTTTTTTAGACACTTAATAAAGGAATATCAAGGAAAAAATAGCCCTAAAATAAATTCAATTGTTAAGAAGAAAAAAACCGAGAAGATAAAATATAATTGAAAAGGTGTTCTATTAAAAAAGGAACTCTAGGTGAGAACCTCTTCCTTTGGAAAAGCATGATTGCTATAAATAAACAACAACGCAACTCCAATACTTATAAAAGCATCTGCAGGATTAAAAATATACTGAAAAAAAGTAAAAAAATCTCCCCCTATGAAAGGAATCCAATCTGGTAATGTCCCTTGCCATATAGGAAAATAAAACATATCTACCACTTTGCCATAAAAGAGTTCTCCATAAGGATTTTCTGAAAAAAGAGTCGCTACTTTATGATGAGAATCATCAAAAATAACTCCATAAAAAATAGAATCTAGAATATTACCTATTGCACCCGAAAAGATGAGAGCTATCGCAAAAATTACGGCATTGTGAACCTTCCTTTTTATGTTTTGATACAACCAATATACAATTCCACTAACAGCAACCAGCCTAAACAAGGTTAAAAACAACTTTCCTCCTCTACCTCCAAATTCAAACCCCATAGCCATGCCGTTATTTTCTGTAAAATGGATTTTAAACCAATCGAAAATAATCATTTCTTGTCCAAGTACAAAGTGAGTTTTTACATACACTTTAAGAACTTGATCTAAAATAATTGCAATTAAAACAGTAAGAATTGCAAAATTTTTTTTTGACATGATTTTTTTATTTGCGCCCACAAAAGGAACAGTGTTATTGTTTGCGTTTTGCTTCAATACTTAAAGTTGCATGAGGAACTAATTTTAAACGCTCTTTCTGAATCAATTTTCCTGTAACTCTACAAACGCCATATACCCCGTTTTCAATTCGTAACAACGCATTTTTCAGATCTCTAATGAATTTTTCTTGTCGAATCGCTAATTGAACATTAGCTTCTTTGTTCATGACATCTGAACCTTCATCAAAAGACTTAAACGAAGGAGAAGTATCATCTGTTCCATTGTCTGCATCATTCTTATATGCTTCTTTTAACAGTAATAAATCTTCTTCTGCTCTTGCTATTTTTTTCTCAATAATCTCTCTGAACTCTTGTAAGTCTTCCTTTGAAAATTTTAATTTTACGTCTGACATAAATTTTATATTTTTTCAATTAATATTTTACTCTTTATCGTATCAAATTCAACCTCTACACCGTTTATTAGTTCATCAATAAAAACTAATTTTAGAGTGAGTGTTTCACTCATAATGTATTCTTTATTTTCTGAAACAGCTGCTTGTAAATTTTGATCGTCTAAAATTGTTAATTTAATTTTATCTGTTACTTCTAATCCTAAATCTTTTCGGGCATTCTGAATTCTATTTACCAGTTCTCTGGCAACACCTTCTTTTCGCAATTCTTCTGTTATGGTTACATCTAAAGCAACTGTTAAAGAACCTTCATTGGCTACAAGCCATCCTTCAATATCTTTAGATGAAATCTCTACATCTTCAAGTTCTAAAGTAATATTTTTTTCATTAATACAAATAGAAATTTGATGCTCTTTTTCAATTTTGCTTATATCTTCTTGAGTAAAATTTTGAACTTCAGCTGCAATAAAACGCATGTCTTTCCCAAATTTCGGCCCCAATGCTTTAAAATTTGGTTTAATTTGTTTGATTAAAATATCTGATGCATCCTCTAAAAGTTGAATCTCTTTTATATTTACTTCATGCTTTATGAGGCTGGCAACGGCCAAAATTTCTTCCTTTTGTTGCTGATTCGCTATTGGAATCATTATTTTTTGAAGTGGTTGACGTACTTTAATTTTTTCTTTCGCTCTTAAAGACAATACCAATGAAGATATAATTTGAGCATTTTCCATTTTGCGTTCCAAGCTTTGATCTACAAAACTTTGGTCAAATTTTGGAAAATCAGATAAATGAATACTTTCTGAGGTTTCTTTTTGAGTTACAGAGTTTAAATCTTGATATAGTTTGTCCATGAAAAAGGGTGCTATTGGCGCACTCAATTTTGCAATAGTTACCATACAAGTATACAGCGTTTGATAGGCAGAAATTTTATCTGTTTGATAATCTCCCTTCCAAAAACGTCTTCTGCTCAGACGCACATACCAGTTACTTAAGTATTCTTGCGTAAATTCTGAGATTGCTCTTGCTGCTCTTGTAGGCTCGTAAGCCTCATAGAATTTATCTACTTTTGTTATTAAAGTATGTAATTCTGATAAAATCCATCGATCTAATTCTGGTCTGTCTTTTAAAGATATGTCTTTCTCAGCATATGAAAACCCATCGATATTTGTATATAAAATGAAAAAAGAATACGTATTGTATAGCGTTCCAAAAAACTTACGCTTTACCTCTTCTATTCCCTCTAAATCAAACTTTAAATTATCCCAAGGATTTGCATTTGATATCATGTACCATCGTGTTGCATCTGCTCCGTAGGTGGATAAAGTTGTAAAAGGATCTGTTGCGTTTCCAAGACGTTTAGACATTTTATGCCCATTTTTATCTAGAACCAATCCATTAGACACCACGTTTTTATAAGCTACAGAATCAAAAACCATGGTTGAAATTGCATGAAGCGTATAAAACCAACCACGTGTTTGGTCTACTCCCTCTGCAATAAAATCTGCTGGAAAAGATTTATTTTGATCTATTTTTTGTTTATTCTCGAAAGGATAATGCCACTGTGCATAAGGCATAGAACCAGAATCAAACCAAACATCAATTAAATCGCTTTCGCGGTTCATGGGTTGTCCTGATGCTGATACTAAAACAATCTGATCAACAATATTCTTATGTAAATCTATTGTTGCATAATTTTCCTCTGTATTATTCCCAACTTCAAAGCTTGAAAAAATATCTTCATCCATAAAACCTGCAGTTACAGCACGAGACATTTCGTATTTTAGTTCTTCAACTGAACCAATACATATTTCTTCTTTACCATCTTCTGTTCTCCAGATTGGCAAAGGAATTCCCCAATATCTTGAACGAGATAAATTCCAATCATTTGCATTTGCTAACCAGTTTCCAAAACGACCAGTCCCTGTAGATTCAGGCTTCCAGTTGATCGTTTTATTTAACTCATGCATTCGGTTTTTTACATCAGTTACTTTAATAAACCATGAATCTAAGGGGTAATATAAAATAGGCTTATCCGTTCTCCAACAATTTGGATAACTGTGTTTGTATTTTTCAACTTTAAAGGCTTTATTTTCTGTTTTAAGCTTAATTGCTAGCTCAACATCTATCGATTTTTCTGGAGCCTCACCATCTTTATAATATTCATTCTTCACATACTTACCTGCAAATTCACCAACTTCTGGCCTAAATTTCCCCTGTAAATCTACTAACGGAACTAAATTATCATTTTCATCTTTTACCAACATTGGTGGTATTTCAGGAGTTGCTTGTTTTGCTACAATGGCATCATCTGCTCCAAAAGTTGGGGCAGTATGTACAATTCCTGTTCCATCTTCTGTCGTTACAAAATCTCCAGAAATTACTCTAAAGGCATCCTCTGGATTGTCATTTGGAAGGCAGTAATCTAAGATTTGTTCGTATTTGATATCTACTAAGTCGCTACCGATACATTCTTTCAATACCCGAAAAGGAATCTTTTTATCACCAGCATTGTAGGTGTTTAGTTCGTCTAAGGACGTCACTTCAAAATTATTCTTTCCTCCAAATTGTTTGCCAACAAGTTTTTTGGCTAAAATTACTTTTGTAGGCTCAAAAGTATATTGATTGAATGTTTCGACTAAAACATATTCAATTTTTGGGCCTACAGTTAAGGCTGTATTACTAGGGAGTGTCCATGGTGTGGTCGTCCAAGCTAAAAAATAAATGGTTCCTTCATTTTTTAAAAAGTCTGGAAGCGTATTTTCTACCGCTTTAAATTGTGCCACAACAGTTGTATCTGTTACGTCCTGGTAGGTCCCCGGTTGATTTAATTCATGAGAACTTAAACCAGTTCCAGCTTTTGGAGAATAAGGCTGAATGGTATACCCTTTGTAAATTAATTTTTTATTGTAAATCTGTTTTAATAGCCACCAAACAGATTCCATATACTTTGGTTCGTAGGTAATATAGGGATCTTCCATATCTACCCAATACCCCATTTTCTGTGTTAAATCATTCCAAACATCGGTATACCGCATGACCGCTTTTCTACAAGCAGCATTGTACTCTTCAACAGAAATTTTTTGCCCAATATCTTCTTTGGTAATCCCCAACTCCTTTTCAACTCCTAACTCAATTGGTAAACCATGAGTATCCCAACCCGCTTTTCGCTTCACTTGGTATCCTTTCATGGTTTTGTAACGTGGGAAAATATCTTTAATAGCTCTCGCCAGAACATGATGAACTCCCGGCAAGCCATTAGCAGAAGGGGGCCCTTCAAAAAATACAAATGGTTTTGCATTTTCTCTTGAAGTTACACTCTTTTCAAAAATGTTGTTTTCTTGCCAATAAGTAAGAATTTCTTCTGCTACTTTTGGTAAGTCAAGACCTTTATATTCAGGAAATTTAGCTTTCATTTTCTATCATTTCTAATGAGAATGCGAAATTAAGGATTTTCTATAAAACGGAGGCTTTTAGACGCAAAAAAAAGAACTGACTACATGTCTCTTTCTTTTTTAATGGTTTCATAAGCAGATTGTATGCTTTGAAATTTTTCGTTTGCTCCTTTTAGATGTGCCTCTCCCAAATCCTGAAGTTTATCTGGATGGTATTTTTTTACCATTTTTCTGTATCCCTTTTTCACCTCTTCATTGGAAGCAGACTCGGAAATTTCTAGAATTTTATAGGCATTCGCCGAAACGTCAAAGAACATGGCTTTTATCGATTCATAATCTTGCAGATTGACATACAAGTACCCCGCTATTTTTTTAATTTCTTCTAACTCTGCTTGAACAACGTATTGATCTGATTTTGCAATCCCAAATAAAAAGTGAACTAATTGCAAACGAGAAGCATGTGGCATATTTTGTCTAATCTGAATACACACTTGACGAGCAGAAACCTCCTTTTTTATAATTCCATTAAACAATTTAAATGCATTGTTTGCTCTTTGTTTTCCGTACATATTCACGAATTGATTTCGCACAAAATCCAATTCTCGTTGATCTACTTTGCCGTCAGCTTTTATGACAATAGAAGCCAAAACTAATAAGCATATTTCAAAATCTCCCGATTGAGTTTGCTCAAAACGACTCCCTGTTTTTGGTCTTCTTTGATAGGCTTGTTGTTCTTTATTTAAATCTTCATTAGAAAAACCACTTACAAACTGACCAATTGCAAACCCTATTGCAGCTCCAATTGGCCCTCCTAAACTAAATCCTAAACCTGCACCCAACCATTTCGTAAAACTTCCCATATCATAATTTGTCCCAAATATATAAAAATAGCCTTATTTAAGGTTCATTTATCATCTCGATTTTGTGAATATATTAATTAAAATAAGCTTTAAAATACCTCTTGAATTCCGATTGAATTATTCGTATATTTGTACCTTAAATAAATGATAATTATGTATCCAGAAGAATTAGTAAAGCCAATGCGTGATGAGTTAATAAACGCTGGTTTTAAAGCATTATATACAAGTGAAGATGTCGAAAACGCAATCTCCAAAGAAGGAACAACTTTGGTCATGGTAAATTCTGTTTGTGGATGTGCTGCAGGTACCGCTAGACCAGGAGCCATTGCTTCTCTAGGAGCCGACAAAGTTCCTGTAAACCTAACGACTGTTTTTGCAGGAGTAGAAAAAGAGTCTACACAAAAAGCCCGTGAATTCATGGTTCCTTTTCCTCCATCTTCACCAGCAATCGCATTGTTTAAGGATGGAAATTTGGTACACATGTTAGAACGTCATCATATTGAAGGTCGGTCTGCACAAATGATTGCACAAAATTTAGTCCAAGCTTATGATGAGTTTTGTTAAAATCAACAAATAACACTTTCTAAAAGAAAGCGCTTTAAAATCCATTCTAATTTGAATGGATTTTTTTATTTTTATAAAACAAACTCTAAACAAAGGAGAAATGTATCAAGAAATAGTCATTGAAAATGCCATTAAATTTGTAAAAGAAATATTAAAAAATGCGGAAGGAGGGCATGATTGGTTTCATATTAATCGTGTATTAAAAAATGCTGTTTTAATTTCTAAAGAAGAAAAAGCAGATCTTTTTATCGTTTCTTTGGGAGCTTTATTTCACGATATCGCTGACCCTAAATTTCATAATGGTGATGAAACTATTGGACCTAAAATAACAAACGCCTTTTTAAGAAAAGAAAAGGTAGACGAATTGGTGATCAATCATGTTATTAATATTATCAAACACATCTCTTTCAAAAACTCTTTAGAAAATCCTAAAGAAATATTTAATTCCATCGAATTAAAAGTGGTTCAAGATGCAGACAGATTAGATGCTATTGGAGCGATTGGAATCGCTAGATGTTTTAATTACGGAGGATTTAAAAACAGAACGTTATACAATCCTGAAATTCTTCCTAACCTTAATATGGATAAGGAAGCGTATAAGAATTCGACATCTCCGACGATCAACCATTTTTACGAAAAACTATTGCTTTTAAAAGATAAAATGAATACGAAATCAGGGAAAAAAATTGCACTCAGTAGACATACTTTCATGCTAGAATATTTAAACCAATTTTATAATGAGTGGAATGGAATTAAATAATTAATTCTCTTTTGCCACTTCTAAAGCAGTGATTTTATGTTCTAAAGTTGCCAATTCTTCTCCACATTCAATAATTTTATCTGCAGTTAGCTGTTGATTAGAATTTACAAACTCTAATAACTCATTACTTTTAAATGTATAATATTCAATTGCCTTTTCTATTTTGCTTTGCATTTTTTTTCTTATTGAATTAAATTCATCATTTCATTTCTATATTTCGACGCGGATTTTCCCGTAAACTCTTTAAATAACTTATTAAAATGGGAAAAATTATTGAATCCACACTCAAAACAAATATCTGTAATACTAGACTGACTCTCCGATAACAACTTTGTTGCATGAACAACCCTATATTCATTGACTAGTTTTGTAAATGTTTTTCCGGTTGATTTTTTGAAAAACCTACAAAATGCAGGAACCGTCATGCTCACCAAACCCGCAATTTCATCTAGGCTAATATGTTGATTGAAATTTTCGTTTATATATTTAAAAATCTCATCTATCTTATTATTATTTTGAGGTTGGGCTTCAAAAGCAAAACCATCCGCATTTAATATTGTATAATCTTCAGACTTTGAGAGTGTATGTAAAATTTCTAATAAAATTAAAACCTGCTTAAAGCCTTTCTTTTCTGTTAATTTCTCAATCTTTATCCCTAATTTTTGTTTTGTTTTTACTCCAAAAACAATTCCTTTTTTAGCTTTTTCAAATAGGATATGAATCGGTTTCATTTCTGGGATTTCAAAAAAAGTATCTCCTAAAAATTCTGGTTTAAATTGTACGAGTGTTTCAGAGCCATTTGTTGTAAGTCTGTCGGTAAACCCATTATGAGGCAAGTTCGCGCCTATTAATAACAATTGACTGTTATTAAAGTAAGATAGATGATTCCCTATATGTGTTTTACCCTTTCCTTTATTTACATAAACCAATTCAATTTCAGGGTGAAAATGCCAAAAAGCCTTGATCTCTTTTAAAAACTCAGTGTGCTTTTTTACTAAAATAGAACTTCCAAAATTTGGACTAATTTTTTCTAAAGTAGGTTTTGTATTCATTTTTTTCAAATTCAATAACAAATTTACAATACTTAATTATAAAATGCTGTTTAAAATTACCGATAATGTATTCTAAATTAACCCTTATATTATTTTAAGTTTATAAAAATAGTAATTTAGCATATATTATTACCAATCCTGTTGTTTTTAAATCTTTATTTCAACAATAACTTTGCAGTGTTATTAATCATTAAAATGAAAAAAAATGAAAACAACAATTAAAAAATACCTGATCGTAGCATTCCTATTTGGAACATTCATAAGTTACGCAATTGAGAATTCTAATACAATAAATACGGTACTCGTAAAAAAGTTTAAAATTGAATACAAAGAAGTAAAGAAAGGTCATACTTTAACGATCAAAGATGAAAATAAAATTACGTTGTATAAGGAAGAAATCAAAAACTCTGGAGACTACTACAAACAATTTGACTTCACGAACTTAAAGGATGGTTTGTACACAACTGAGCTTGAAAAAGACTTTGAGATTATCATCAAAAAAATAAAAATTGACAATGGCCTTGTTAATTATATAGAAGAAGATACAACTAAGATCTTTAAGCCTTCTATTAGATTGAAAAACGATTTATTATTAATTTCGAAAATTTCTTTTAAAAAAGAGCCTATTAAAGTTCAGCTGTTTTATAAAGATACAATGATTCATTCTGAAAAATTTGAGGGTGAAGCTGTTTTAAACAGGGTCTATAAATTATCTAAAATTGAAAAGGGAAAATATACCGTTGTACTTATCTCTGATCAAAGAACCTATGTAAAAGATTTTATCATCTAAGAATTTGATTCAAAATCAAAACAACAATCCTATTCAAAATCGAAACGAGCCTATTTTAGGCTCGTTTTTTATATCTCAAAAAAATTAAAAGCTTGGTCTTCTTTTAGCTAAAAACGCTGAGGTTCCTTCTTTAAAATCCGCTGTTCCAAAACATGCTCCAAACTCTTCAATTTCAATATTAAACCCATTTGTTCCATCTTCAAAACCAGCATTCACAGCTCTAATTGCTGCACTAATTGCTATCGACGAGTTCTTTAAAATTTTATTTGCAATTTTTTGTGTTGTGGGTAATAATTCTTCTTGTGTGGTCACCTCATTAACCAAAGCACAAGCTTTTGCTTCTTGTGCAGAAATCATCCCTGCCGTCATAATCATTTCCATTGCTTTTCCTTTCCCTACTAGTTGAGGCAAACGCTGGGTTCCTCCATAACCAGGAATTACACCTAAAGAGACTTCTGGAAGTCCCATTTTAGCATTGTCAGATGCAATTCTAAAATGACAACACATCGCTAATTCTAATCCTCCACCTAGTGCAAAGCCATTTATTGCCGCGATAACAGGTTTTGATAAATTTTCTATATAATTAAACAACTTTTCTTGTCCTATTCTAGCTAAAAGACTTCCCTCTTGCTCTGAGAAATTTGAAAATTCAGAAATATCAGCTCCAGCAACAAATGCTTTTTCACCACTACCTGTTAAGACAATAACTTTAATACGTTGGTCTTCTTCAAGCTTTTCAAAAGCAAGACTCAACTCAGAAATCGTCTCTTCGTTCAGAGCGTTTAATTTTTTAGGCCTGTTAATTGTTATTTGTGCTAAGCGGTCTTTTATAGAAACTAAAATGGTATTAAAATTCATTCTTTTGGATTTTATTCTTTTGGTAAAACTACTGTAAAAACAGTTCCCTTTCCTTCTTTTGAAGTAAATGAAATAGAACCATTGTATGCTTCAATTATATTCTTTGTAATCGCTAGACCCAATCCCATACCACTTGTTTTTGTGGTAAATTTAGGTTCAAAAATTAGGTCTTTTAAATCATCAGAAATCCCTTTTCCGTTATCGACAACGGAAATTATTAAATTCTTTTCTTTTGATAAGACAGTTACGTCAATAATTGGATTTTCTATGTTTTCTGTCGCTTGAATTGCATTTTTAAGCAGGTTTGTCACAATTCGAATCAACTGTGTTTTATCTAAGTTGGCATATAATTTTTTTTCGCTAGGATGATAGGTTATGTATTGTTCTGTAAAAATGTCAAGGGCAAACTTTATAACACTAATTATTTCGATTTGTTCTTTCTTTTGAATTGGCATTTTTGCAAAATCTGAAAAAGCAGATGCAATAGAACTCATTACGTCAATTTGTTGAATTAAAGATTGACTAAATTCTTTTAACTTCTCTTTTGCTCTGTCATCTGTGGAAAGAAAATTTCTTTCAAAACTCTGCACTGTCAAACGCATGGGAGTTAGTGGGTTTTTAATTTCGTGGGCTACTTGTTTTGCCATTTCTCTCCATGCCTGTTCTCGTTCGCTCTTGGCCAATTTAGTTGCACTCTCTCCCAACTCATCAATCATATTATTATAGGCCTCAACTAAAACTTCTATTTCAGAACTAGCCTTATTTAAAATAATCTTTTCATTTCTCTCAGTTAAACGTGTTTGTTGAATTTTGTCGGAAATGGTTTTGATAGACCTGGTAATATAACTAGATAAAAAATAAGCAAATGCGATTGCAATTATCAACATAAAAACATAGACAAATCCTAATCTTGAAATAAACTCTTTTAACTCTTTTTTAATTTCTAGATTGTCTTGCGTAAATTGTAGCTCTAAAATCCCAATTCTTTTATTTTTTACACCATAAATGAAAGAGTAGGACGATTGATAAATGATTCCGTTATCTTCACTGGTTGTTAATATTTTATGAGCGCGATTTTGCGATAATTCTTTTAAAAATGGGGCTGAAATTCTTTTAATATCTGGCCGTTCAAAAGCAATTTTACTAGAAGATTTAAGTAAGATTCCCTCTAAATTATAAATTGCGATATTTAATTTATTAATTGTAGATATTTCATGAATACGTTCGTGAAATATTTTAGACAAATTCTCAGTATTTACAGGATATACTGTCTTATTTTTTAATTCTAAATAAATCGTTTGTTTTGTCGTTGACTCTTTTCGTTCAAAACGCTGAACATTATAGTCTTTTGTCTGTTCATCATACTGATAAATCGTTACTAGTAAAATTAATATTGATGCCAACAACACCAATAAAATCATTGATAAAAAAATACGTATTCTTAGAGATATGTTCTTAAAACTAATCAAATCTATTTTTGTTTTGGCATGAATTAATCTTCAAAATTTCTTTCAGTATCTTAAAAATACTTTTTATGAAATCATTTTCTGAATCTGAAGTTCAATAATTAAAAGTAAAAGCTAAATATGAATGCTCTAATCTACAACTTATTTAGTTCTCTTTTAGCAATTTCAAATTCTGCAGGGGTATTAATGTTTTGTATAAAATAAGTATCAACTTCTACTATTTCAACCTCAGAATTAATTAACATTTTTCTTGGACAAGAATATCCTTGTGCCAAGTATTGCAATAATATAGGATACGCTTTCGGCTCATAAATTGTAATCAAAGGTTCTACAAAATCTTTCCCTTTTCCCTTAATTGCTGTAGCAACTTTACTTGGATTTCTATGTGTTAATAATAACTGAATTGTCGCATCATTTAAAAAAGGTAGATCTGTTGCGAGAACAAACCATGCCGAATTTGGATCTTTTTGGAATGCAGAACAAATGGCCCCAAAAGGTCCAAGATCAAGAAATTTATCAGAGATATCGTTCTTGTTGTCTGAGGCATTTTGAACCCCGTAAAAAGTTTCTAAATGATGCTTTTCTAACAATTCTTTTGCAACTTCTTTTTGAGGTTTTCCGAAATAATCCAAGGATCCTTTATCTTGCCCCATCCTTCTACTTTTCCCTCCAACTAACACCAAGCCTTTAACTGGCGGAGTCTTTTTTTGGAGGAGGTTCCCAATGTGATTTGCAATTTGATCAACTTGATCAATGGTATAACATTTGAGATGCTTTATGTTTGGGTATTTTTCTTCTAAAAAACTAAAATACGGAGTGTCTTTTGTTAATTTAATTACAAACTGTATGCAATCCAATTGTTCTAATCTTTTTAAAACTGATGCCTCTTTTTCGATATCAAGAATTAGGATCTGTTTAAGTCCTTCATAATGATTCCCGTTTATAAAAACCGAATCAAATTGTGCAAAATCCAATCGTTGTTGAAATTTATTAATTTTTCCTGTGGTTTCAATTTGTAAATTACCCTGTGCGTGAAATACAAATTGAGACAAGTTACTTTTCTTAATCTCTACCGAATGAGATGCATCAAAATAAGCCAATTTATAGCCGGTTAATCTTTGAGATATTTTAGAAACTAAATCAGAAATAGTACCACAATTCGTTCCCAAAAAAGAAATTTCATTTGGAGCGAAATTATCATTATTTCGTTTTTCTAAATTTGTATGTTTTGTATGTTTTTGATGTTTACTCATTTTTAATAGCTGATTTTCCACCTGTTTTTTCTAATAATCTAATCTCTTTTGTTACTATTTCTTGACTGAGACTTTTACACATATCATAGATGGTTAAGCAAGAGATCGTAACCCCTGTTAAAGCTTCCATTTCTACCCCTGTTTTGCCCTCTATTACCACCTTACAAAGTACAGTGATGTTTTCTGAATCTGAAACACTTATGTCGATATCAACACCATTTATGAGTAAAGGATGACACATCGGTATTAATTCTGATGTTTTTTTAACACCCTGAATTCCTGCAATAATTGCAGTTTGAAAAACAGGTCCTTTTTTGGTAATTAATTCATCATTTTTAAAATGAGAAATCAATTCTTTTCCTAAAAACATCGTTGCTTTTGCAATGGCTGTTCGTTTGGTAATAGGCTTACTAGAAACATTGACCATTGAAGGGTTTCCTTTTTTGTTGATGTGGCTTAATTTACTCATAATCTATATTTTAATACTGGAAATACTGCTCCTTTTTTAAATACTGTTTTATCGTTTGGTAGTTGCATGAATGCATCTGTATTGGCGAGGCTTGCCAAATCTCCAGAACCATTAGCTGTAACTGGAAACGCTATAATATGTCCAAATTTATTTTTTAATTTTACTTGCAAGAAATAAACGAGATTGGGTTTAAAGTAGACATCTTCTCCTAAGATAGCGGTTTCTTCTTTTTGAACGATCCCTAAAGAATTGAAATACCAAGGATAAAAATACGCCAAACAATTCACAAAGGTAGCAATTGGATTTCCAGGAAATCCAAATACAATGCAATTCGCTTTTTTTCCAAAGAAAAATGGTTTTCCTGGTCTTTGTGTTACTTTATGAAAAATTTTTTTCACCCCTAATTCATCAAAAACTTGGGGCAAAAAATCATACTTCCCTTTGCTAACAGCTCCACTAAAAAGCAATACATCAAACTCTTGTAAATAATTTTCAATCTTAAGTTTAATCGTTTGTTTGTGATCCTTAATATGAGCTGTTTCTGAGGAAATATTTAATTTTTCTAACAAACTAACTAACGTAAACACATTGCTTCTTCTTATTTGATGTGTTAACGGAACCTCATTGACTCCAACCAACTCATCGCCTGTGGACACAATCATAACTTTTGGTTGTTTGGCAACTTTTACAAACGATTTACCAACCGTTGCTAAAACACCTATTTCCGCAGCAGATATTTTTGTGTTTTTCTGAATCAAGACATCGTCTACTTTTCTATCTTTTCCTTTGTTATGAATATTTTGCCTCTTTTTAATTTCATCAAGAGCAACCGTTGCTACCCCATTTTTAACGGTAATATCCTCGTACCTAATTACCGTATTTGCTTTGTTTGGTAGAACAGCACCAGTCATAACTTCAATACACTCTTTTGAGTCTTGAAGCGTAAGTTGCTTCCCACCTGCTGCTTGAACTCCGGCTATTTTAAAACTTCTTTGTCCTTTTTTAAATTCTTCAAAATCAATTACAATTCCATCCATAGATACTCTGTGAAAAGGAGGGAAGTCTCTGTCTGCACGAATATCTTCTTTTAAAATTCTCCCCAAAGATGTTAAAAATGGAATTTCTTCAACCCCAAAATCTTGGGTTGTATTTAAAACAGTTTGTAAAGCGTTTTCTACTGAAATCATTTTTTAAAGTATCAACTTTATTGTTTTTAATTTTTTAACCTCCGATAGTACTCATGCTCTCAGTAACATTTCCTTTTGTACGATTTACTTCTGCAACAAAACCATTTTCTGGTTTCCTTTTGACCAAGGATAAAAAAAGATTTTTTAGCGCTTCATTGGAGGCTCCATTTCTAATAAAATCTCTGAGATTAAAAACACCATCATCAAACAAACAATTCTTAAATGTTCCTTTAGAAGTAACTCTGATCCGATTACAATCTGAACAAATAGTTCTTGTAAATGCAGGAATAATTCCTATGGTTCCTGTGTGTTTTTCAATTGTATAATTTCTTGAGGTTGACGAGGGTTCTGAATTAACTTCAGAAACTTTAAACTCAGATTTTATTTCATTTAAAATTTTTTTGAACGTCCAATTCTCAGTCATTTTTCGCTGCCCTTCCCCATTAAAAGGCATTTCCTCTATGAAACGAACTGCAACATTTTTATCTTTTGTAAGTCTTACAAAATCTAAAATTTCATCTGTATTAACCCCTGCTTGAACAACAACATTCAGTTTTAAATGTAAACTACTTTTTTCAAGAAGTTCTAGAGTATTATACACCTCAGGAAAAACATCTCTTCTGGTAATTTTTGTAAACTTATCTCGTTGCAAACTATCAATACTTAAATTGATGTTTTTTACTTTTTCTAACTTTTCAATGCTAGCAATATGAGGAGAAATTAAAGCGCCATTTGTTGTAATATTGATCACATCTAACAAATCATTATGAGATAACATTTCTAAAAAACCCACGAAGTCCTTCCGAACAAAAGGTTCTCCCCCTGTTAAACGTACTTTTTTTACTCCCAACTCTGTCAATACACGGATGATACGATACATTTCTTTAAAAGTAAGTAACTCTTGCCTAGGAGCAAGATCTATTCCATGAGCAGGCATACAATATTGGCAACGTAAATTACATCGATCTGTTACTGCAAATCGAACATAATTAATTTGTCTTCCAAAATTGTCTTCTAATTTGTTCATTTAATTTGGTAATTTCTTACTCAATAGTCCATATATAAATGCTCCTAAAAGCGCCCCAATTAGTATGAGTATTGCAGGAATTAATTTAAACCCAAGAATTATAAAGATTGGAGCTGCACAAGCTCCAGAAATTCCCCAACCCAATCCAAATAATGTCCCTCCTAAAAGGGTCCTTACAAACCCCTTTTTCTTTTGTTTGGGATAAATGTTATTTCCATGAATATCTTTTATAATTCCTCTTTTGAATAACTGCATAAAAACCATTGAGATAACAACTGCTCCTCCGATAATTCCATACATATGAAAAGATTGAAATTTAAACATCTCATAAAAACGGTACCATGAAATTGCCTGAGATTTACTTAAAACAATTGCAAAAAATACTCCTAATACTAAAAATTTACTATTTTTCATACCTTAAAATATTGAGGGAATTATAAACCAAGTAGCAAGTACACCACCAATAAAAAAACCAATTACCGCCAATAAAGATGGAAATTGTAAGCTGCTTAATCCAGTAATTGCATGCCCAGAAGTACATCCTCCTGCATAGCGAGTTCCAAAACCAATAAGAAACCCTGAAACTAAAAGAATTAAAAATCCCTTGAAAGAAGAGTAAATCTCTTCACCAAAAATTTCATCTGGAAAATATTGAGTGCCTACATTTGAAAACCCTATGTTGGTTAACTCGTTGACTGTTGTTGGGTTTAAATCGATATATTGATTCGGAATTAAATAGACCGAAGAGAGGTACCCACCAATGATTAACCCAACTACAAATAATAAAGCAAAATCACGTTCCTTCCAATCTTTTTTAAAATACGCTGAAAGGTTCCCTGCTCCTGCCATGGTACAGAGTGTTTCAAAATTTGTAGAGGCTCCAAAATTTTTACCAAAGTAAAAATATAGCAGTAATGAAATTGCTATTAACGGACCTCCAACATACCAGGGCCAGGGTTCGAATATAAAATCCATATTTATAATGTTATTTTTAAGTAGTTCATAATTAATCTTGTTGCCCCAAGATTCTGTTGAATGTATTGTTTGTTCTTTTCCCCAACCGTTTTTCTATAATTTTCATCGGCGTGTAATTTGATGAAAATACTTGAAAACTCTTCTTGATTAGAAATGGAAATACATCCTTTTAAAGCCACTAAATCGATGGCTTCTTTAAATTTTTTATATTGGTTACCAATGACTATGGGAATTCCAAAAGTTGCAGGCTCTAAAATATTATGTAACCCTGTTCTTAATCCTCCTCCTACATAGGCTGCATCTGCAGCTGGGTATATTTTAGTTAAAATACCTATTGTGTCAAGGATAAGTACCTTATATTCTGATAACTTTTTCCCTTCTTTTTCAGAAAACAAAATGGCTTTGTTATGAAGCGCTTCTTGCAATTTTAAAATGGCGTCTTTGTTAATATTATGTGGTGCAATAATGAATTTTTCTTTTGCTGATGCCTTGTTAATGATATAATTTACTAATAATTCTTCATCCTCTTTCCAAGTACTCCCTGCGACTACTGTATACTGATTGTTTTTAAAATCACTGATAAAATCTGGGGTATTCTCTTGTGACAACAACTTTGACACCCTATCGAAACGGGTGTCACCGGAAACCGTGACAGATGAAAAGTTGATAGAATTTAGCAATTCTTTAGAAGTTAGGTCTTGTACAAAAAAGTGATGAAAAGCTTGCAAAGATCTTCGCATAAACCCACCATAGTATTTAAAGAAAATTTGATTTTTTCTTAAAATTCCTGACACTAAAATTGTTTTAATCTCTTTCTTTTTTAATTCATTCAAAAGGTTGGGCCAAAACTCATACTTTATAAAAAGGACCATCACAGGGTTTACTTCTTTTACAAACTCTCTTACATTGGACTTAGAATCCAGAGGCAAATAACAAACAACATCTGCCAAGTTATAATTCTTTCGAATTTCATATCCAGAGGGTGAAAAAAAAGTAACTAGAATCTTATACTCAGAATGAGTGTTTCTAATTTCTTCTATAATGGGTCTTGCCTGCTCAAATTCTCCCAAAGAAGCCACATGAAACCATATTGTTTTTGCATTCTTTAATCCGGAAATCTTAGAAAAAGATTCTTTTCTTCCCCTAACAAAAAGCTTTATTTTTTTATTAAATAAAGCAACTATCGGAAGCAACCAAGAAGTAATACAAACAACAACGTTATAGAACAAATTCATAGTTGTAAAAGTACAAAACGCATTTGTTTTAAAACAAAAAAAAATTCAAGCAAATAAATGCTTGAATTTTTATAATTTTTAAAAAAGCGAAATTACTTAAGCTTCTAATGGTGTTATAGAAACATAAGATCTATTATCTTTTTTCTTTCTAAACTCAACAACTCCATCAACTTTTGCATGTAAAGTATGATCTTTACCCATGTAAACGTTTTCTCCTGGATTATGAGTTGTTCCTCTTTGACGAACTAAAATGTTTCCTGCAATAGCAGCTTGTCCTCCAAATATTTTTACTCCTAGACGTTTCGATTCTGATTCTCTACCATTCTTCGAACTACCTACTCCTTTTTTATGTGCCATGATACGATGGTTTTAAAATTGAA
>Ga0208972_1000046_pt1 | contig 51792 bp, 57 predicted proteins | sample AOAMet_48_BLW_10_2_FD_188232 | JGI IMG/M metagenome (GOLD analysis project Ga0208972, IMG submission 188232) | Ammonia-oxidizing marine microbial communities from Monterey Bay, California, USA - CAN11_48_BLW_10 (SPAdes) | ecosystem: Environmental > Aquatic > Marine > Intertidal zone | place...
GACGTTCGCCGCAGCTGCAACCCAGAGATAACCAGCAACCACAGTTACCCAGTGTCATTTCCTGCAACACACGCAGTACAGGCTCGTTAACCTTGTCGTCGAGTACGCCGACAAAGAACGCATCCCAATCTTTTTTGGTTTGAGGTTTAACGTGGATCAACCTGTGTGTGAGGTCACACAGTGTGCCGTCGAGGTCACAGATAATTATGTCGTTCATTCAGTGTACTCCTAATCCGATGGTGAAAAATACGAAGCCGACAAAGATCAGCCCCAACGCGATGCAACCAGCGACAGCGGCGGCAACATCTTTAATAAACTCTTTACGACGTGGTGACATGTCAACACCTCCAAGCATTGGCTACGATATGAACGCAACAGCGTCGGTGACACAAGCAAACGAAGCGACGACAGCGCCAGTAGCCAGCACGATGACGCGCCACGATGTGTCGTCAGATGTGTCGTCATTTTGAAAGATACCGTAATCACGGGATAACGTAGCCGCGAAACGAGCGGTGGCTTCGGCGCTACGCAGCCTGGCGTCCTCACGCGACTTCTTGGATATGGTGGGAACATTGCGGTTGGCGTTGGCGCGACCTGTTGGGACAGCAAACGTGTTGTAACGTGCAGACATGGATATACTCCAGAGTTAAGGATTTTGGGGGGCTTTATGACAAAATAGCTTTATGACAAAACCTTTATGACAAAGGGTCAGCTGTAAGCCATTGAAAAGAAAGCTTTATGACATTATGACAAAGCTGTGGGATAAACTTAGGGGTAGAGATGTGGAGCGCGCGAAGCGAGTGCAACACACACACTTTTTTCCTCCTCTATATTATTATTTTACTTTGTCATAATGTCATAATGTCATAAAGGGGGGGTCAACCCCCTGTAAACAAACAACTTTGGATTATGACAATCCATATGACAAAGTAAAATAGCCTCTATTTTGTCATAAAGGCTATTATTGGAGTAATTAGCCCGCGATGCGGGCTTGGATAGCAGCGTCAACACGTTGCATCGCGGCGTTGTAAGCAGCGAAGTCGACGACGACGTCTTGACCAGCCTTGGGGTTCTCGATCTTGTCAGCCAACTGTTCAAGTAACACAGCTGGTGTAAGAGCCTTGACGATAGCAGGAGCTTTTTCCTCATCGACGTACCAAGCGTCTTGGTCACTAAGATATTCAACGACAGCATCGCCGTCCTCGAAATCAGCATTCTTGACGGCAGACTTGTTGAGTTTGAACGAGCCGTCTTTCTGCAATGTGGCGAAGCCGTTATCTTGGATAAACTTGACCATGCGCTTGCGATTGATACCACTCGTCGCTGCGTACAACTCGGTGAACAAAGTAACATCGCGGTGCTGATAGGCATGACCGGCGGTGTGAACGAGAACAGTTTGGATACGGCCACGAAGTGACTTCGCATCTGACTTGATGGATGACACCTTAGACTTAAGAGCTTTGATAGATAACATGTTGTGTCCTTTCAGAGACAAGGTTAATGGATAGTAAGTATTTGAAAACACACCGAGCCGATGCGCTTACAGATACCGCGCCCCATTGTCAGAGGGGTAATGCGATATCCGACCAGTAATTCAACGTGCCCTACCTTGTCTCAGAGTAGGGTTGGTACGTCCGCCGCCGTCATGCTCGCAAAGAGACAAGGGCAGCTGGATACGTATCCCGCTTGGTGTAACGCCGTCCGGTCTCCCCCCAATGAAGCATGAGGTTAACACTTGAGAACTTTTGCCAACCACCCGCACGCCATGCGCGAATTTCGACTACGATCCCGACCAGAGCCGCCACCGATCAAGATGGCGCACAATTTACGACCAAGACGAAACCTTATCAGAAGGGCTTTTCATCGTCTCATATACGCCGCGCGGTAGACAGATGGGGGGTAGGGACCGATGGGGGTGGCCCACCCACCCAGTCCTTATGTATTGCGTGTAGCGCGACCCCTATTTTTTCCAAGTGTTCTTTGTTTGTTCTCCCCTACCCCACCGCATTGACCCAAAACCCTCTATCTGTTAACGTGTGAGCATGAGTAACCATGTGTACAAAGCGGTAGACCCGTCAAAGGTAGACCAAGCCATCCTGTCCCCAGCTGACTTACAGGCTATCGAAGATGATCCGAGTAAAATCGAGACTGTTGCCCGTATGTTGGGCGCAGTGAACCTAGATAACTTGTTTCGTCATATGCAAAACCCCACAATTAACCCGACGGCCCGGATAGAGTTCCAAAAAATGCTCAATAAGATGGGTAGGTTGGAACCGGATACCAAGTTGGATGCTGGTGGAAGTGGCCCTCAAGTGGTCATCAACATTACACGCGCCAAAGATCAGTCCGATGCCATCACCATCGAAGGTCAAACGGTAGAAGATGCAACATGAGATAGACTTTGAGGTCATCGAGAGCCTAGATGACTTCTTTTACTCCGAAAAATTCATATCTTTGGCGGTAGGACCAGTCGGTTCGACTAAAACAACAGCTGGTATTATGAAAATCCTGCACCATGCGGCACGAATGGCCCCGTGTAAGGACGGAATTAGGCGTTCTAGGACCATTTGGGTGCGAAATACGCGAGAACAGCTGCGAGATACGTCCATTCCTGACTTTTTGAAGTGGATCCCTGATGGAATTATGGGGTCTTTCCTTAAAACTGAGTACAAATTCGTCCTAAAAGTGGGCGATATTGAGTGCGAAGTGCTGTTTCGAGGGCTAGATGACGCCAATGACGTGCGTAGATTGCTCAGTTTACAGGCTAGTTTCATCATATTTGACGAATTTAGAGAGATTCACCCCGATATTTACAACGCAGCCCAAGGTCGTGTGGGCCGGTATCCGGACAAAATGATGAACGGTGTGGGGTGTGTAAGCGACGATGGGAAGCCTAATATGCACATTTGGGGCATGACGAACCCCCCTGACATGGATACTTTTTGGGAAACTTTGCTCACAGAGCCGCCTAGCAACGTGCATGTAACCATACAGCCCAGCGGGTTGGCACCGGAGGCCGACTGGACGAGGTTCTTACCTGACGACTATTATGACAACCTAGCACAAGGGAAAACTGAGGACTGGGTAGACGTGTATATCCACGCGCAGTTCGGTAAATCTCTCAGTGGACAGCCAGTGTTTAGGTCGTTCGACCGTACGGTTCACTCCTCAGATGAAGAGTTAACTCCCATGTTTAGCGACAGTCCGTTGATTATCGGAGTTGACGCGGGGCTTACCCCCGCAGCCGTTGTAGGCAGCGTAACGCACGATGGGCGACTGGTCGTGTACGACAGCTTGATCTCTGATGGCATGGGGGCACTACGCTTCGTACGAGAGAGGCTCAAGCCGTTGTTAAGTAACAAGTTTCCGGGGCGTAGAGCGATAGTTATTATTGACCCAGCTGCGTTTCAGCGTGTGCAGACAGACGAGAGAACCGTGGCGGATATATACAAAAACGAAGGGTTCGTTGTGAAACCCGCGAGGACCAATTCAATCGCGGCTAGGATAGCTGCGGTGGAGAAATACCTGACCCGTGTGGTTGACGGTAAGTACAGTTTCGTCGTCGACAGCGTCGGAGCGTCGTCGTTGGTGCAGGCGTTGGCCGGGAAGTATCGGTACAAGATCAACACGAAAGGAGCGAGGGATGAGAAGCCAGAGAAGTCACACCCGTGGTCAGACGTGGCCGATGCGTTTCAATACATGTGTCTCCATGCAGACGGCGGTGAGACGTTCGGAGCAAGCTCGTGGACGATGCAGCGCAAGGAGGTGGTTCGTGTCTCCTCCAGCGGCTGGACCTAATCTGTTGACGTGTGAGCACATAGGTGCTACCGTACACATGACGTCACAGATGAGATTTTGATATGGCGCTAGGCTCAGCCCTAATTCCTGTTGCACGTGCTTCTGATCTTGAAGCTCAGGCACAACGCGTTTCTGATGAGAAACAAAATACCCCTATGATCCAAGGGCTGGCTTCCCATGTGCACAAGCGCTGGGGAGTGATGCGCGATCACCATCAGGACAATTTAGAAGAGCGCCTCGCGCAGTGCGTTCGCGCTCGGAATATGGAGTACGAACCTGCGAAACTTGCTGAAATACAAGAGCAAGGTGGCTCAGAAATCTTTATGGGTATCGTTAGTGCTAAGTGCAGGACTGCTACTGCTTGGCTGCGAGATACGCTTTTAGGCACAGGTGCAGACAAACCGTGGTCTCTAAGCGCGACCCCTATCCCAGAGGTGCCACCGGACATATCTCAGGCGATGCAGAACATTATGCAGCAGAACCTGATGCAGTATTACGACGCTGGCGGGGAACCACCAGATGAGGCTGAGCTTAAACAGCTTGCGTCGGGTATGAAAGATACGGCCATGCGGTCTATGAAGTTCGAGGCGGAAAAACGCGTCGAGCGCATGGAAACCAAAATGGAAGACCAGATGCTCGAGGGCGGCTTCACCAAGGCGCTGTTCGAGTTTACAAACGACATAGCCACATTCCCGTACGCTGTACTCAAAGGGCCAATCCCACGCAAACGTAAGGCGATGAAGTACGTTGAGGGCGGACTGGGTGTAGTTGAGGTACTGCGTGATGAGTGGGAACGCGTTGACCCGTTTAAGTTCTATTGGATGCCTTGGGGGGACGACATCCACTCGATGCCGGTTGCAGAATTACACCACCTAACCCGCGACGACGTTGAGAATATGCTCGGTGTTGAAGGTTACGACGAGGCGGCGGTACGTTCGATACTTACTGACTTCGGTACAGGTGGGTTTACTTGGCTCGATCACAACGACGACCTTATGGAAGACGCCACAGGGCAGGATTTTGATGAGGCAAACACAGATTTAGTTGCAGCAATTCAGCTCTGGGACACTATTCCCGGTGATGTCCTGCTGGAATGGGGACTTAGCGAGGAAGAAGTTGAAGACCCGCAGAAGTCTTATCCGTGCGAAGTGTGGATGATCGACAACATTGTTGTTCGTGCGGTGCTTAACTACGATCCGTTGGGCCGCAAGCCTTACTACATGACATCGTTTGAAAAGGTTCCCGGTCGTATCGACGGCAACGGGGTCGCCGATCTTTGTATGGACGCTCAGAATATGTGCAACGCTGCGGCTCGCGCGTTAGCGAATAATATGGGCATCTCCTCCGGTCCACAGGTCGGCGTTAATATCAGTCGACTTCCTGCGGGTGAAGACATCACGCAGATGTACCCGTGGAAGATTTGGCAGTTTAAGCAGTCTGACTACGCGGACTCAACGCCCCCTATGAGTTTTTTCCAACCGAACTCTAATGCAGCTGAGCTGATGGGTGTTTTCGACCGCTTTATGGCGATTTCAGACGAAGTCTCGGGTATTCCACGCTACATGACGGGGCAGCACGTCCCCGGTGCAGGGCGTACGTCTTCGGGGCTGTCTATGCTTATGTCGAATGCTGGCAAGAGTATAAAACAGGTTATCAGTAACGTTGACCATGATGTTATGCGCCCCATGTTGGAGCGCCAGTACCAGAGGAACCTAAGATACTCAGATGATCCAGACCTTATCGGCGATGTCCAGATTGTTGCAACGGGCGCGATGTCGCTGGTCGTTAAGGAAGCTGAAGCTGTCCGTAAGACTGACTTCCTCCGTCTTATTCTGGAAAGTCCTATTGCACAGCAGATTGTTGGCTTACCGGGTACAGCTGAACTGCTCCGCGACCTCGCGGGTAATCTTAACACCAATGTTGATCGTCTTGTACCTAGCCGAGAGGATGTTCAGAAGCAGCAAGAGTTAGCTCAACAGCAACAGATGATGATGCAGCAACAGCAAATGATGATGCAACAACAGGAAGCTGAACAACAAGCAGCCGAACTGCAAGAAGACGGTACGCCTAAAGGTGGACGGCAAGATAACACAATGAGTCCGCGCCCCAATGGGCGGTAGTGTGTACATGTGTTGACACGTTAACAACTATAAAGTACTTTACCCCTATGATTGACCTTAATCTTTGTGACCCACAGCACGTAAAAGCGCTGCTGAGAATTAAAGAAACAGGTGAAACTGTTCTGTTAGGTTTTTTTGAGGCCGAAGCAGAGAAAGCCAAAGCGCGGCTAGTAAAAGCGACTGATATGGTGACAATCCACCGGTCGCAGGGACGCGCAGAGGCATTTGAAGACCTACTTGAAGCCGTTGAAGAGGCGGCAAAGGTAGTACGAAACCGCTCGTAAGAGCACGATGAAGCACACCAAAGACGGGAGCAGCCTACCTTCGGGCGCTGTGAAACAGAGTTGGTGCTTTGAGGAGAACCATATGGCGTTGCCAAAGCAGGTACAGGCACAAATTGCCGAAATTGAAGAGTATGAAAAATCGCTAGAAGCCCAACATGAACCTCTACCCGAGGAGTTGGATACGGAAGCGGACTTTGTAGCTGATATTGAAGCATCACCCGAACCTGATGAAGTGAGGCCAGCTGACACGTCGCCGACGGACGTAGAGGAAGAGACTTTTAAGCAAAAGTACAAAACCCTTACGGGTAAGTACGACGCTGAAGTTCCACGGTTGCACCAACAGGTGCGAGAAATGACCGAGGTAACAAAGCAGCTCCAAGATGAGCTGAAGGCGCTTAAAGTTGAACCGACAAAGTCGAAGGAGAAAGTCAGTTTAGTGACCGACGCAGACCGAGCCGAATTTGGTGAAGAACTGCTGGACGTTCAGCGCCGTGTTGCGCAAGAAGTCTCTCAAGAGTACGAGGGACGGCTAGAGCAGCAAGACGCGGTTATCAAGAATTTGCAGGAAGAACTTGCAAAGACAGGTAGCCAAGTTGGAGAAGTAGGGTTTAGTCAGAGGCTCAATCAAGCCATTCCTGATTTCCCGCAGATCGACAACGATGAACGTTGGGTAGCGTGGTTAAATGAGCATGATCCTATGCTTAGAGGCCCACGCAGAGTTCAAGCACAGCAAGCGTTTGACGCGGGTGACGTAGAAGCCATAGCCCACTATGTGAGCATGTGGAAAAAAACGTTAGCAGCGCAGACCGAAGCTAAGCCCCACCAAGCCGAACTTGAAAAGCAGGTTGCTCCAAACCGTTCTGCTAATTCTGTTCGTACACAGAGTGCATCCCAGAACTCTAAAATTTATTCGCCCAAAGATGCGGATAAGGCTTGGAATAAGGTTCGTACACTGAATACGCGAGGGCAGTACGCTGAGGCGGACAAACTTGAAGCTGACTTGACAGCTGCGTATATGGAAGGCCGCGTTAGAGCTTAGGCATAACGTGTTAACATGTGAGCAGTTATTAAGTCTTTACTAACTTAATAGGAGGCCAAAATGGCTGCTGTATTCCCCGTCGTCGGTTCCGGCGCATTCGACACAACCCCATCTTACTCAGGTGGATTTATCCCACAACTATGGTCGCAGAAATTGAACGCTAAGTTCTATGCGAACACAATGATGACCGAAATTTCCAACACTGATTGGGAAGGCGAGATCAAAAACCAAGGCGATACAATTCGTATTCGTACTGCACCATCAATCACAATTAACGATTATGCTGGCGCTGGTACTACACTGACTTCTGAAGTCCCTGCCCCGATCTACCAAGACATGCAGATCGACCAAGGTAAATACTTCAGTGTTCAAGTAAACGATGTACTCGCACACCAAGCGGACATGGACTTGATGAACATGTTCACTGACGATGCTGCTAAACAGCTGAAGATCAACATTGAAAACGATACGTTCTTCAACTGGTTCGTGACCACAGGCGCAAACGCGTCTAACAAAGGTGCGACAGCTGGCGCTATTTCAAGCGCTTACAACTTAGGCACCGACGTAGCTCCAATCGACCAAGCAACTCCTGCGAACGTTCTGAACGCAATCTTGCAAATGTCTTCAGCTCTCGACGAGCAAAACGTACCGGAAGATGGCCGCTGGCTCATCATTTCCCCTCGTGATCGTCAGCTGCTGATGCAAACAGACATCGCTCAAGCCTACTTTACAGGCGATCAGTCAAGCACCATCCGTACCGGCAAAATCGGTATGTTGGACCGCTTCACTGTATATGTGTCCAACTTGCTGCCAAAAGGCCAAGCAGGTAAAGCACTTGTTGCGGGTCTTTCAGCCACTTCTGGCGGTGCTACAGTGTCTAACGCTAAAGCACGCCGCATGATGGTCGCTGGCACAAGCACAGCTTGTTCGTTTGCTTCGCAAATCAGCAAAACTGAGCCACTGCGCAACCAAACAGACTTCGGTGACATCGTTCGCGGCCTAGCCGTGTATGGGCGCAAGGTTGTTAAGCCAGAAGCTCTCTGTACCGCAATCGTCGGCGCAGCCAGCTAATCACTGACCTAACGGGCGGGGGGGTCAACCCCCCTCTCAAAACCAAAAGGGGTTAGTGATGGCTACCATAAAAGTAACAGACGTTATTTCCCGCGTCGAAGCGATCTTACAGGATACTAATATCCGTTGGCCGCGTGTCGAGCTTCAGAAATGGCTTAACGAGTCATACCTGAGTATCGTCCTGATGCGCCCTGATGCGAACGCCAAATGCGCTACGTTTACTTGCGCGGCTGGAACTAAACAGGAGCTTACGGCTTCTAGTGGCGGTTTCCCTTCTGCACTGCGCCTTCTTGATATCACTAGAAACGTTTTAAGCAGCTCAAACAAAAAAGTGGTCCGCGTAGTTTCTCGTAGTGTTTTGGATGACCAGCGCCCCAGCTGGCACTCAGAGACACAAACAACTAACATTCAGCACTACACGTATGATAACCGTCAGCCAAAGCAATTCTATGTTTACCCCCCTGCTACGAGTACGGCGGAACTAGAAGTTATTTACGCAGATGCGCCGGGTTCCCACAGCCTAACGGAGTCACAATTAGACCCTGCCGGTTCACAGGCCGACGTTATTTTGCTGGACGATATTTACCTTAGCCCGATTACAGACTGGATTTTGTACAGAGCCTATTCGAAAGATGCAGAGTACGGAGCTAACGAACAGCGTGCGGCTTCCTCTTTTCAGACTTTTAACGCAGCGATTGGCGCAAAAAATCAAGTGGATGCGGCGGTAACGCCAATGCCAGGAAGTTCGGTGACGTAAATGGCTACTGTAACGTGGGATAAATTTTACCCGTACATCCAGCCTTACTTGTCGGGGTGCCCCGAAATTGTAATGGAGTCGCACCTGCAAGAAGCTGCCGCTAAGTTTTTAGAGCGCAGCGAAGTGTGGCGCTTCGAGATTGAAAAAGACTTTGCTGTTAAAAACGTCGCGGAGTACCCCATTTTCTTACCCTCAAACGAAGCTGTTTTAGAAAATATCTACGAGCTGGTCTTAGACGGTCGACCTCTTCGAAGAGTAACGGATCGGCACTTAAACTCAACTCAGTTTGAAACAAACTCCACGCCTAATAGCTATGCGATCTACCAAGATACGTCGATCCGATTGTACCCTACACCTGATAGGAAATACACGTTTCGCGGTTGGGGCGTTCTTAAAACAAAACTGACGGCTACCGGCGTAGAGGATTGGATTTATCAGTCTCACGGACGCTGCATCTCTTATGGGGCCATCTCTCAGCTTGCGTCAGTGCCCAACAAAGAGTGGACGAACCCTGAGTTGTCTATGTACTACCGTCAGCAGTTTTCCAAAGAAGCAGACGACGCGAAGGGTAGAGATTACCGCCGCGTTAGCACCAGAGTTCAAAGTCAAAACTTTGAAGGTCGTCGGAGGAGAGCATAATGGCTACATCATTTAACTACGTTCAAGGCGATACTGGCCCTCAAATACGACTGACATTTAGTGACGAGGACAGTAGTACAGCTTCTGATCTAACCGGCGCGACGGTGACGCTGCATTTTAGAGCCACTGGCGAAGAAACAATTCTGTTTTCGCGAGTGTTGTACATTAACCCCGACACTGCCGCTAATGGTGAAGCGTTTCTTCAATGGCAGACAAATGATTTAAACCAAGACGCGGGTGTTTACGAAGGCGAGATCGAAGTCGTCCGCAGTTCTGGTTTACGAGAAACAATTTTTGAAGTCCTCAAGTTTAGAATACGTGAGGACTTCGCATGAAAATTAAAAGCGCAGCCTTTGTAAATGCTTTGACAGTTGCATTAACGCAGCTTCGAACAACTATGACTGCGGTTGCCTACCAAAAAATGCAGATAAAGGCTGTCGCCGGAAATTTCTTAATTTTCCGTGAGTTTTTTGATAATTTTTCATCCGGAGATGATGCGGTCTTAGGGTTCTTTAAAACTCTAACAGACAATACAGCCGCCGCTGAAGCTGCTACTTTAGCATTCGGTAAGGCTTTTTCAGACACCGGCGTTTTCAGCGAAGCACATATTTTTTCGCACGACAAACCCCTAACAGATAATGCGGCGGTCACTGACCTCCCAGCCATCTCTTTTGCCCGTCTTGTTTCTGATGCTTTTTCAGCATCTGACGCAGAGTTTTTACGCGGTGTATCTATAAATCTTGAAAGTACAACTACTGTTACAGACGATGTAGACGGCGCGGCTTCAACTGAAGACGACCAAGAAGTACAGTTTTTTAAAGTGCTCACCGACGCCCCTACCGTATCTGACTTTCTGGCAAGCACCGTTGCCTTCGCGCGCGCGTTTACCGAAACGACCTCTGCTACCGACGCGGGGTCATTAAGAAGTCAGGGTTACGCTGATTTCACTTACTTTGCGGAAGACTATGTCGGTGCTTCCCGAACCTTTACCTAGGAGATCGTTATGATTAACGAAAATTTAAAGCTCTCCGGTCAGCTGAACATCGTCCTAAAGGACAAGGCCGGGAACATAAAAGAACAACGCGAGGTTGCTAACCTAGTTGTCAACTCTGGCTTGGCGTACATCGTGTCCCGTATGACCGGGGCGTCAAAGAATGTTATGTCCCATATGGGTCTCGGCTCTGGCACAACTGCCGCAGCTGCTAGTCAGACTGACCTAGTAACGCTTTTAGGCTCTCGCGAAGCTTTAGATTCAAGCACAATAACTGGGACTAACAACGAAAAAGTTGCGTACGTCTCGGGTTTCGAGGCAGGAGACGCGACAGGCGCTGTTACCGAGGCAGGTATTTTTAACGCGGCATCAGGCGGCGACATGCTTTGTCGCACAGTTTTTCCAGTCGTGAACAAAGGCGCTGATGACACGCTTTCAATCACATGGACTATCACATTAGCCGCATCTTAAACTAGGGAAAGGGGCGAACTATGGCTACTATTGTAACACGCTCTGGCAAAGGTTCGCCTCTCACCAATACTGAAGTTGATGCAAACTTTTCGAACTTAAACACTGATAAAGTTGAAACATCAGCGATTTCTACTTTTGGCGGGTCATTAGTCGACGATGCCGATGCGTCAGCTGCGCGTACTACGCTTGGTTTAGGCACACTCGCAACAGCGAATACGATCAATAACGATCAGTGGAGTGGGACTGATTTAACGGTCTCAAATGGCGGAACGGGGGCTTCTTCAGCCGCCGCTGCTAGAACAAACTTAGACGTAGACCAAGCCGGTACAGCGCTGGCTATGGCGATAGCATTGGGGTAGAATATGCCTAACACTTTTAAAAACTATACCGCATCATGTACCGATGCTACCGAAACGACGGTTTATACAGTTCCGTCTTCAACAACATCGGTCATAATCGGGTGCAACGTCGCAAACACGACGACCACGCAAATTAAGGTTGACGTAAAGGTCGCCTCTAAGTTTGTAGTTAAAGCAGCTCCGATCCCTGCGGGTGCGGCGCTGAGTGTTCTCGATGGCAAGATCATCGCAGAAGCAACTGACACTGTCACTGTAACTTCAGATAACAGCTCGGGCCACACCGACGCTATTCTGTCCGTGTTGGAGCAAACATAATGGGTGGCTATCTAGGTACTAAAGCAGTTCTACTTAGTACTACTGCTGCTAATGTTACAGGCAACGCCGATATAACAGGTAACCTGACAGTACAAGGCGCGTTTACTTCTCAGGGGATTGATGACAATGCTAACGCCACTGCTATAACAATAGATAGCTCAGAAAATGTTTCGATTGGTCATGCAAGTCCAACTGCCATTTTGGACGTCAGACGTGGAGATGCGTCTGGTAAAATTGCAGAATTTCACACCAACACAGGATTTGGTATTGAACTAGGTTCTAGCCAATCGGAGGCATACGTCCAAGCTGGTTCAAGCCAAGCTCTGCTTTTCAATACTAATGTTTCAAATGAGCGTATGCGGATCACATCAGCGGGTCGGGTAGGAGTTGGCACAAACAGCCCAGACGCACCGCTGCATGTAGAAGGAGCAAGCGGAACGCAGTTGGTAGTTGAGGCATCTTCTGGTAATTTTGCTCAGATGGACTTCAAAATTGGTGGTACTCAAAAGGGTGCTATTTGGACTTATGAAGCTGACGACTTGATGGGCTTCTTTGCACCAAGCGGCTGGGGTCAAAACTTCTACACCAATGGCACAGAGACTATGCGGCTCACATCAGCGGGGGATCTAGGTCTCGGAACAACCTCACCACGATCTGATGCTAATATTACTACCTTAGAGGTGAGTGGAAGCACTTTCGCAAGGCAAATCTTGCAAGCAACAAATACTGGTGGTCGAGAATATGGTTTAGTAACCGGAACTTCTGGAAGTTTTTTGATACACGACTACACGGCTCCCGCAACACGTTTGACCCTTACATCAGCGGGCAATCTTGGGATTGGCATAACCAGCCCAACCCAAGCTTTAGTCGTGAGCGAAAGTTCTACGCCAACCATTCAGATAAAGGACGGCTTGGGCAGTGGAACTAGGGTATCAGGTAGACTACATATTGGTGAATCCGACACGCTTGGCGTTTCCATTGAAAACTCAACAACTTCTTACAACGACAACTGTACGATGGTTTTTAAGACCTCACCAGCAGCGGGTACAATTACAGAACGTATGCGCCTAACTAGTGCCGGGGAGATGTTAATAGGTAAGACGGCTGCGGTAGCTGCTGGAGCAGGACTGTGGCTGTACAAATCTGGTACGAGTTTTGGTCGAATTAACTACGGAACCAGTATCACTGGAACGTCATTTCCCGCAGTATTTTATAATAACAGCGGATCTGAAGCTGGCTCAATTAGCTACAGCACAACCGCTACATCCTACAACACATCCTCAGACTACCGCCTAAAAACTGACGCCCAGCCAATGACAGGTGCATCTGCTCGTGTCCAAGCACTGAATCCTGTCAACTTTGAGTGGATTGCTTATGGCACAAGAGTGGATGGTTTCCTAGCGCATGAGGCAGCTACAGTCGTACCAGAGGCTGTGACAGGCGAAAAAGATGCCATGCGTGACGAAGAGTATGAAGTCACTCCAGCCGTTGAAGCCACTTTTGATGAAGAAGGTAATGTACTTACAGAGGCTGTTGAAGCCGTTATGGGTACTCGCAGTGTCCCTGATTACCAAGGCATCGATCAGTCCAAAATCGTGCCGCTCCTAACGGCTGCGCTGCAAGAAGCACTTACAAAGATCGACAGTCTTGAAACACGACTAACAGCATTAGAAGGAGCCTAGACAGTGGCAGGTTACATAGGTCCAATACCAGTACCACAGGCTACGCAGAACAGGGAAACCTTTACTGCTACAGCTTCTCAGACTTCATTCGCTACGGGTGGTTATCAAGCGGGATACCTAGACGTTTTTATGAACGGCGTAAAACTGGTAGACGGGTCTGACTACACAGCGACTAACGGGTCAGATGTTGTTTTGGCTACAGGTGCAGCAGTCAATGATATAATAGAAGTTGTGTCCTACTCCGCGTTTGAGGTTCTCAATCAGAACTTCACAGGCACTACTGTAGTGGATGACCTAACAGTTGGTGGGAACCTTACTGTGACAGGGACCACAATTACTTTAGATCATGCCAATGCTCAGACAGTCGATTTAGGTGACAACGACAAGATTAGACTAGGTGATGGTGATGATCTCCAGCTATATCACGATGGTACACATAGTTACATAAGTGATGCAGGAACAGGTCCACTTCGTATTATTACAGATGGCACGGGTATCCTGTTAAATAAAACCACTACTGAGAGCATGGGTCGGTTTTTGACTGATGGTGCGGTAGAACTGTATTATGACAACGCCAAGAAATTTGAGACCACGTCCTTTGGCGCACAGATCACAGGTTCTTTGGCTGTTGATACAATAACAAATGCTACGGCTAACACAGATGTAACGATTGATACTAACTTTGACATTATCCTTGATGCGGGGGGTAATGTTGGGATTGGGACATCCAGCCCGACTGTTTTGCTTGATTTAGAAAGCGCAAGCCCGATTATTCGGCTAACAGACAGCGATGCTTCTGGAACTCCAGAGTGTCAAATCTCTGGTGCGGGTGGCGATTTAATCTTTGATGCCGACAGAGATAATGAAAAAGCCAGCAGCGTAATGTCGTTTAAGGTAGACGGCTCAGAACGTATGCGCCTCGACAGCAGCGGTAACTTGCTGGTGGGTAAGACGAGTGCTGACCTTTCGCTTACTGGCATACAGGCAACCTCTAGCGGTCAGGCGTTCTCAGTTACTAGGGATGGCGGCGCACCTTTTAACTTGAACCGAAAAAGCTCAGAAGGTGAAATTGCAGGGTTCTACAAAGATGCTGTCAAGACGGGTGCTATCGGCGTTCGAAGTAGCGACTTGGTAATATATAGTTCAGCAAGTGGACATGAGGGTTTGCGTCTGGGTAATGGCGCAATCGTGCCAACGAATAATACTGGGGTATCAACGGACAACGCTTGTAACTTAGGAAGTGCAGGAGGGAGGTTCACCGACGTTTATTTAGCTGGCGGTGTTTTCTTGGGCGGAACTGGTGTGGCCAATAAGCTGCATGACTATGAAGAGGGAAGTTGGACACCCGTGATAGGAGGTAGCTCTTCAACTTCGGGTCAATCTTATAGTCAACAACATGGTACTTACACAAAAATTGGAAACGCTGTACATCTACACGCCTATGTTTCTTGTACTGCTACAGGGACAATGAGTGGTAGTTATGCTACAGTTCAAGGTTTGCCGTTTAGTGTTGCTAATAATAATGGTTCTTACGCAGCAGTTAATGTTGGGTATTACTCTGGTCTTGGGATAAGTGTTACCAGCATACAAGGGTACACAAACAAAAACGGTAACTTTGCTTATTTAACCCATTCACCCTCAGCACAGGCGGCAATAAGCTATCTTACGCCTTCACAGTTGGGGACAACAGCATCGTTAATACTTTCCATAACGTACAATACAGACTCATAACCACCCCTGTTGGATTACAGGGTAGTCAGTCCAAGCCACAAAGGAGAAAAACGATGGCACTTACAGAGCAAGAAGTACAAGATAAAATAGAGATCGTATCAGAACACAAAATGATACAGGTCAGAACCGCAACGGTCATCAAACGTGATGGTACAGAGATAAGCCGCAACTTCTCACGTCATGTTGTTGCGCCAGATGCAGATATCTCAGGCGAGAGCGCAGAGGTGCAAGCCATTTGTGCAGCGGTACACACGCAAGAAGTTAAAGACGCCTATGCAGCCCATTTAGCTGCTAACGCGTTAACAGAATAAGGAACTAGCTAATGACCAAGGCGAGAACACTAGCAGACTTCACATCGGACGGTAGCCTCTTAGCTGATGGACAGATCACTGTGTCAGAAGTTGTTGGTGCTGCGCCACTAGCAAGCCCTACGCTCACCGGTACTGCTACAGTAGCTGGCAACCTGTCAGTTGATAGCGGCACAATCAAGCTCGACGGCAACTACCCCAATGGTACAGGCAACGTGGCGTTGGGTGACGCTGCGTTAAATACATCTATTACAGGCAACTTTAATACGGCAGTTGGACAGGTCGCTGGCACGGCTCTTACTTCCGGCACAAAGAACGCATTCTTTGGGTCATATACTGCGGATGCAAACACGACAGGCAGCTATAATACAGCAATAGGTCAGGCGGCATTTAGCGCAAACACTACAGGATCAAACAATACATCTTTGGGTAATGACGCACTTTTATCCAACACCACCGCAAGCTATGGCACGGCTGTTGGGTGGACAGCTGGGTACGCCAATACTACTGGCAACGTAGCCGCATTCGGAGCGCAAGCACTCAAGTCTAACACAACAGGCGTTTACAACACGGCTGTTGGAGGTTCAGCACTTCAATTTAGCACAACAGCTAATTACAATACCAGTGTGGGATTCCAAAGTAGTTATACAACAACAACAGGGGGTTACAACACGGCTGTTGGTTATCAGGCTGCGTTCAGTAATACCACAGGTACTCGTAATACTGCCATTGGCTTTACTGCTGGGAAGGCACTGACCACACAAGGCTACAACGTCTTTGTTGGCTCATACTCTGGGGATGGCGCTACTGGCACACAAAACGTAGCTGTTGGTGATGTTACGTTAAGAAATGCCTCTGGCGGTCAAAACACAGCCATTGGCGCTGAGGTACTTACCTCCATCACCACCGCATCCCGAAACACGGCTGTCGGGTTTCAGTCTATGTATGCCAATACAACTGGTACTGAAAACGTGGCTATGGGTGCGTATTCTTTGGACGCCAATACAACTGGTACTTCCCTTACGGCTATAGGTGATGCTGCAATGTCGGCAAACACTACTGCAGATAATAACACAGCAATAGGCTCCGAAAGTTTAAAAGTTAATACGACAGGGGCATCTAATACGGCTATAGGCAAGAAGTCACTGTGGTCCAACACCACCGCGCCAGAAGGGACCGCTGTTGGTTATCAGGCTTTATATAGTAATACTACAGGATCTACCAACACGGCATTAGGTAGACGTGCGCTTTACTCTAACACGACTGGCGTTCAAAACGTGGGCTTGGGTGGAAGGGCTTTAAACTCCAACACATCTGCAAATTACAACACTGCTGTTGGCATGGACTCTCTTTATTCCAATACAACTGGGGCTAATAATACTGCTTTAGGGTGGCAGTCAATGCACCTTAACACCACCGCAAGTAACAACACTGCCGTGGGGTATCAGGCGGGGCATGCTACTACAACAGGAGCAAGCAACGCATTTTTTGGTAGACGCACGGCTGTAACTAATACGACGGGAGCAAGCAATGCGGCGTTTGGGGCGAATGCATTATCATCAAACACAACAGGTGGTCAAAATGTTGCGATAGGAGAATCTGCTCTTACATATAATAGCACCGGAATCGGAGGAACAGCGGTTGGGTATCGTGCTCTGTTCGCAAACAATACAGGCAGCAACAATACTGCTGTGGGCAGAGATAGCCTCCTAACGGCAACAACGGCATCTGATAATGTGGCTGTTGGTAGAGAAGCAATGAAGAGAGCCACAACTGGTTATTCAAACACAAGCATTGGTACAGAGGCATTAAAAGAAGCAACTACAGGATACCAAAACGTATGTGTGGGAAAAGACGCTGGTGGTGAAATTCGTTCAGGGCATAACAACGTCTTTATAGGATTTTCGACGGGTAATTACACCGTGGATACAACCACAGGTTCGGGAAACGTTATAGTCGGTAACTATTCACGATCAACTGCAGTGGGAGGAGCCTCTGGCGATTACTCTATGGGTTTGGGTTATGATTTGGCTTGTGCAGGTGGGTACACAACTCTTGGACAATCAGGTAGTGACATACGCGCACAACACGGCGTTGCGACTTGGGCAACCGTATCAGATGAGCGTTACAAGAAAGACATTACTGATTCTACAGCGGGTCTGAGCTTCATCAATGATCTGACGCCTCGTACCTTTAAGTATAAAAACTTAGGTGAGCTACCTGATACCTTTAATGCTTACAAAGAAGGTTCAACAGACACCTTTAAGAATAACTACACGAACCACGGTTTTATAGCACAGGAGGTTAAGACAGCTATTGATGCTCACCCTGAGATTAAAGATGGCTTCACTCTGTGGGATGATCGTGAGGATGGCTCTCAAGAGGTAGCAGAGGCAGCGTTAATACCTGTCTTGGTTAAAGCACTACAAGAACTTTCCGTAAAGAATGATGCTCTTGAAGCACGTATCGCTACTTTAGAAGGATAAGACTATGGAACTAACAGCAGAAGAAATCGCACAGAACTATACAGCAATGGGTCACTCTGTTGAGCTGTTGAACGCTGGCAAACCAGAAGACATGGAAGACGCCGATTGGACAGATACAGTTGCTCGTAACGTTGAGCATCTGCAACTCATGGTGGCAAAGGACTACTGGACAACAGAGGACATGACCGCCGCTAACGCTGCAATCGCAGCTAACTCTTAACCCCCCGCCAAAAGGAGATCAAAATGGCAGAAAACAAAAACACCATCACGATCAACGGTACCGAATACACTGAAGACCAACTAACAGATCAACAGAAGGTGATGGTAAATCACGTCTCTGACCTCGACCGAAAGATCGGCTCAACCCAGTTTAATCTGGATCAGCTGAATGTAGGCAGGGAAGCATTTGTTAACATGTTAACACAATCGTTGGAAACACCAGCGCAGGAGGCAGCTGAATAATGGAAATGAACGCGCTTTGGGACGTCGGACTAACTGCGGGGTTAGGCTTCATCGTGTGGTGGGCCAAAAGCCAGCATGACGAACTGCGGCGCGTTCAAATCCTTCTCAACAGAACCAGAGAGGAACTCGCCAAGGAGTATTCGACCAAAGTCGAGAGCAACGCATCCATAGACCGACTTATAGTTCGTTTAGATGCTCTCGACAATAAAATGGACAGGATGCTGGAGCGGTAAGCTATGGACCCTATTAGCGCAATCGCTGCGGCAACAGCGGCCTTCCAGGGTATTAAAAAAGCGGTGGACGTAGGCCGCGACATTAGTGGCATGGCTGGTACTGTGGGTCAGTGGTCTAAGGCTATTAGTGACTTGGATTATATGGAAGAACGGGCGCGAAAACCTCCAGCATACAAGATGTTCGCGAACACTGAGACTGACGCGATTGAGCTGTGGGCGCATAAGCAAAAAGCCAAGGAGATGCGTAAGGAATTAAAGGATCATATCTCTTGGACGTATGGGCCATCAGCTTGGGAGGAAATTCTCAGGATGGAGGCTGAGCAGAGGAAGATACAGAGGGACTTAGTATATAAAAAGCAGGAGTTCATAGATAATTGTTTGAATGCGATCATTATCGCTTTGCTTCTTCTTGGTGGAGTAGCTTCGCTAGTATTCGTTCTGTATTTGTACAACGAACGCAACGGGAATTACTGACTATGTGGTTTCTTGTCTGGCTTTCATTCCAAAACAACCATGTCGAGCACTACGTTCTAGGTCAGCACGCCACAGCACAGGCGTGCGAAAAAGCAAAACAAACCGCTGCGGTGCTCATCACCAACAGCACGACCGTGGTGTACTGCCTTGACGCTATACAGGAACAAAAAGGGTGATTACGTGGTGTACGATAAAAACGGCAAAGTCGTCATCATTACGCACCACAAACGCAGAGCAATTCAATACGCACAGAGTTTGAAAGGGAAGTAGATGGCAGACAAACCTATAAGGAAAACGACAGGCAAAGGCGGGAACTACCGCAAGACAAAGTCTGGCGCTGGCATGACAGCCAAGGGAGTTGCTGCGCACCGACGCGCGAACCCCGGTTCTAAGCTAAAGACTGCTGTGACAGGCAAAGTCAAAAAGGGCAGCAAGGACGCCAAGCGGCGTAAGTCGTTCTGCGCACGTTCGGCTGGTCAGATGAAGAAATTCCCTAAAGCTGCAAAAGACCCGAACTCGCGTCTGCGGCAAGCTCGAAAACGGTGGAAGTGCTAATGGCAAACGCAAAACCTACAAACGCAGCATTGTGGTCAAAAGCAAAGTCTGCGGCAAAAGCAAAATTCAAAGTTTACCCGTCTGCATATGCTAACGCGTGGGCAAGTAAGTGGTATAAATCTAAAGGCGGCGGCTGGAGCGGCGGCAATAATAAGGTAGCTAAACGTGGCAAAAGCAAAAGCAAAAGCAAAAAAGCCTAGTGCCAAAGGTGGCTTGGGTAAATGGTTCGGTGAAGAGTGGACGGACGTTAAGACAGGTAAAGCCTGTGGACGCAAATCGGCTAAGGGTAAATCCAAAAGGCCGTATCCCGCTTGTCGCCCTAAAAAGGTTGCGTCGAAGATTTCTAAATCGGAGGCAGCAAAGAAGACCGGTTCTAAGCGAGTGAAGTGGTCAACAACAGCCAGCGGAAAGAAAAGGAAAAAGTAATGCCATATGGAAAAGGTACCTACGGGAAACAGGTCGGAAGACCTAAGACCAAAAAAAGTTCAAGTAAAAAAGCACCGTTTAAAAACTGCGCTACTTGTAAATCAAAAGCCGCCTGTAAAAAAATGGGCCGTTGCATGAAAAAGAAGAAGTAACATGGCTTACACCGTTATTGACGATTGGAAAATTATCCCACGGCTAATGATGCTCGCAGTGACGGTGCTCACATATCAGGCTGTGCATTGGTTCATGTCGCTTTCCGACCCTTCCATTGCTCAGTCTGGCCTTGTCAGCGTTTGTATGGGTGCTCTCACAGGGTGTTTCGGCATCTGGATGGGTAAAGAAGCAACTCCGAGTGGAAAGTCTGAATAATATGTGTTAACACGTAAACAGAAAGGTGTGGTTCTATGATACAAGCATTGATCGGTCCAGTCGCGAGTTTAGCGGGAAGCTGGCTACAAGGCAAAGCGGATAGGCAAGCAGCCGCTACTAACCTTCAGCTGGTGGAAGCGGAAGCAAAAGCGACGATTTTAAAATCAGCCGCTACAAGCGAGGCGGACTGGGAACGCATAATGGCGCAAGGCAGTCAGAACTCGTGGAAAGACGAATGGCTTACAATTTTGTTCAGTATTCCACTTGTTTTAGTGTTCTTTGGGGACACCGGCAGACAAGTAGTTGCGAACGGGTTCGCGGCTTTAGAGACCATGCCTGATTGGTATCAGTACACTCTTGGCGTCATCGTCGCTGCTAGTTTTGGTGTGCGGTCAGCGACTAAATTCTTCGGCGGTAAACGATGATGGAAAATTTAAAGCTTCCAGTTGCACTTGTTGCGGCAATGGGCGTCCAGCTTTGTGGTGGTGTGTGGTGGGTATCACAGCAAGCGTCAACAATATCGAGCCTCGAAGAAACCGTTAGCCAGCTTGGTTCTCGAATGGCAATCGAGGACAACGTTAATTTAAAACGCGATGTGAAATCAAACGCTGCGGAGATTGAGGACATTTGGGCCGATCTATCAGGCATGATGATGAGCATCAGTCAGATCAATTCGATCAAGCAACGAATAGCGCTACTCGAAAATGATATGAAATACATCAACCGGGATCATACCGGAATGATGAACACGAAAGGTAAATGAGCATGGCTTACAAACTAGGAAACAGAAGTATCGCAAAGCTTGAAGGTGTGGACGAACGACTGCAAGCCGTAGTCAAAAGCGCAATAGGTCAAAGCTCTCAAGATTTTAGCGTGATCTGTGGCATGAGAACTATTGAGGAACAGCGCAAGCTGGTCGCTAAAGGCGCGTCACAGACGATGAAGTCTAAGCATATCGAAGGTTTGGCTGTTGATCTTATGGCGTACGATGCTGACGCATCTCCATCTGGCCGCTGGGAATTAAACCTCTATGACGAGATTGCAGATGCCATGAAGAAGGCCGCGCAAGACTGCGGCGTTGCTGTAAAATGGGGAGCAGCGTGGAGTGTGGGTGACATACGAGACTGGACCGGCACGATGGAAGAGGCAATGAACTGTTATGTAGACGAAAGACGCTCACAAAATCGCAGACCCTTTATTGATGGGCCTCATTTTGAGCTTATAGTTTAGGAGAACGTTATGGCCGTCTTTTCCATAAAATCGTTTGGCGGCATAGCCCCTGTTGTACCCCCGCGTTATCTGCAAGATAACCAAGCGCAGACAGCCCTAAACTGTCCTGTTTTCCGAGGGAGCATTCAACCTTTAGCTGATTTAGGCGCATCGGTGGCAGACTTGCCTAAGACTGGAACTATCAAGTCGTTGTATCGGTTTGGGCAAGATACTCTTTCAGATAATAATTACTGGTTTCATTGGAACGCAGATGTAGATGTGTGCAGAAGCCAAATCGCAGGAGATGTATCGGAGTGGACATTTTTCACTGGCGATGGCGGTCCCAAAGCCACGTACAACTCAATAGCGTTGTCGGGGTCGAACTACCCTACTGTTACTCGGCCTTTGGGCATTCCCGCACCGGTAGCACCAGCCGTCGCTTCGCCAGATACTTTTACGCCCACGGCACACGCTGCTTCTGTCACCTTAACTGCCAACCATATAACCAATCTTACAACAACTTACGGTATTATGATTAGCACTGTAGCGGACGATTCTAGTGACTATACAACCATTAGCTTGTCAGGAACGATTGACGCCTCAAGCGTAAAGAACGCCATTAACAGCGCACTGTCCACAGTCTCCGCGTCGGTAGATAGCGGCACAGTCAAAATAGACACAACCGCTACGGGTGACACTGCCAAATTGTTTGTAAAATTTCAAACAGGCACAACACCAAACACCGAGGGAACGTTTTCTTATGACAGTAGCCCAGACCTACAGGCTACAGGTACAACAGATACTGATGCGTTTTTGGTACTTACTGACGCTGAGATCGGGTCAATTACGTCGGGGGATAAATTACACATCAGCACTGACGGCGGCACTTGGATTAATGATGTTGCTTATACGTTTAGTGGAACTTTAACAGCCGCTGCGTTTGCGACGCATTTAGATACTCTTCTTACGAATAAAGTTGAGGCAACAGCCTATGGGTCGTCTGTAGTATTGACCCCCCACACTCAAGGCGGTGGGGCATCGGATTTTATTACATACGAGCGTAAGACCATCAACCAACTGGAAAACGAAGAGGTGGTAGCCGTAACAATTACAGAAACAGGTTCAGAGTCTGCTGGCCCAGCTAGGTTGTTTATAACTCAAGCGCACATGGACGCCATCGAAGGCCAGTATCTTGCGCTAAGCGTGAATGGCGCGGAAAACATTCTATCGGTATCAGACCCCGCGTTCCCTAGCACGTTTAGAACGTTTTCGACGTATGGGATTAGCACTGAAACTCACGGGTCCATTGAACCCTTCGCCATCGTGTCGACAACGTCTGTGGGGTCGTCCGCTACCCTTCGTGTTAGAACCGGTGATTACCCCACTGAACCAACGTTTACGACGCAACAGGCCGAGGGGTATGAGGATGAGGACGACACGCTGGAAACGCGTGTTTACGCGTACACATATGTAAATAAGGAAAGTGGGTTTGAATTTGAGTCTGCACCGTCTGGTCCTTCCGGTTCTGTAGACGTCCGCGACGGTCAGACCGTAACACTGTCAGGTTTTTCTGGCGTGCCAGAGGGAGATTACATTATTACTCACAAGCGAATTTATCGCGCTGTTCGAGGCGTTTATTTGTTTGTCGAGGAAATAGGCATTGCGGATGCAAACTTTACAGATGACGTAGAACCAGACAACCTCGGAGAAGAACTGTTTACACTAACATGGTCGGCACCGCCCCAAACGCTTAAAGGGCTGACCAATCTACCAAATGGTTTGATGGCTGGTTTTAGTGGGCGAGACATATATTTCTGTGATCCCTACCACCCTCACGCATGGCCCGAACAGTATATCCAGACGATTGATTATCCTATCGTGGGGCTGGGTCGCATGGACACAACACTGGCGGTTCTTACCAAAGGCACCCCTTATTTCGTCCAAGGAACTCACCCGCTCAACATGGCTGTGGTAAAGTCGGACCTTGAGCAAGCATGTGTGTCTAAAAACAGTATTGTTAGTTTAATGGGTGGGGTAATGTACGCTGCGCCAGATGGGCTAATGCTTCTTTCCCCCGGCGGTTCGCGCATCGTTACGGAAAACTTATTTGACTTTACGCAATGGCAAACTTTTTTTAAGCCCGAAACAATCCACGCGTACCAACAAGATAATAAGTATATCGCGTTTTATAACAACGGCACGCAGAGCGGCGGGTTTATTTTTGACGTCCGTAGCGGTCAGTTTATTCTACACGACATGTATGCCGACGCTGGCTACCATGATCTTTTGAGAGACAAGTTGTTTTTAGCGGTCACCGAAAGCAACACCAACAAAGTTAAGCCTTGGGGTTATGGCAGCTTAAAGTCATACACTTGGCGCTCTAAAAAGTTTACTCTCCCACAGGTTATGGGTTTTTCTTGTGCGCAGTTGGAAGCCGAAACGTACCCAATAACGCTCAAGTTCTACCTAGATAACACGTTGTACCACACGCAGACGGTGCAGAACCGCAACCCGTTTAGACTACCTGCTAAGGTTGGACGCGATCTTGAAATGCAAGTTGAGGGGTCAAGCGAAGTGTTTTCTCTATCAATCGCCAACTCAATGACGGAGCTTGCAAGTGGCTAATCTACCTACAGTATCTACCCCACTCCCAAGAGATTTGCAGGGGTTTGTTCAGCGTGTCCGAGAGGTCATAGACGGAAATGGGCTAGATGCGGTTGTAACTGAGCGCAAACTTATTTCTAGGGGGCTAACTGCAACTTCAGTAGGTGGCGTCGCTGTGGTTGGTGAGACTATAGACACTCCTCGCGCTCCACGGAACGTGACCACTTCGGGCGCATTGGCAAATATTATTGTTAGCTGGGATGGGCCTAACTATGGAGGTCATTCGTATAGCGAAATATGGGCGCATACAGCAGACCTGATAGGCGAAGCCGTTCTTGTTGGAATGACAGCTGGAGATAACTTTTCCCACAATATAGGCGCTGCTGCGGTTAGATATTATTGGGTTAGGAATATAAACCGGAACGGTGTTGCGAGTGCTTTCAACGCCACAGCGGGAACTCAAGGCTCTACTGGGCAAGACCCCGCTTATCTTTTATCTTTACTAACTGATGAGATTACTACCAGTCAGCTCGCTGGCGCTCTCAACACAAGGATTGATTTAGTAGACGCCGCTGCCAGCGTGACTGGTTCTGTCAATGCTCGTATTCAAACGGTGTCCTCAACAGTAGGAACAAACACAGCTGCTATACAAACAAACTCAACCGCTGTTAACGGCTTAGAGGCCCAATATACAGTAAAGATTGACAACAATGGCGCAGTAGCTGGTTTTGGTTTAGCCAGTACAACTACAGGGTCAGGCAATATTACTTCTGAGTTTATTGTTAACGCTGACCGCTTTGCAATTATGCGCGGTGGGTCCGACACAACAGCAGCTGTAGTTCCATTTGTTGTGCAAGCCACTCCGACCACGATAAATAACGAAACTGTCCCCGCTGGCGTTTACATGGAAACCGCCTTTATTAAGAACGGCACTATTAACAGCGCAAAAATAGGCTCTCTTACTGCGGACAAAATAAGTGCAAGCCTTCTAAACACTGTCGATTTTTACGGGAACACCATCGCTGGCTCGGAAATATATTTAGGTGGCACAGTAAATTATACACAAGACGGCGGTGGAAATAATATTGGCATTAGCAACGTGTCTTCTCCCAAGGTCTCTATGACATCTACGGGCGCAGTTTTCGCTGTTGACGCATTTACTATAGACAACCCCGGCGGTTCAAGCGTTACGCCTTTTGCGGTGGTAAACAACACGGTGCGCATTGACGCTGCTGTAATCGGGGATGCAAGTATAACCACCGCTAAGATCGGAAACGCAGAAATAACTACTGCTAAAATCGAAGACGCGGCCATAACCACCGCCAAAATTGGAAACGCAGAAGTAACTACCGCTAAAATCGAAGACGCAGCGATAACTACCGCTAAGATCGGAAACGCTAGTATCACAGATGCTAAGATCGGAAACGCAGAAATAACCACCGCTAAAATTGACGATGCAGCGATAACTACCGCTAAGATTGACAACGCGGCCATAACTACCGCTAAGATCGGAAACGCTGCAATTGGAACCGCTCAAATTGGTGACTTGCAAGTTAGCACACTGAAAATTGCGGGTCAGGCAGTCAGTAATACTGCGTTTGACGAAGATACAAAATCAGGGCAATGGAGTGGGTTTGAAACCGTAGCGGACTTAACTTTATCGACAGAGGGTGGAAACAAAGTTATTGTGCAGATGTCTTGCAACGCAACTATTGGGTCATCCGGCCAAGGGCAACCTGTTGTGCTCACTATGCAATTACTCAGAAACAATGTTCTTGTAGAAACATACGGACGATTATTTGATGATCAAACCTATGGAAACAGTATTGGACCGTCTGCGGTGTACGTTGATACAAGTGCAAGCGGAACGACAAACTACAAAACAAAATTAAATAGACAGGGCGATGGGACTGTTAGCTTTACCAGCTACCTTGTAGCTACGGAGTTAAAGAGATGACGTACGATTACTCACGCTACAATCTTGAAACTGGCCGGTTTACTGGTCGCGGTAGTAACTTAGATCAAGCCAATGTCACAGCTAAAGACGGCGAAGGCATCATCGAGGGGTTTTACGACCCTAGCACTCAAATGGTCCAGAGCGGCGCGGTGGTTAGTATCCCAGAAAATATTGTCTCGCAGGAACAAACAGACTCAGCTTGGAGTGACCTAAGATCAGTACGCTCTGAAATGCTAAAATTCACCGACTGGACACAAGTTTCCGACGCTCCTGTGGATGCGTCAAGTTGGGCAGTTTACCGTCAGGCGTTGCGCGACCTTCCAGAAACCACAACTGACCCACTAAACGTAGAGTGGCCCGAGAAACCAACAACGTAAAAAGGGATTGTTTTAATGTATTCTTATGTGTTAACGTGTAAGCAGAAGTAGTTATGGCTGAACCGGGTTTAATATTTAACGAGACACATCGCGTTGGTAGTTGGGTAGCTGACCAAATGCCTGACGGCGCGGACTTTCATAATTACTACGCTATGGGCGCTGAAAAAGAGGGCGAACTGGTGAGCGGGATCGTGTTTGAAAGTTACAACGGTCACAACGCCAACGTCCATATTGCTGTCAGCAAACCCAACAAGTTGTTTTTAAAGCTGCTGGATCACGCATTTATTTACGCGTTCGAAACATGTGGGCTTAAGCGGGTAACAGGGTTGGTAGATGCAGACCACGTCAGATCTATTCAACTAAATTTACATGTCGGCTTCCGCATAGAAGCTGTGATGAAAGAGGCTGGGTCAGCCGGTCAAGATTTATTGGTCCTCGTGCTGTGGCCCGAGAATTACTACAGAGGGAAAAAGTCATGGGAAAAAGCTCACCGCCGCCACCAGACTACACGCCACTAGCTGAGGCTAGTGCTGAAGCTGCACGTATTCAAGGCGAGATAGGGCGCGAGCAATTAGCTTTCGCAAGAGAGCAGTACGACCGTTCGGCTCCAATTATGGAGAGCATCGCCAACCAACAAATGGCTGCGCAAAAAGAGCAAATGGCTCAGGCGCGAGATTACTATGACTACCAGACAGCAACATATCGACCACTTGAACGTGGCTTGGTCGCCGACGCTCAAAACTTTAACACACAGGCGTATCGCAACAAAGTAGCGTCTCAAGCCGCCGCTGACTCAGGCGTGGCTTTTGGAATATCGCAGCAGCAGAATCAACGCGCGATGGCAGCTATGGGAGCCAACCCCAACTCAGGCCGTTTCGCTGGTATGCAGAACGCCACAGGTCTACAACAGGCAGCTGTACGCGCAAACGCTATGACGGGTGCGAGGAACCAAGCACAGCAGATGGGCTACGCAAGAAAGCTGGATGCAGCTGGTCTCGGACGTGGTCTTGCGGGTGCATCTATCGCCGCTTACGGCGGCGCAAACCAAGCGGGTTCTATGGCCGGAGGAAACGCACAGTCCGCAGGGCTGAACTACATGCGCGGCATGAGTATGGGTGCGGGTACTATTGGGCAAGGCCAACAAATGCAGCTTAGTGGTTTAAGCAGCGTACTTAACGCGCAGACACAGACTTATATTAACTCGCAAGATAGCTTTATGGGCGACCTTGGTGCGGTCCTTGGCGGTGCTGGAGCACTTGCTAAAGGCGGCGGGTTCGCGGCTTTACTCGGCGGTTCAGATCGTAGGATTAAAGAAAACATTGTCGAGGTAGGTGTCGACCAACGCACGGCGCTTCCACTTTACGAGTTTAACTACAAAGAAGAGTTCGGTGATCCAAATATCCGTTACGTTGGCGTGATGGCTGACGACGTTGAGCTTAGCTACCCAGACGCAGTGTACACAACCGAAAGTGGCTTCAAGGCCGTAAGATATGATCTGCTCGGTATAGAGTTAAAGGAACTGGTATAATGGCTAGACAAAACCGTTGGGCGCAATTCGGTAACGCTTTTAACGCTGTTTACAATGCGGGTACTCAGTTGCAGAGCGCATTCGCATCTGGCAAAATTGCCATGAAAGACTACGAGGATGAAGAGGGTAATAAACTTACCGGCCTTGCGTTAGACCGTGCCAAAATGGATGACTATGCTGCGATTGAACAGCGGTATGGCGATCCGATGGAAGCCCTGCGGATGCGAACTGGTGTGGAAACGTTAGGCCAGAGTAGGCTAAAAACTGACTACGACACTGACACATACGACGAGCGAGTTTTCCAAGGGGGGGCTGGCGCTTCTGCTAAGCTTAGAGCAGACACTGCGCTGACAAGCAGCGCCGCTGGTCTCAACGTCGCCAATGCTGGCCGTGTAAACGAACTAACTAAGGGATTGGGTTTAGAAAACACATTTACAGCAGGGACGCTTGATTCGCGTGTGAAGCGGGGTAACGCACAGAATACGTTTGACACAGTGAAAGCTAATCAGGGCGCTATCGCTGCTAACGACGCCAGCTACGTCGCAAACTTGATTGAGAAACAAAAAGCTGACGCGGCGGAGAGTCGCGCTAATGTAACACGGTTTGACTCAGAGGAGTATGCTGCCAGTTTAACGGCTACCGACAAGCAGACGACAGCTGAAGCTACTCTGGCGCGAAACGTTGCCAATTTACAAAATAGCGTCACAACCAATCCAATATACCAAGATAACTTTGTTGGGGCGGAACTAGCCAAAAGTGGTCGAGTTAGAACTATGGAGGAAGTAAACTTGGCGATTGCGCAAAACCCCAACACTTTAGCGTTGGCGGAGCAAAACCTTTCGAACACGTTAAAAACGGCAGAGACGGCGGCTCTTAACTTACAAACTAAATTCGACCTAGCGAACAACGCGGAATTTCAAGCTTATAATTACGCAGCTGGGCTATCTCAGGCCGAACGCGGGGATGTAGAAGGTAAAGAAGCTGTCCTCTTGGCGCAACAATCTTACGCGGTAAATCAATTTATTAGGGAATGGGGCAAAACTGCAAATCCAGACGACCCAACATCTATGCGAAACCTTGTCAAAGGCATCGCTAAAATAAACCCCATCATGGGACAGAAGTTATCTCAGGAATATGGCGAGCACGAACTATGGGAGATCACCAATAGGGGTCTGCGTATGAGAGCCGAAGTTAACGAAGCACTTGCGGCCAAAGGTGCTGCGGGGGCCAAAGAGGTTTTGGACAAATACAACGGCGCACAGCTAGGTGTAGACATCGTTACGAACGATGATGGCAGTGTGTCGATGGTCGAAACTAGAAACGTTGGCCCCGGCGGGAAAGAAAAGGAAGTTGCTCGTACAATCGCTACCGGTGCGGATGAGCAATCATTTATTAAAGACCTCAACGCGGCAATGGACCCTGCTAGTTTGATGGAATACTCCGCGAGCTTAATCGACATGGACTACAAACGGGCGGCTACTATGCTCGCTGAAGCGCAAGCTGGAGAGTTAAAAAAGGGTAAGCCTCTTAGTGCGCAAGACACGGCCTTCCAGATAATGATGAACCCAGATGCAAGTAATGAGAAAAAGAACTTAGCGATGGCGTTTTTGTTCCGAGACAACCCAGACCTAGCTGCAACCCTTATAAAGCAAAATAAGCTCTCTAGTCTTATTAAGGGAGCGGAAGGCGACGACGACGGCGTCGGCCTTAACGGTAACGGCGGTAACCTTAGAGGGCGCATAGACACATCAGCACCGACTACGCAGGAGGAAGTACAAGAAGCAGAAGAGGTGATTGCAGCAATACAGGCAGTACTTCCTTCGGAACGTGGTCCTCTTCTCAATGAACATAAACAGTTACTGAATAAGGTAGCGCCTGAGTTCCGAGAAATGGAAAACAATAAAATTACAGCAGCCGAAGAAATGCTTGAAAATAACATACTTACCGCAGAAGAACTTGAAGATTTTTTCAAACAACAGCAAACGCTGGCGAACGAAGAAAATCGCGGTCCAACAAGAGGGGGCCGTCGTCCATTCGTATCCTCTAAGCAACGAAGGGCTAAAGAAGTTACCGCTGCGCTAGGAACCATTGAGGGTCGATTAGAGGTGCTTCAAATTGTTATAAGTCAACAAAAAGGTCTCGCGGCGAAGGCTGGTAAAAAAAGAGGATCACGTGCTGGGGGAGATCAATCGGCAAAGGCAAACAAGAGGGTTCAGAGTTTAGTTGAAATGCAAAATAAATTATTAGAACAACTTAAAGAGCTGGAGCGCTAGGAGCGAGCATAATTATGGCGACGTATTTAGAGCAAGTTCGCGCAGCCTTTCCCGACCTAGACAAACAGGGTTATAGTGACGAAGAAGTTGTCATCTGGCTTGCTGATAAAAATGGTGCGGACCGCCAAGAGATTGGTGAGTTTCTTGGAGTGTACGACCCGAACCAAGGAGATTTTTCTCGTGGGGTTTCGTCTGCAATCGACGCCACGCAGGGGATGGCCTATGGCGCTGGTGCTTTGTTGGCAGACACCGTTGGCGCTGACAACGCTAGAGACAAAATGCTCGGTGGTTATCGAAGAAACATGTCGCAGATTGAGCTGCGCAGTAAGCCTACCGACAGCTACGAAGGAATTAATAACTTCAGCGATGCCGCCGCCTTCGCAAAATACTACTCAGGCTACGGGTTAGCGCAGGGCGTACAGGCAATTGCCACTGGTGGCTTGGGGGGCATAGTAGGTAAACAGGTCGTCAAGCAGGGACTAAAACGAGCGGGTAAAGACTTACTCGAAGATAGCTCACGCACTGCCTTAGAAAAGGGTGCTAAAGTTGGTAGCTATGGTGGGTTTGGTTCGCAAGCTGTTGGTACAGAGCTAGGTGCCACATACGGCGGAGCCGTTGACCGCGCCTCGGAAACCGGACAGAGTATCGACGATATTAATCTTGCAAAAGTTTACGGGTACGGCACCGCAGCCGGTCTTGTGGAAGGCGTCGCCGACGTTGCCACAGCGGGTTTGGCTCGCTTCGGACCAGCTAAAAACCTCCTAGAAACCGCTGCCAGCTCGCGCAAACGTAGTACAAACGTTCTGACTGGCGCAGTTAAAGGCGCAGCGATAGAAGGTGCTACCGAGGGTGTTCAGACAGGTCTTGAAGATTTAGGTGCAGGATACTCTGCGGAAGAAGCCCGGTTCTTTGATCCAACTTCTGTCTTGGCTGGGGCCATAGGTGGCGGACAATTAGGTGGCGTCGGTGGGCTTTTACGAACTCCGCAACAAAGCAGTACGGATCTAAACGAGACTGTAGAAGTAGCCAAAGCCAACGTCGGCGAACAGTTACAGCTGAACCTCGATGACCCGTCGACGCCGCAGCAGCTTGAGGCGCAACGCGCCGAGCAGCAGAACAAAGCTGAAGCCATAAATAAACTTAACAAGTCCCGACAGGAAGCTGAGAACGACGCGTTCCGCGTCGAAGCGCAATCGTTCACAAAGAAAGACTTCAAAAAACAACTCGCCGCTGGGCTAGAGGCAACTGTGGATGATCGTACATCTGATTTAGGTCGAGAATTTCTTAGCGAGTTGAATACCCCTACCGATGAAAACCCTACAGGTATTATTGACCCAGACGACGTTAAAGCTGCACGTACTAAATTTGTAAAAAGAAAAACTGACGAGCAAACAGGTAAGCTCAACGAAGCATACATATCTGAAATACAAAGACGGATAGCTGAGAAAGCAAAGAACCAAGATCAGATCGAACTGGACTTCGATCAAAAGACACAACAAGAAAAACAACAGCTGGAGCTAGATAAGCCAGCCCTCAGTGGTACAAAAGCTATCGAGCAGACTGAGCGTATGTTTGGCAAAGACTGGGTTGCCAGTGGGAACTATGAAGCCTTGGAAGCTGCGGTAAACGCACCCAAATTTAACCGCAAGAAGTACGCTCAGGCGTTGAATGAAGCAGTTAACTCACCTGTTAACGCGTCAACAGAACAAGCGTTAGAAGGTCCAAGGGGGCGGGTCCAAGAAGCGATTGAAGCTATTGCTCCTGCACTAGAAAGAGCGCCGCAACAAAAAGCAGTCTTCGAAACGTTTACAAACGCGTTGTTTAACAACCAAATGGATAAGTACATTCAAGTAAACATACGAAAAGGAAAAAAATACTACGCCCTAAATTACCAAGAGTTAGCCGATGATGCGGGGATAACAGGCAAGAACAATCGTACCACCGCCAACAATGCCATGAAGCGCATTATGCCGAAGCTAAACAAAGCGCTTGGCTTAGAGGAAAATGACAGCGGGGGTTTACAAAAACTACTTGCAGAGCTTGCGGCAGAACGAAAGCTTGAGACACAGCCGCAAGCACCGGGGCAATCTGAAACGAACGTTGGCGACGACGACATAAGGACTGGTGCTAAGCTAGACGACGTTGCCCCAGATAAAATTGAACAGACCCTTAAACAGATGCCAGCTGTGGGAGCAGACGGGCCAGCAACACGCGGTACGGTTACCAGAGCTGACGCCGACGAAGTGTTGGACGCTCAAGAAAACCTAGATGGAACAGCCGGTGAGCAGTCCGCGTTTGATCTAGGTCGAAGCACGGTTATATCTGCGGGGTCTGGTAATTATAGGGGCGTAAAGAAAGAAGACAAAGCCTTTACGCGAAGCCTTGTAAGCTCCAACGAAGAGGTAGCTGCGGTGGCTGCTGAGCGAAACCAGAAAATAGATGACGAAGTTGAGTCGAAGAGCGCCCTCCTTAAAGGCGTATGGGACAGCGGCAAGGCTCCTGACACAATGTCGTTTGTCGATCTGAGCGCAGCTGACAAGCGCGAAGTCTATTTCATAGTGCGCCAATACTTAGATGACCAGCTTGACCAAAGCATAAGTTCAGAAGCCGCTCTGGAACAAGTTCGCGCAGGAATTGCGAAGATAGAAACAACCTTACCTACAGCGGAAGAGAGCGGTACCAATGAAACAACAACTCAAGATGCCGAACCGAGGCGATCTAATGAAGCTGAAGAAGGGGTTCGACGAGAACGTGCTGCCAATCCTACAGGAGATGGACCAAGCGGGACAGGAAATGTCACCCAGAGCAAAGAAGCTGTTACAGGCGAGCAAGAAAACAAAACAGTCGTAGAGACTAAACCCGTTGAGAAAGCTGTTAAAAAGCCAAAAAAGCCACCCGCTAAGAAAGCTTCTAAAAAGCCAGAAACACCACCCGCTAAACTCGCTAAAGACAGGCTCATGCCTACGTCGTTCGTTACCGGTCAAGCCTTTGTAGCCGACGTTTACCACGGGACTACTACCGATATTAATGAGTTTGATTCCACGAAGCTGGGAGATAACACCGGAGCGGGGTCAGCGCAGGAAGCATTTTTCTTTGGCGGAAAGCCTCAGACCGGAAATTCTTATGCGACATCTAAGTCAGAACGGCAGAAAGACGCAGAGTACAATCGAGTTTTGAACGTATCTCGCAAATATTTGGGACAAAAAAAATTAAACGCTTCTGAGCAAAGCACTTTGGAGGACATGTTAGCTCGCGCGGCTGAAATGAAAGACGGGGAAAAACTTTTAACAGCTCTTGTGAAGGCGTATAGTCAAGACCCAAAAAATGGAACGCCTGTTTTGTCTATGGCGAGAAACTTTAGTCCAATTTCGAAGCCTCAAGTTCAGCTGCGTAGAATACGGATGAGTAACCCCTTCGTGTACGACTACAAGGGCGCAAAAATTAGGGACGTAACCTACCTAAGTTTAATCCAGAAAGCCAAAGCAGCCGGTCACGATGGCGTCGTTATGCTCAACACATACGACCGCGCTGGAAAAAGAAGGGCTGAGCTTACCGAGGAGGATATGGATAATATCTTTGCCGTGTTCGACGCGTCAGACATTACCAATACCTTTAAGCTTAGAGAAGACAAAACCAAGTTTGGTCTCCCCGTGGAAGCCAAAGAGCCTTCTACGCGCGTGGCGTTTGAGCAGGAAATAGAAAACCTAACAGGGCAGAAAACAAACTCACGTATCCACGTGTTCGATACATATAAGGAAGCTCTACAAGCTATCGAAGACGGCGCTGTTCCCGCAATGGATATCGAACGTCTGAATAAAGCTCAGCCGTATGGGTGGGTTGCGCTTGACGATAACGGTGATCCCCACGCCCACTTCGTCCTCAGTAAAGTTAGTGCTGGTCGTGAGAAATCGGCTTTCCTCCACGAAATGGGTGGTCATGTCGGCATAGATGGCATTATTCCTGCGCAAGATCAGAAAGACCTCGCCGATCAAATCTCTGATTGGGCGGGTCAGAACAACAATACACTGGAAAGCAATATTGCTCGACGTGCGATTGCTCGTGTTGCTGACGCACGTACGAAAGACAGTAAAGGCATGGCTTCTGAAGGAGCTATTCTGTCTGAGACCATAGCATATTTCTTGGAAGAAGCTGCCATTGCTGGCGTTGACCCAAGCGTGAACAGCACTGTGGCTAACTTTGTTAAAAAGCTACGTGATCTTTTCCGCATCGCTTACGAGAAGCTAGGGTTTGGCGAAGCAAGTACGCTCACCACTCAAGACATTGTTGATTTAGCCTACGGCGCAGCTCGTCTGGAGTTGATGCATGGTGTGTCTGAATTGAACACACAAAACCCGATGACAACGACGTCGATGCAAGCAGCTCGCCTTGGTGTTGCAAGCCGAGAGTACGTTAGAGAACATCTTGGTGGGGCAAACGCAGTACAAGCATACGATACAGCGGCGGGAGTAGCCGCCAAGGCAGCGCTTTCGCTAAAGTTCGTGCACAACATAGTACGTGACAACCGAGCTAGTATGCCAGCTTTGGGGCGGTGGTATGACGCCATGTTGAAAGTCGAAGCCACACGGAATGAAATAAAGCGTTCTCTTAACGACATGAAAAAACAAGCTCGCGCCTTGAGTTCTGAACGCCGTGCCGTGGTAAATAAATTCTTGGGTGAGAGTACATTTGACCAGCAGTGGGGCTACGACCCAAAAGAATACCACGCTGACTTGTTCGCGGGTAAAGAAGTTCAAATCAACACTGGGAAAAAGCTTCAGTTCGACAGGCTATCCTCTACAGAAAAACAGCTTGTTGCAGACATATTTTCTCACGGTGAGCGTATGCGACAGCGCAAAGCCGCCCTCGCCAAGAGGCTAGGCGTCTCAGGTAAGTTCTTTAGGGACGGTTCGCTGGAAGGCCCGTACGCCCCTCTGAAGCGCTTCGGCAATTACGTCGCAGAACTCAAGTCCGCTAGATTAGTGGAAGCTGGCAGAGCCGCAAAAGCAGCGGGAGCCACGAAAAAACAGAAAGAGTTGTACGAGACGCTCAAGTCTGACCGCAACCACTACATTGTTAGCTTCTTCGACACCGAAGGATCGGCAAACCGTTTCATCGACAACAACAAAAAGAACTATGCGTTTTCATCTCCAGCGACAGAGCGTTCGCCAGACCCCAACAGAGATAGGGTTTCGGATTCCGAGGTTTATGAAAAAGTTATGGGCGCATTGTCGGCTAGCGAAAGCAGCAATATGGACCCGAACGCAAAGGCAGCATTCCGCAACATGATACGCGGTATGTACTTCCAGTCTATGGATGAGCGCAGTGCTAGGACATCAGGGGCCAAGCGTCTTAATCGCGCTGGCTACGAAGAGAACATGTTACGCTCGTTTGAAAGCCACGCGGACGCCGAGGCAAGTATGATAGCGCAAATGGAGAACGGCACTGAAGTCAACACGGCGTTAGCCCAAGCGAATAACGAAACTCGTATTGACCCTGCTGACCCCGAAAGTATGCGCGACACAAATAAGAAACGCATATATAACAACATAGCTAAGCATTACGGAAACACTCTGACCCGAAACGAAACACCGGTCCAAGACATGGTTTCCACCGGTAACTCTGTTTATATGTTGCTGACCAGTGTGGGGTATCACTTAACCAACGCAACACAGCCGATGATGGTTTCGGTCCCACGCATAGCTGGCGACTTCGGCAACTACGGCAACGCTTGGAGCGGTATGTTCCGAGGTTATAAGTATTCTAGGGCTGCTGCTAAAATCGGCATGGATATGGAGACCGAGATTGATCTCGACAAAGTTCCACAAGAGTACCGTGCGCTTTTAAAGACGCTACAAGACCGCAATCTCCTCGACCAAGGTATGGAAGAAGACGGCGCGTTCGACCGTTTCAACACAGGTTCTGAGGTTCTAAATCGTGCGTCAGATGTACTCGGCACCATCACAAGCAAGTTGTACAACGTGGCTAAGTTCGTCGAGGCGCAGAACCGTATTTCTACTGCCATAGCCGCCTACGATGCGGCACGAGCCAATCCGACGAAGCTCGCTGCTATGAAAATGACACCCGAGCAGTATGCAACTGCCGTCGTCGAGGACACTCAAGGTAACTTCTCTCAGCTAGACGCGCCGTCTCTGATTAAAGCATTACCCAAGGTTGTCACACAGTATCGCAAGTACCAGCTTCTTATGGCGTGGCACTATTCCAGTGCATTCAACCAAGGGTTTTTAGGGGAAACTCCAGAGATTAGAGCAGCTGGCAAAAAAGTTCTCGCGTACTCTTTAGGTCACGCTTCTATGGGCGCTGGCGCTACGGGTATTCCGCTACTCTCTTTAGCTTTCTATGTCAGCACGTTCCTAGGCGTAGGCGACGACGAACCAATAGACATGGAGCGCTATATCAAAGAGAATATTGACGATGGTCCTTTGGGCCAAGCACTGTCACGCGGCGTGTTCTCTGTATTCGGTCTCGACCTAAGCACCAAGCTCAGCCAAGGCAAGATATTCCACCCCCTACCCTACGTAGATTTTGAGGTTGGTGAAGAAGGTGCGCGAAACATTATTATGGGCGCTGTTGGTCCCGCTGGTACAACGGGCGTCAATTTCTTCCGCGCAGCGGAGTATTTTAAACAGGGCGATCTACTTAAAGGTATCGAATACTCCATGCCCAAAGGTATCCGCTCAGCGGCTGAAAGCTATCGTCTGGCAACAGAAGGTATGACAACTAAGTCAGGCACCGTCGTCGTCGACCCGCGAGAGATTGATGTTGTTAGTCTACTCATCAACGCACTTGGCTTACCCGCCAGTGAGATCAACAGTCTCAAGTGGACGAAGGGGCAACAGTACGAGATACAACAGTATTTCAACAAAGAGAGTGGCAAGATACGCAGGAAGTACATCGAAGCCACGCGGAACAGAGACCGCAGCGGGCAAGCAGAAATGCGCCAAGAGTTCAGAGACTTACAAAAATCCAAAGATCGTGTGCGACCATTCTTCAACGATGCTCCCGGTGCGCTGAAGCGCCAAAGCATCAGTACGCTACTCAAATCGCCAAGCGCCAAGGCCAAGCTAGAAAAAAGAGAACAAGAAAAACTCAGATGATTTCTCCAAAGCCGCTTCTATTCTCCTCCCTATGAGGCGGTAACTACCCCCAGCCCGGCTAGGTTTCGCACTGCAACGGTTGGGGGTCTTTTTTTGCCCTCAGCGTGGGACACCTTTATCCTAACCTATTGATATGTTTAGGGCCGGATTTACTTTCCGTGGGACACCCTACCATTGATTTCATTGACATTTTTATTTAAATGGTGGGCGACCCTGCACTCCCAATAGGGCAGTTTTAGCTATATTTTGTTGACTAAAGTGTCCCACGTAAAAACACCGTGGGACACCCTACCAGTCTAAGGCCGCTAGAGATTTTAGTCCGTCCGCTGCCAAACCGCGTCGTTCGACGCCCTTGGTGTATATCTCCGACGTCCGCGCTTCTGTGTGGGACATGACAGACATTATCTGGTGTTGAGTGCTACCCGCTTCGGCCATCAGTTCAGCCATGGCTTTGCGCACCCCATGTGACGAACGCCCGTCTAGTCCTGCGGCTTTACACCAGCGTTGAACTCTAACACGCAGCGCCTCAACAGAGGTAAACGGTAGTCCTTTTTCGTTAAGAATGTAACTCGACCCGACCACGGTAGACAGGCGCGTGGCTTCAACTAGCGGTGGGAGCATGGGGATCGACACAAACGCAGAACCTTTTTTGCGCGGCTGGAACTCTAGCCACAGCTGGCCGTTCCTAGTTTTTTCTTGGCCGCGCCCAATCCATAGTGCGTCGCCAATACGACAGGCGGTGAATGCTTGGATCGTCAACCACAGATGAGCAGTTGTACCACGAGGGTGTTTTTCTTTGAAGGCTTTAATGTCTGCGGCGGTCCACGGTTTAGCGCCACCTTTAGGATTTTTGTTTATGGCTCCGATACCCGCAGCTGGATTGTGACCTATTTCGTCACGCTCCATAGCCCATGCGTACAGAGCTTTGATTGATTTGATTAGGTTGTCCGCTGCGCCGGGGCGACTAGCCCAAGCATCTCGTATCTCCACAAACACGCTTGTGGGGGCATCCATATCACAATCGCCGTATCGAACGTCGTCGTCGCCGCGATAGTCACACATGCGGGTAAGGACGCTTCGACGTTGTTTTAGAGTATCTGCTGACATTTGCTTGGCGGCGACCATGTCTCCTAAGAACTTTAAGTATCGAGCTACTAACCAATCGAGGGAGCGTGTTACTTCGGTCTTCTCGGCAACAAGCTCCCAAACTTCTCCTGCCCGTGCTGCGTAGTAGTGATGTAGAAAATCAGGGTGGGTCGGACCCACAGGCATTGTAGTTCGCTTGGTTTTATCGCCTTCCTTGCGCACACGGTAGCGCTTTGAGCCGCTCGGGGTTTTATCCACTACTAGCCCTGCAAGTTTGACTTTCAATATTACCTCCGCGCAGCCCACTGTTTGGGCTTCGGACTTTGATCCAGAACGGACTCGGTGTCCAGTTTTTTCTGGTCTGTTTCGACGCGGACGCTGCCATCCTTACCCACAGACACGGCGCAGATAGATAAACCTGCGTCCTGCGCTGCTTCGATGGCTCGCTTAATCGCGGCTTTGGTTGTGACAGCTGCTGGCATCAGTCTACGTCCCGTGGTAGCGAGTAACGCTTCTTCATATCTCGTATAGACTGCGCAGTTTTATTCAGAATGTTTCCGATTTCGATGCAGTTAAGCCCAGCGTGAAGCATTTTGTTTACCATTTCAGCGTTGACTGTGAGCGGCTTGGCGTTATCGCGTTTGTTTCTGCCGCCTTTAGCTCCCCGCTCCTTCGCTTCAATCGAACCAGTGGCGTCGCGGTACAAACCCCACGTTTTACGCACTCTGGCATTTTCCATCAGCGCCATTTGTGCCATTTGTGCGCCTAGTTGTTGTTCTTTGTCAGGTGTCAATGCGTTGCTCCAACATCTCTACAAGGTGCTGCAACTCTTCAAGTTGCTGCTTGTTCCCCGGTCTATTTCGTAGTTTAGCTTCTTCGATCATGCCCGATACGCGATTTTTCACCGCTTTTAGAATTTGCTCTATCTCTGCCATTTTTTTATTTAGTCGCCTCCACTGATTTATCGTTGGGCACGAGCGCAAGCGCTTTGCCGTAGTAAAGTTTGTTAAAGTTAAGTTCGTAGCACCGTGCCAAACCACTCGGGATGGTACTGCCCTGCCCTATGTACATGCGTGGGTTGAACGTGCCGTCGGCTTGGTAAATTAGGTATCCCGCCCTATCCAACTCCTCGCGCATAGCCGATGGGGCGACGCCGAACTCTTTGCACCACTCGGACACAGACTTGATGGTAACGAACGCCTTCTGATCGTCGGTGCAGATACGCCCCACAGCGGGTGCGCGGAGCATAAATGCGCTGTCTTCCTTCTTCGCGTTGGCGTTACCCAGTCGCTTAGTCACAATGAGACGGCCCTGTAGCGTGGCGATGTAGGCCGCTAAATGCTCAGAGATGTCGGTGTTGATTTCCTTGCGGCTCTCGCGCAGAGACTTAACCGCTGCTAGCGCCCACTTCTTCATCTCGTTGACGTCGAAGCTAATCAAGCCCAGCTTCGCCGCGATCTTTCCAGCCACCAGCGCAGTTACGATGGTGTCACGGTAGAAGCGTTCTTTGTTGTCGTCGTCACTTTTTGGGTTGAACTTCGCACGGGCAGCTACCATTTGGCGGCGCACCCAGTCTTGGTTTTTAATAATAAAGCGGATAAATGGTAGACACGCTTCGCCATAAACGTGGTCCATGTGGTGTTCGACAAACCCCTGCGGGATGTCCGCAAAAGTGGTTGTAGTAAAGCCCTTCGGCAGCGGCACTTCGAAGAAACGTAGCTGCGTAGCCTCAACTTTATGTCCCGCTGGCAGCTTAGAGATAGTCTCTAAAATGCTGTCGTTTGATGTGATAAAACTGTTCTTGAACCACTCGCCGCCGACCGTGGCGAACTCGCCGTTTGTCTTGAGCCGTTCTTTATCCCGCCCGTTGGCGAGGGCGTAACCTGTACGAGTAAGCTCGTCGGCGGTTCTACCCGATAACTCGTCAAGCAACATAGGTACACTACCCATGATGGCAACGCGTTTTATAGCCGAATTTAGGGTTGTGCCCTGCTCACCTGCTTGCCGCTCCATGTGTTTGTGGTTGCCGAAAAACCCGCAAGCGATCCTACACGCCGTCGTTTTACCTGTGCCGCCGTGGCCGGTGAACGCGAGAGGTAGCCCATGCCAGTTGGACGAACCCATTAACTCGACCAGAACGGACCCCATGGAGTGGCAGAGGGCAAACTGGTATGGCTCAGCGCCCTTACGGTTGTACAGGGTTTCGATGTTTGCGATCCACTCTTCTAAGGTGCCGCTGCGCCCGAAATCCACGGCGACATCAGGCGGCACAGTCTTGGCACAAAGCACTTCAAGAGTATCATCCTTGGTAATCATCTTGGTGCCCATCACGAACCCAGAGCGATCAGGTAGCCAGCCAAACTGACTGTATGTTTTGGTTTCCATTTTCCACGCCTGTAGCGTTTCAATGAGTGTTTCTGCAAATTCCGCCATATCGTTCCTCGCGTTCTTGGTTCGCGTCAGAAAAACTTCATAAGACGCGAAGGTTTTCGCCATCAGATCAGTCGATGCCAATTCGGACGTCGGCATAAAAAACTCTCTCCACGCGCCGTTCTTTTCCTTGGCTCGCCAATGAATTACCCACGTACCTTCGCTGTCCTTGATGCGGTTAAGCGGGTAGATGAACGAGCGGCAGAACGGTTTCCATGTCACTACGCCGTCGGCGTCGGTGTACGCGCGGCTCAGCGACGCGCCGTTCCATCTCCAGCCAGATGTCGGCCAGTAAGGGATGTTCTGCCCTTCGACTATGGTTTGCGGTTGTGGGGTCGTCGTCGTCGAGGCAGAGTTCGATGCAGAAACAGCGGGGGCAGTCTCCTCCTCCACAGATGGTGCCTCTTCTGAGAAGCCCAGCTGAATGGGGAATTTGCACTTACCCGCCACCGGGCAATCTTTCATGCAGCCGATGTGCTTATCCATCTCCACGCAAGACGTCGGGCCGACCTCCCACATGTCAATCTTTTCTTGTGTTTCTTGTTGTGAGTACCCGTCGTAGCCTTCGCTCCATGCGTGAATTTTGCTCTCGCCATCTTCGCAGAACTTGAGGATACCAATGGCGCGGTGCCAGTGGGGTTCATCTACATTACCCATCGTGTCGCGGAACTCGCGCACAGCCGCACAGTTCTCCGCAACCTTGTCTGCGTCGGAGGGTGGGTACTCGCCAGCCGCTGCGAACGGGTTCGCCATGACTGCATCTTTACTACGCGTTGGCGCAGGAGAGACGTTATTATCTTGTATGTATGCCTGTAGTGCCGAACGGATTTTATCTACAGAATACTGTTTGCCCTTCTTGATGAGCTTGACCTCAACAGGAGTGTCGTACTTACGGTTGTGTAGCCCGACTGGGCGAAGAACTCTGGCGCTATCACAGTCCACGGCGCTGTCGACCATCATTGATAGATGTGTCGTGACGTCTCGTTTCATCGAGGCCAGTTCGCCCCACGTACCTTCGTCGATGTCCTCATCAAAATGATAGTACCCGTGGTAGCCGCCCCCACTATCTACGATAGTAGGCGTTAGCTTTAGCGCCCGTGATAGTTTCACGATGTCGTCGAGCGCTTCTTTCTTACTCTGGTAATGCTTATCGTTTCCCGCCTTTACGTCGTAGTCGTCGTAGAGTGCTCGGGCTGCAACGACGTTACCCTGCTTGCGCATGACCATCTTAGGGTTGCCAAACTTATCTAGTTTGCCGTTGCCCTCGTTGTCACGCTCTTGGTACTCAGGGCCAAAACGGTGAACCGCAAAATATACTGTCGTGCCAGCCGCATCGAGTTTTTCGGCGGTCTCTGCGGCGGCTTCGATGTCATCAAAATATTTATGGTCCCACCACGTGCCGCCATGCGACGCTGTCTTGGGTAAGCCTAAAACGACATTACCTGACGTCGGCAAAACCCACCTCAGAAAATCTAATGTGTCCATCTCGTACCTATCTGTTTACATGTTAACGTGTTGTAGTCGGGGCGAACCCCGACCACATGGGACAGGGACTTTTAGTCTTCGAAATTTAAGTTTTCTAAGGCCGCGTCGATGTCATCGTAATCAACATCTGACTGGGTCTCAACCTTGGGTTCTGGTGCTGGCGCTGGCTCGTCAACTTGAACCTCTGCCTTCGGCGGTGCTACGACTTCTTCCACGGCCTCTTGCAGCTTTGGAGACTTCTTGGCTGGCGCTGGCGCTGGCGCTGGAGCGTTGGAGACATGTTCCCCTGTGGTGGCTTTGCCGCCAGACACACCAGTGATTTCCTCAACCAAAGTTTTTTGGTCTGCTAGTACAGCTGTAACGTCAGCTAACTCTTCTTCTGTGATAAAGCGCTCCGGTTTGAATGTTACTGCGAACGCGGCGTTTTTGTCGAAGCCGATACGAGTAACGACGTGGCTTGGGCCTACATTACGCTGAGCCAAATATTTGCCGTACTCGTTGAGGTTTTTGAGTGAGCCGGGAGGGACGCGAAGCAACATAGGATCATTTATTTGATCTGCCGCTGCCACAGCGAGACGCATGTTGTCGTCACACGCTTTGCGCTTCTGACCGTTCTTGATTCGGGAACCCCAGATGTTGTGCGGACAGGCTGCGCATGTTTTGCACTGAGCGGTCTCCGCATCTGCCGCTGGCTTTATACCATCGTGCGAGTAACAATCGGGGGCGCGGTTGTCGCCGTCCGAGTAGTCTTCGGTGTAATAGACCTTAGACTTTTTAGGGTTAACGGATACGATCACGGCCTCGAAAGACCGCACCGGATCACCATGCTCGTTAGTGATGATTTCTTTCTCGCCACCTCTTACAATCGTGAAGTCTTTACCCTTTAGGGAAATGACAGGGAAACCGCCTTCGCTGGCGGCGCTTTGGAATACGTTTTCTACTTTTACACCTTGAAGGTGTGCTGGTAGATTTGCATCTAGGCTAACCATCTCGTTCATATTATTCTCCTATTTACGTCTAAAGTTTACGACTTGCGTCGCGGATGTGTTTACTCCGGGCACGTTGTCCCCGTTGATTTCTTGGTGCTGCTGGTGCGCAGTCTTGTTCACGCGGTTCTCGACAAGTTCCCACGCATCGTTTTCTTTGACGTAACCCCAGAATGCTTCTGGGTCAGCCACCGTCGCCGTCGAACGTGTTGACATGTAAGCAGTACCGACGTCGCGAGAAGACACGCTGTCGATATCACGTTCGTTCATACGCCGAAGAAATTCAACTTCGATCTTGTCCTGCATGTACTTGTCACCGCTGTCATCTTGTGAGTACGCCGCTTTGCGTTGCGCTCTGCGGTCACGAAGCCCAACAAAGACTTTTATGAGATGGCCGTCAGCCAACTCGCATATTTTTCTCTCCATTTTCTTCCTCCTTTTTGGCATTTAGCCATTGGTCAATATCAGATTCGTCCCAACGCAAGACCTTCTGCGAGACCCTAATCGGCTGGGGGAAACTGTCTTCTCTTCGTCGTAGTGCAGGGAGCGCTGCTTTAGTGATCCCTAGCTTTTCCGACACTTGTTCGGGCTTTAGTAAGTTCATTGTAGATACCTTCATATGTGTACACCTGTCAACACATTAGTTCAGATAGGTGCATGGGTCAAGCGATCAAGAGTTCGCGATGCGCTTTAACTTCGTCCAGAAGTGCGCCTTGCATCTTCTGTTTGGTGCGGAGCCGTGCATATATGCGCTTCTCCACGGGAGTGCCTTCGAGACAGATGATAAAATTGTTCATTTTCTGTCCGGGGCGGTTGATGCGTCCGTTAGCTTGCTCGAACGTCTCGTTGCTGGTGATGCAGCTGTACCATACTATTGTACTGGCTGCTGTTAGAGTAAGGCCGTGGCTCATAGCGGCGGGTTGCGCCACGAGAACTTTGGGGTCTTTGGCTTTCTGAAACGCACCAAATATGCGGTCGCGCTCGTCTTTCTTTACTCCCCCGTGAATGATCTCGACGGTGAAGTCTTTGCTTAGCTCCTCCGCTACCATGTTCACTGAGGACACGAACGGCACAAACACAATTACTTTGCCTTGCGCGGAGTGACATATTGATCGGGTCTCCTCAATGCGCGGCGTCGCTGGGATAGTAACCTCGGTGCCATCGGTGGCATAAACTACACCACATGCAATCTGTACCAACTTGCCCATCTTCACTGCCTCGTTGACGGCGGTGATGTCACCCTCGTCCGCTTGGATACGCAGCTTGGCTACCATTTCTTTGTATGCTTTGCCTTGCTCTTTCGTCAGCGGAACGGCGCGGGTCTCGTACATAAGCGGGGGTAGGTCTAAGCACTCGTCGCGGGTGAAGCGCACAGAAGGTTGCATAACTGCGCGTACGGTTTCGGTAGCATCTTTTTTAGCGATCCATTGAAACTGGCTAAGCTGCTTCATAACTTGGCCCTTAAAGCGATTAAAGTACGGCGGGACTGTATCAGGTACGACTAGGCGGCATTGCGCCCATGCGTCTGTAGGAGAATTTGGTGTCGGTGTTCCTGACATGCCCCAACATGCGCGGGGTGCTTTGTGTTTATTGACGACGGTGTTGATCTTACGCCAGCGTGTGGTGCCAGCGTTACGAGCGCATTGTGCAATCTCGTCAACGATCACAAGGTCAATGTCTGTACGATCTTTGAGGTGCGGCTCGATGATGCCAACGCCGTCGTGGTTAATGATATAAACATCGAAGTCTTCTTTAAGCAACTTGATGCGTTTGTCCTTGGCTCCATGCAAAACTGTAAACGTGAGGTGGGGGAAGTGTTGAAAGATTTCGTCAGCCCACGTCCGTTCCAATGTAGATAGCGGCGAGATCACCAATGCTTTGTTCATCTGTCCGATGCTGCGTAGGTAATCGTACGCCCATAGCGACGCCAGTGACTTACCTGTACCTAATTCACTTAGGTTAAACGCACGTTTGTTCATGGACAAGAACGCGGCAGCTTCGCGCTGTGCGTGGAATGGTTTAAAGCGACCCGGCCAGTCGTAGTACGAGCGGATTGGTGCAGGAGCGTCGTACCCCAAGTTGCGCAGTAGAGTGGTTTCTTCTGTACGGTGCGGCACAGCCACGAGAGGCTGACCTTTTACACTGAAACTTTTGGCGCTTGGCACCACGTTCAATATCTTCTCAGGCGTTCTACTTTTGAGTATCAGCGCCTTCTTTTTCGGCCATACTAGCATGGTTGGTTTCCTCATCTATCTGTCTGATGCGTTCATCGCAGATGTGTTTAATTTTTTCATAGTCTAGGCGGCGTTCGCCTTTGTCTCGTAGGACGCGCTTAACGATGTCTGCGTCCCAAGGGTTGAGACCGTACTCAAACCATATGTCCCAAGGTTGAATACGTCGTTTGGAATAGTCGGAATGACCGACGTTGTATTCGCGTGGGTTCATGTCTTCCCTTTGGTGTACATGCCGGGTTTTTTGCCACGCCAGCCTTTATTGGCCTTCGCGCTTACTACTCGAGTGTTCGCCTTGGTATTGCTACCACCAGCATCCAAAGGCACCTTGTGGTCTACGTGCTTGCCGTCGCCTTTCTTGACGCGCCCTGCGGCCACCGCTTGACGCCGCGACTTGTTCGTCGCTGCGCGTTTCTTCTTCACGTCGGCACGGGCGTTGTACTTTGCCTTGGTAGCCAACTCTTTCTTTGAGGACTTAGTCATCACACTTCCTTTTAATAGTATCAATAATACACTTAACTTGCTCAACGTCGTCGACTACATGTGCTAACCCGTAAGCACGTTGTATGTCGTCAATTTCACGTTGCTGGTTAGCCGTGACGTTCTTGATCTTACCCGGTGCTTTAGTCTCGAATGCCATGAACATACCTTTGTAGCAGACGAGAATATCAGGACAGCCAACTCGCCCCATCCCGTTCGACACTGGCATGTAGTACCAAGCACCTACGGATTGAAGGTATTCTTTGACCTTCTTTTTAACTTTGCCCTCGGGTGTCATTGCCATGATTAGTCACGCTCTCGCGCTTTAGCGTCTAAGTAGTCACCGTACATGCTAATATAGGCTTCCAGCCTGTGCAGTAGCTCGTTTTCTAGCAATGTGGCACTTGGCTGCTTGAACCCGTAGCGAACTAATTCGTCGTTGGTTAGCTGCATTGGGTCGACTGCTTGCTGAGTTGAAATTGTCATTTCCATCAAAGTCTTTCTACCAGACCTATAGTCGCTGGCGTTCTACATATTGTTACTTACCACAATGCTCACACAAGGACTGGCCCACAGGGCACCAATTTTTGCATAAACCCGAAGGTTTCGGTAGCCATTTATCTTCTTGGTACGCGTATGCTACCCGCGATAGTCGCGGAAGAAACTCATTCCAGATTTCTGGTAGCTGCTCACGCGTGAACATCTCTTTGTCAAACTTTGAGACTTTTAACCAGATAAACCCAGTCACCACTTTGTTAACCCAAGGATACATTGCAAAGGCCAACGCTGCAAATAATTTTAATTGGTCGTTATCAGGACGATGTTTTCCCGTCTTCCAATCGAGCAAGTACGCAGTATCGGAGCCAACAACTCCGATGTCTATAATCCCACGCACCCACACATCCTTCGCCATCCATTTGGTCTGGCGAAAGTCTTTAGTAAGCGCGACACGTTCTTCAACCACGCGCTTACCTTCATACGACAGTATCTTTTTAACGTACCGTCCGTACTGCTCCATTTCGGGGGGCAATGGCTTCTTACCATTGGCGAAGTCTTCAAGTGCTTTATGCACTTTATTGCCCCAAATTGTAGCCTCGGTCTGTTTCTCAACAACTTGTTTTGTCACACGCGTCAGCTGAAAGCGCTTCGGGCATGTTTCAAACGCAGTAAGCGCTGAGTAAGACCAAGGTTTGGTTAGTTCCACGGTGGTACACCTCCTTCAAATATTTCAGTGTCGATAATTTCCCAGAACTCTAACAACAGCTCCGCTCTAGTTTCTGTGTCGAGCCGTTCAGCCGTTCGGCTGTCGCGGTGCTTGTCCAAAAACAACAGGCGTCGCTTCGCCCACCCATGCTCTAGGTCAGAGACCCACTTTAGGCGCGAGTGGTAGTCCGTCTCGCCGTACAACTCTTCTGCCTTAGTGATTGCACGTGCTGCTCGTTCGCGTCGTTGCTGCTGAACATATCGCCCGTTGACGCGACGTTGTATATTTTGCACCTGCTCCCACGCCAAGTCTTCTTTGCTGAAGCTGTCGCGTAAACCAACAAGGTATTGCACAAATCCATCTATGTTAAACGCATAGGCTTCAATTAACGGCTTCAAGAACTCGTGCGTCTTTGGCAAAAGAAATATGTTTGGGTCTTTAACAAAGGTCTGCATGTACTTGTCCGTCAGTGTCAGCCATTTTTTGATATTGCTGGGATTTCGCAGCAAGTAATCAGTTGTTTCTCTTAAATCGGGTTCCATCCCGCGTCTCCCATAAAATTGTACCGTTGAGGTGTTCCATAGTTTAGAGAGTTTTTGGGTGGGCCGAGTGGTGGGTTCTGCCAATTGGACGCGGCGTTCAACGCATACGCCGCCAGTGCTGGCGTGTTGCAGACGTAAGTTCTAACAGGAGAATACATCGCAAAATATTTACTCTTGATGTGGCTCCATGTGTATACGCTTACAGGTTTCATTTTCTTTTCTCCAAGAACTTACTTACATGTATATAACATGAGCTGAACATAAGTGCACACATTTTAACACCTTTCAAGTAGCTATTTTGCGTCGCCGTATGTATCGGCTATATCGCCTTCGCTCCATGTCACTAGCTCGGGCCACCACTCAGGCGGTGTCCTCATTACTTGTTGTACCGTATCTAGCATTATCTCAGCTTGATCTTCTGGCACGATGTACACTAATTCGTCATGTACCATTAGCGCAGGGTTCATTTCCGTGAGCCTCTGAACTGTTAAGGCGTTGTCGGCGATTACGCACCGAGCCAAGTGCTGCACAATGTTCTCGTCTATTTTACCAGCGTATATTCTGGCCTTGTTTCGGCCATGTCCGTAGACGAACTCTTTGCGGTTATCGTCTTCGTTTACCTCTGTCCGCAAGTCTGGGTACCGAATCAACCCCTTGGGAGTGCGTAATCCTTCAGCTACTGGCACCACCATACCCCACGGATCGACTGCGTTGCCCTCCGCACCTCGCATAATCGTAGGCAATGCGGCGTGGCATGTGCGCCAGCCTTTGGTAATTTCGTAGTATTCGTCACGCCATTTGTCGACGATGTCCCTGCTCTCGTCTTCAGTGATGTCGACGCCGCCCATCAGCTTAGCAACCTTTTGAAACGTGATGTATCCAGCACCAAAGCCAAGCCCTAAGTGAGCCACTTTACCCACCTGACGTTGGACTTTCGTCACTTCGTCGTAGTCGATGTCGTAGAGGCGGCTGGCGAAGTCTTTGTATAAATCTGCCTTCTCAGGCTCCGCTTGGTACATCGCCACGCTTGATGGAACCTTCCACAAGAAATGGTTCACACGTAACTCAATGCCTGACAAGTCGGCGACGACGACCTTGTGGCCTGGAGGGGCGATCAACGACCGACGTAGTGCGTCCGATGGACGGGGGTTGTACGGGTTCACGCGTGGTAAATTCTGTGGGTTATAGCCCCAACCAGACCACCGGCCTGTCGTGTCTGCGCCGTAATACTTTAGCGGGATCGGCACCTTCTTCGTCGGGTGCGAGTTGGATGCGTCCATGAACGCTTGAATGCGTGTTTGTAGAATTGTGGACTTCGCGTCGAGCCGTGCTGCGGCAGCTGTGGCGACGAGCGGGTCATCGTGTTCCTGCAACTCAAGAAAGCCTTCATCTGTCTTAGCCAGCGCCGGTATCTCTTTGCCCGTATTAGGAGAAACTTTAGTTGGAACGTCGACCTTTATGGTTCGCAGGAACGCTGCGAACTTAGCGGCGGACGACAACACCGTCAACGCTGCGGCGGCGGCTTCGTCATCGTCCATATCGAAGTCGTAGACATCCATTTTACGCGCAGCCTCAACGAGCATTGCCTTTTTGCGAATACCTTCTTCTGTTAACGTGTTAGCAAGTAACGTAGCGTCACTTTCGAACGTGGGTTCCACAAGCATACGGATGGTCATGTCTACGAGCTTGACCTCTTCCTTGCGTGTCTGCGGTATTAACTTGAGCAACAGCCCATAGCACTGATCGACGTCGGCGGCGTTGTATACCCGCATCTCATCTATCTCTTCATCTGAGAAGTCACACAGGTTCTTGCCCTTGGTGGCGATGAGTGCCGACTGATCTTTGTAGCCCAGCCCGTAGTGCGCGACGAGTTTGGCGAGGGACAACCCAACATCCTTCGCGTGGATAGGTCTCGCCATTGCAAGTGTACAACCCCAGAGCTTTGGCTTTACGCCAAGTCGCCACGATAAAATCATGCTATCGAAGCCTGAGAGGTTGTGTCCGACAACCCAGTATTGTGACCAGTCCACGTTATTGCAGTAGTCGATGACCGCCTGCTCGCCAAAGACGACGACGGTGGGATCGTTCCCGAACTTAAAGGCGCAGCTGATAATCTCTGTGTCTTCGTGCATACAGTACGCGATGGGTGACATCTTGGTCAGTGAGTGACCAACAGCCCAATAGGTTTCTAAGTCAACGGTAGCTATTTTCATTCAGTTTCCTCCACGTATTTCGGATCAATGAAATGGAACTCGCCTTTCTTCGTGGTGCGGTACAGCGTACCGAAACCCACCCAATCATTCTTCTCATCCAAAACGTCCATCAATTTGGCGTCATAAATCAGGCTTTGTATTTCCTCATCCCCCAACGCTCTATCGCAAGTGATGGTTATGCCTTCATTCGTGAAGTGTTTAATGGTTGGTTTCATCACGCTTCCTCCACCTGCCAAATTTTCCACGAGCTGTCCCCGTAAAATGTTTCTTTTTCACTAATCGCTTTTTCGAAAAGACTGCCGTTGTCGAGCAGCTTAAAAATCTCGTCTTCGCTTTCTGCCTCAACGATAATTTCGCTCTCTTTTTCGGTTGAAAGATTAACCTTGTACTTTGTCATCACAGTTCCTCCGATACATCTTCAAGGCGGGATATCAACGCAACAAGTGCTGTACCCAAATCTTCGCGGTCACAATTTAATACGGCATCACGTACGTCCCAAACATTAGGGTTAGCGCTGCACGATAGTGGGTGCGTCTTTTGTTTTACCGTTTCCGTCTGAGCGCTTACCACGTCAGCGGCACCCACTTGGTACTTATTCAAGAACTCCAACAAGGTTGGCTTGTCAGTTGGCACCTCGACTTGCTCAAAGGCATCGAACTGTTTGGCATCGGACTGTGTGCCAGCCCAAGCGCCTTTGCCATCTGTGTATAGTCTCATATTTTCCTCCGATAAAAAATGTGCCGACCAATCTTAGTGATCCTCACACAAGACGTTACCCAGTAGGGTTGGACGTAGTCTGCGTGGTAATGAACCGTGTCTGATGGCACGATGCTAAGGCTGTTGTCGTCGTCGTCGAGTACAGCAGAGGCTACCCACTGCGCACGCTCCCAAGCTTTTCTTTCTTTGGGCTTGTCGCTCTTGCCGTCGTGCGTCCACGAAAATTGCTTACGCTGCCACACGACATCGCACACGGTGTCGGGGTACGTGTCAGACAACACACGGTTCATGGTGACTTGAGCCACGGCGAACTGCGCGACAACAGGCTCTGAACGAGCTTCAAAGTACACATTCAGAGCGAGACAGGTTACGGCAAGCATTAGAGTGCCGATACCAGCAAACCGACAACGATAACGATTGCTGCGCCGATAAGTATGTTGCTCGTGGCGGACAGTGATGTGTCGTCTTTGGCGGACTGTTCTAAGTTAACATCTTCTGTGACATCAGCCTTGGCTGCGGCCTCGGCCTCGAACACCTTGCGCGGTGTGCTGGTCTTGCGCATAAGTTTAAAAACGTAGCCGTAGGAAATATTTGTAGCCTTGGCTACTTCACAAGGACGAGCCAGTGGGTTGGCTACAACGTACGCCCAAACAGCCGCTGCTTTCTCACCGTGCTTGTAAGATTTGCTGTACTTTCGCGCTGGCGTCGACGTCGCTGCCTCAGCGGACCAGCCTTTAGCAAGGCGGTTATGTGCTGTCGCAGGGTTGACGCCGTTGGCCTTCGCC
>Ga0208972_1000077_pt1 | contig 40019 bp, 54 predicted proteins | sample AOAMet_48_BLW_10_2_FD_188232 | JGI IMG/M metagenome (GOLD analysis project Ga0208972, IMG submission 188232) | Ammonia-oxidizing marine microbial communities from Monterey Bay, California, USA - CAN11_48_BLW_10 (SPAdes) | ecosystem: Environmental > Aquatic > Marine > Intertidal zone | place...
TTCTTCATCCTGTATACGATGTTGATTGCAGTGTTTGCACATACTGCTAGTAGTGTTAGTATCTGTAGGAAGATTGCTATTATCTCTAGTTCCACTACTTCTCCTGTTTAGGTATTACATTACTACATACGTAACATAACATTCTGACAAAGCTCTGTACTAACTTCTGTGGTATGTACTGAGTATTCAAACAGTGTTTGCAAGTGTACTTCATTATTTCTTCCCGAATACTTTAGCTGCACCTTTAATACCAAAGGATGCTGATACGATTATACCAAGGGTGTACTTGTACCACTCAGGTGTCTGTGCCAACGCTTGAAAACCACGTTCCACGTACTCGACTGTAAAGGGCAGGAAGCAGAGTAGTAGTGGGATACTGAACAGAATTGTAAGATACTCGTCTTTCCAGCTTTCCTTAGAACCTTTAACAGCTTCAACATCCCAATCAATCTCTCCCGCAATCTGCTTCTCCATGATAGAGGTTTCAGCCTCAATCTTAACTAACTTCTGTTTAGCCTTGGCTTTCTTTGTTTCTACAAAGCCCTCGACTGCACTAGAGGCTACTCCGAATAACCCCTGTAATACTAAACTCATCATATTATCTAAATCCTATTGCCTGTGCAGCACTATACACCATATATACTATAGCGATGGCAATCAGTACAACAAACCCTGCTACGATAACTAGTATCTGTAGAGTGTCCATTATGTCTGTTTGCTTCTGTGCTTTAGCCCTACGTTCCTGTAAAGCTATTTCTTTAGCTTCTTGTATACGCCTAGCCCGTTCTGTTACTATGCTCTGCCACGTTCCATGACCAAACCGCCAGTCAATCAGGGTACGCATCTCATCCATCTTCTCTTGAGCAAGTTTAGCGTCTATGGTTTCTCTGGCTACATTAGATATAGAGAAGCTAGAGCTAGACTTCTTGTTACGCTTTTGCTGGACTTGTTGTTCACCCTCAAAGAGTTTATCAACAAATCCAGCTATCTCGCCTACATCGTTTGCAGTATTGATTACAGATTTGATTTGGTCAACGGCAGCTTTTACCAAGGAAATTCCAGCCAAGGTTTCTGCAATCATACTAGTCTCCTTACATTTTCATTAAAAGTGAAGAAGCAAGGCCAACAACTATAATCGTTGACCCCATAATCATAGCCTCTAAACGCCACATGCGTTTGTCTAAGGCTTCAAGTTTTTCTCCGACAGCCTGATAGCGAACCGCACATTCTTTTTCGTGCGCCTCAAGTTCCAGTTGTACTTTTAGTTCTGGTTCTAGCGACATCTTCATACTACTCAATCACATCCCATGAAGTTGTGTCCTCATTCCAAATGTAATCGCCTTCTGTTGGTCGCGTAACAGGTGCATCCCAGTAACAAGTGTCTTCATCCAGCACCCAACCTTGGAAAGGCTGTGCTTCATAGAAAGCATCTCTATCCGCATCGTAAACTCCACCAACAGTGGCAAAGTTCTTCCGCAGAGACTTAGATTGGTCTTCGCTTGGTGTTCTTGTGCCAGCCTGACAGTGTGTACCGCCTCTAGTATTATAGCTGGTCTGTATCCACTCGCCAGCTTCTGTATCTGTGAAAGTGTCGAAGAACTCTGGTTCAGCTACTAAGATTTTCGTAACTGTCCCATCAATAACTTTTGCAAAATGTCCCATTATACTGCGTACCTTATAATTACTAAGCCTGAGCCACCTTGTCCCGGCCCACCTTGTTGACCCGTATGACCACCCGCTCCACCTGCGCCGCCGCCTGTGTTTGCTTGACCATCGCCCGGAGCGTTTGATGTGTAACCTGTAGCGTGAATACGGGTAGCACCTGTACCGCCGCCACCCGGATGCATCGTTCCGCCACCGCCTTGGTTTCTACCGCCACCTCCACCACTGGCATAGTATCCGCTATCACCTGTTGAAGTTGCGGTAGCCCATGCAGAAAATGCGTATGTGCCTTGACCATTAGTTCCACCAACAGGGTTGCTACCACCACCACCTGCGCTTCCTTTGCCGCCACCGCCGCCAGAAGCATAGTTACCACCAGAGCCACCACCGTTGTGGCCTTGTCCTGATGTACCAGAACCGCCACTACCAGAGCTAACTCCGCCACCTCCGCCAGAGCCACCAGAAGAACCGTTAGATTGATACGTGCCGCCTTGACCACCTGCTATGGCAGTTGTAAACGAAGTGATTGATGAGTTGGTATTTTGACCACCGACTTGAACAGTATAAGTTGCAGCACTTAGTGTGCTTGTTTCTGATAACAAACCACCAGCACCGCCTCCGCCACCATCGTTTTTAGAGCTTCCGCCACCAGCAATTATCAACGCTTCGACACTTCTGTTATCGCCAGTTGCCACAACAAATGAGCCAGATGATGTGAATGTGTGGTAGTTGTAGCCACCTGCTGTAGTGATTGTGCCACCAGTTGGTAGAGGGATTGGTGTCTGGACTGTTTTGTTAATGGTGTTTGTGCTTTCAGCACCACCAGCGTTAAGCACAGACACAGTGATTACATCACCCGCAGTTTGACCATAGACTGCCGCTGGTACGGCTACAGTTAGTGAGCCGTTAGTAACAGTTTGGTCAGCAACATCAGCAAGTAATGTAGAACCTTCTCTAAACCTAATTGTTACTGTGTCAGTCTCGTTAATCATAGCAACAACCAAGTCACTTGCGTCACCTGCGTAAATGTCACCAGTGACAGAACTGACTGTTGGCGATACACCTGCTACAATCGCTTGCCAGCCTGTACCATTATAGTATTCTGCTGAACCTGATGTAGAGTTCATTCTGACTTCGCCTTGGTCAGGACTAGCTGGTCTTTGAGCAGTCGTTCCAAGAGGAAGACTTAGACCACCTGTTGATGTATTGGCTTGGTCAGACACAGTGGTTGGTGTTACTGAAACAGCTCCGTCTGCAATCTTTGCCGAAGTTATTGCATCGTCTGCTAGTTTAGCAGTGGTTATCGAACCATCTGCTGGCACAGCGTTGCCTAGCGACCCCGAAGGAATAGCAAAGCCACCGCCTACGATGTTTGCCATATCTCTTGCTTTTGTCATGGCTTAATCTCCTGCTAATGCTGTGGCATAACCCGCTTTTACTGCGTCAGTGAATACAACATTGCACACTGCAACAACGTCAGCACCTTCGCCTGATAGATTAGCATTGGGTAAAATAACCTTTCGGCTAAAACTACGGCTAATCTCAACGCCATCACGTTTGATTACTGTAGCTGTGCGAACACCTACCGCAGACCAATCGCCTTTGTTTACTACTTCAATCTTATCGTTGATTGCTTCTTCTGTTAATGCCATTTTTATCTCCTATGGATGGACTGTCCTACCCAAAGCATCCGCAGTGGGCTATTGATTTGTGATGTATGAAACTGTGAACATAAGGTCAGCTTGGTCATCTACTAAATGAACGTGGTCAACCACTGTTCTGCCTGTGTTATTTCGTGACGCCATGAAAACAAGTAAATTAGCACTAGCATCTGCCATAACCACCATATCCGCATTGGTTGACAAATCTACAGTATTAAAACTTACTGCGCCAAAACAATCTTGCACATCGGTTGTGTAAGGCATACCGGTAACAAGAAACTGACTTGTACCTGTTGTGCCTGTTGTGTTTATGTTTGTTATAGAACCATTAAGTGTAACTAGCCTGCCAATCTTTGTATAAGTCCCTGATACAGAAGCGGCAGTAGCGGAACCACCTGAATTGGTGCTGAATGTAGGTGTCCACGTTCCTTCTTCGTAGTCATCAAGTGCATTTTCCTGTGCAGTGTCACCGTTGAAAGTAATGCCACCTGTTGATAAGATGCGTAGCCTATTAGTTCCATTTGTATCAAATATAATATCTTGTGTTTCACAAGAAACAACTAAGTCACCATCATTTTGAATACCAAAAGTAGCGCCTTGGTCGGTGTCATCTCTAATTCTCAAAGCGGCATTAACACCTGTACCGCCCGGACCTTGAGCCGTTAATTGGGTTGTCGTATTTAAACCGCCCGTGACATCCACGCCTGTGGCACTAGTTGCTAGTCTTAGATTGGCGTTGTTATAAAGTGAAACTGCGCCATCATCAGCAATAATAATTCCGCTTTCACCAGCCTTTGCTTGAAGAACGATATTACCGCCATCGTCATCATCTACGTTTGAGCGTATGTAAATATTGCCTGTATTATTATCTATGTAGCTGTGAGTTGCGTTATGGTACACACTGAGGTCATTGCCAGAACCGAAGATGGCCTTGATGTTGTCACCGAAAGCTACGTTGCCACTAAAAGCACCACCATTAGTCGCTGAAACCATATCAGCAGTCGTGAATGACTTGAACGCTATGATATTCAGTTCATCGTTTACAGCTGCCCCGCTTGCAAGCACTACGCTTGAGCCATTCGTTGCTGTATAGTCTGAACCATTTTCGATAACGATACCGTTTAGAACTACTATTAGATTAGCAACTGTGTAGCTGAGTGTGTTACTTGCATCGTCAGAGCCAGTGAATGTTGTCTGGTTTGCAGTGGCTGTATATTTGTATTCCAGCAGTGAAGCACCACCAGCACTCGATGCGGCAATCCATGAACCACCATCGTAGACCCGCATTTCGTTTGCAGACTGATTGAAGTACAGCGCACCTGCAACTAAAGCATTACCATCATTGTCCACTGTTGGATTTGCATCAGCCGCTAGGTTCTTTGAGCCTAAGTATTTGTCGTCAAAGTCATCGAATGAGTTTGCCGCCGCAGAAGCACTAGCCGCCGCCGCTATTTGTGATGCAGATGCGTCTGTTGCATTTTGACCAGCGTTTTGTATGGCTGTTAAGTTGTCAGTTACGTTCTGTAAGTTAGTAGCCTGACCAGCAACAGTGTTAATGTTTGTGGCATTACCAGCAACAGCCGTAACATTTGCGTCATTACTTGCAACTGTAGTTACGTTAGCTTGTATGCCAGCGACAGTAGTAACATTAGCCTGTATTCCAGCAACTGTAGTTACATTACCGTCTATACCAGCTACAGTATTTACGTTAGCTATATTTGTTGCAACAGTTCCAATGTCTGCTTCATCACCAGCAACTGCTGTCACATTGGCTTGTATGCCTGACACTGTAGTTATGTCACCGCTAATATTAGCTAAAGTATTCATGTTTGATACATTAGATGTAGTAGCTAACGTATTCATGTCCGATACTATGTCAGCAGTAGCTAGAAGATTCATGTCTGAAACAGCGTCAGAAGTACCAAGTAAACCTATCTCTGTATTAAGACCAGCAACAACACCAATGTCTGCTTGGTCAGCTACTACGGCTGTGACATCACTAGCAATACCTGCTACTGTTGTTACTTCTGTGTTAATACCTGCCACTGTATTGATATTAGGTAGGTTAGTAGAAATGAAAGCTTTATTAACTGCGTCAGTGTTAGCTACAGGAGCAGCTACGTTCTTAATAACTTTACTCTGTGCATCCCACTTATCATCTGTGTCAAGTGTAATAGCATCATTTGCTTTATCGTTAGCTTCCTGTGCTGCGTGGAAGACTTGGATGTTAGAATTATCTAGGTCTTCCTCTGTTAGTACTGAGCCAGATGCAAAGTCTATTGCACGTGATGTGAGAGTTGTAGTACGTCTGACTTGTACTAGCGTACCAGACGCAGGTGCAGAGGTCAGAGTTACTTCGGAAGAAGATGGAAAAGTAAGGCCAGTCTCAGCCACACCATCAACTGTTACACTAATTTCACTAGTGTTTGTGTATGTAAAGGGAATACTAAACGTAGTTGTCGAGTTATCCCCTGTATAATTATGATATGAAAAAGCCATTACTTATCCTTATGTTTCGTCAATGTTGTAACTTTAGGTTAGTTAGTTGTAGCGTTAGCTGTAGCGTTAAGAAGCTGTCTAGCTCCATATAAAGATGAGAAAGGTAGAATACGTAAGAGACTTCTTAATTCATTCTCAGTCAACTCACCTTCTCCTATTGCATCCCATATATCACCTACACCTTTTACTGCACCAACACCTAGTGAAACACCAGCAGGTGTAAGTGCGTTAGTATTACCGTCCATAGCACCAGTTGTTAATTGATATATATACTGAAACATAGAAGCTGCCCCAATTTGACCTAAGGCACCCTGCATAAACCTGTCCATTTCAAACTGTCTCTTAAGGTATTCATCTTGGTCACTTCTACCCATAGAGTTTAGATAAGTTCTAGTAGTATACATCATAGTACCCATTAACGCAGAGAACATAACAATTCGTGCTACTTGTTGAGCATCGCCATTAGCTGCTCTTACACCTAAACGCATAGCTTGTTGTTCCATAGAGGCCATAGGAAAAGAAAGAAACTGAAAGAATGTTTTACCAATCTCACTTCTTAACAATCCATTGACTGAACCGTTATTCATTTCCTGTACTAACTGTGTAGCCTCTCGTCTAGCTGACATAGAGAATACATTTCTAGCTCCATCTAATTCCCATTTATCTATATTTAGAGCATCCAAACTACCATCTTTATTATAAGTAGCGTGTCTGTTTATCATCTTACTAATGTCTACAGCTATATCGTCAGTAATACCTAGCTGTTCTCTTTTTATAGACTTAAAAGGAACCTTGCCTAGTTTAGAAGCAGTTGCCCATTCTACAGCATAGTTAAGTGTAACACCTCTTCTAAGAATATCTGTTACACCTTGAAGACCTGAGGCTATAGACATAAAAATACGGCCTCTACCTAAGACTTCATCAACCTTAGTTACTTCACCAGCAATTTCTACACCACTAGCTACGTCACCTTCTAACCTGCTTTTCATTACTGTAACTTTAGACACCATACCATCGGAGCCTACACCAGTAACCGCCATCATTTCGCGTACTATTTTACTGTCTAATCTGCCATCCTGTGCTTTCTTAACTAACTGTCCAAACATGGGAACAGTCTTTAGTAATGTACTAAAAGAGTACTCAAACAAGACATTAGACACTTCCATTAGTGCTGACATACCTGACATACCCATACTGGTTATGAAAGATAGTTCTCTTACTCTCCTAGTAACTGACAAAGCATCATCAGATAAACCTGATTTGTAAGCTAACTGACCTGTAACAGAATCATACATATATTGTAAAGCTTGTATTTCTTTCTGTCTAGTAGAATCAGCTTGAGTAGTTATCTTACTAAGAATAGTATCAAAGCTAGAACCAACTGCGTTAGTGTTAATACCGTTACGAGCTAAAGCTGTCGCACCGCCTACTTGAAAAACATAACTGTCAAATAAGTTTTCGATGTTCTCTTCTAGTAAGTCTGTAAACTTTAATTCAAAAGGTTTACCATCAGCACCCTTTACTGTAATTACAGTACCTTCGTCTAGTAACATACGGGGTCTAGTTCTTTTATGTCCTTTAGTTTTAGCGTTAGCTGTGAGAGCGTCTAATATGATGTCTATTTCATCATCAGTAAAGTTATCCACTTTCATTAAAGCTCTAAAGTCTTCCACATCAAAGTCACCATTACGTAACTTATTACCTGTCATTCCTGTCTTAGGGTCTACAATATTCTTTATATATCCATAGGACATTCGTTTAATAAAAGCTTTTACAGCTTCAGGTGTTGAAGATAACTTCTTAGCCGCTAACATTTTAGCTACGTTTCTTTCAAGATTAGGTTGACCTCTACGTATGGCAGTTTCTGCTAACTGTCCCCAAGCATCATTAAGAGTACCATCTACTTTGTCAGGTAATACTTCTGTTCTTAACCTAGTTACATTACCTTTGTTCCACATACGAGGAAGGTAGTTATCAACTCTAGTTGCTATACCTGCTGTAAAACCTGCTGCATTAGCTCCTTCAGCTTCCAAGGCTAATCCATTTATACCCTTTTTATAAACATCAGCAGCTTCCTGAATAACTTTAGGAGCATTAGGGTCTGGAATACGAATTTGTTTTGAAACTAAAACACTAAAGTCAGCCCTAGAGTATGAAGGATTTCTACCTAGAAACTCGTCCCTCAATTTACTTACTGGTACAGCTACTTTGGCACGGTAGGACATTACCAACGTATCACGTTGTTCTAACGCTCCAAAGTTTACAGCTTTAATCTTACCAGTAGAAGGGTCTACTACATTTCCTGTACTATTTAATCCTAGCCCATCTGCTAACCACCTTATTGTATCGTCTTCAGAATCTTTTGCTCTAACAAAAGAAGATAATACTCCACGTATCTTAGCACCACTACCCCTTTGTTTTGGGGTAGCCGCTAGTTCTTCTGGTGTCATCTCTGTAAAGTCTTTACGACTAATACCTGCACTAGCATCTGCAACTTCTTCACTTGTCTTAAAATCGTCCCCATCAAGGGCCATCTGCTTAAACTTCTGTGCTAGTATTTCATCGTCATTAGTCTGTAATAGTTTAGTTTCAAACTCTGAAAGTGTTTCGTTATCTGCTTGTTTACGTAATGCCTTTTGAATGTTAGCACGTTTAGTCATAACCTGACCAAACTTAGTAAAACCAGTGTTAAACGCTGAACCCAAAGCACCAGCTAGTAGAATATCACCGCCTGTAATGTCATACTTAACTTGAGAACGTAGTAATTCTAATCCACCTACCTCTAATGCTCCTATACCTGCGGCTGATGCTAAGTATTTACGATTGTCCTTAAACTTACTAAACAACCTACCTATCTTAACAGCCCCTGCTGCAAAAGGAGCAGTAACAGGAGCAGTAACAGGTGACATAAGTGCAGTAGCCTGAGCAGTAGCTAACATAATAGCTGCATCATCTGGTGCAAATACATCAGACACTACCATTGCCCCAAGTCCTTTAAGACCTGCTTGCCCTAGCATGTTATTTACTTCATCAGTCTTTCTAACTTCAGAAGCAATAGCCTGTCCATACTCTATACCGTTCTCTGAGGCAGCATCAAGTACTCTTTTTACAGCAGTCTGATTAGTTAAACCTACTGTAAGGTTATCCACATCCTCTTTAGTAAGGGGTGTAGGTTCTTTTGTGTCTGGCCTATCAAATAAGGATAGAACAGTAGGCACCGTTCCTGCTTCTGCATATCTTTTACCAACCATGTCCCAAAAGCTAGTATCTTTTACTTTAGCTTTTGCCAACAGATTAGCTTTGTTTACCTCTTCCAAGCTAAACTTAGATGTTACAGGTGAAGGAGTAGTCCCACCGAACCCAAGAGATTCTAGTTCTGTCGATACCTTCTGTTCATCCATTATCTTACTTTCCTTTTATAAACCTAGCCATTTCATTAGCTCTGTTAGGTGTTTGATTATGCCAAGTTGTCTTAATCTTCTTACCGTTCTTAACATTAAACAGCATATGTTTAGAAGCTTCTTCAAGAGCTTTTAGTTGTTTAGTAGAACCAGTAGGTAGGCCAGACGCTTTCTTAATAGCAGTCATAAACTTAGGCCATTCATCTCTTACGTTCTGTCTTCCCAACTGGAAAGCCATACTTGTAATACCTAACTGTGTGCTTTCTGGTAGGCTATCAAAGTTATCTATTTCATTCTGCATGAACTTAGTAATCTTTGACACCTTAAGCTTCATAACAGCCTGTGCTTCTGGCTCTGTTATGTTGTTGACATCTTTAATTAGTGCCTTCTCATCAGCCTCTAGTGAGGGTAAGTAAAAGCCATAACCTACAGATTTGTTCTTACCATCTGGATATGGGTTAGCTTTGAAGTCTTCCTGTACCTGTATAAGATTGGCAGCTTTATCTTCTACAGTATCACCCTGAAGAGGTGTAGTGTCTATAGTACTGTCAATAAAAGTTCTTTCAGATATTTCAGAACTAGGAACCGCTACTTCACTAGGTGCAAGCTCAGAAGCTTCTGCTTCTTTATCACTAAGCCCAAGCATATCTAATAGAGAATCAAAGATACTTTCAGAAGCTTCGTCTACAGTATCAGGATTTCCACCCTTGTCAGTAACACTTGCCCTAGCTCTTTCTAATAACTCGTTTCTACTATTTTCCATAAACTTACGTAGACTTCTATCTGCTTTTCTTGCATCACCTGCACCAAACAAACGTGTTTGTACTTCCAGAGGAGATACCTCAGTACTTAAAGTATCTAATGCTTGAGTTAGTTCATCTTCGATTTGCTCTTCGATTCCTACTTGTCCTACAGTATCAGCACCTAAGTCCTCATACTGGCTCATGCCCATGTCATCAAGATTAATAGCACCATTAGCTACTTGGTCTTCAAAAGAAGATACATACGAATCTTTTAATATACCCATTTGCTTTACACTAAAGTTCTGTAAGTCAATAAAACCATTAGGCAGTAAAATACTATTTGTTACAGAGCCTGTATCATCTTTAGTAGTAGCAAAGATGTAAGCTATATTAGGATTGTTTTCGTTTGTCCTAACTTCTAACTCAAAATTAGCCATGTCCGTAGCAATATTTACAGGTAGTATACCCTGTTCCCTAGCTTGAACTAAAGCATTAGAGTCCATTATACTACCATCTGACATTACATAGCGAGGTGCTACACCTAAAGCAGCGTGGATATAGTTAGATAATTCTTGGTTCTGCATAATCTGCACAAGACCAGTCTCAATATCTTCTACGGCTGCTCTACCTTTCTTAGAATTTCTAGGTGCATTAATAAGAGAAAACTTACCACTAGGTAGCTTTACTGTTGCGTAGTTTTCTGATACCTTTTTAACAGCTAACTCTAATATCTCCTCATCACTCTTAGTGCCTAATACTTGTTTTAGAATAGGAACAAGCTTTTGAACTTCTGGTGTCATAATATCAAGGTTTATAGCCTCTTCTTTATTAGTAGGAGTAAATAGACCAAACCAATCACTACCGTCTATCTGGTCAGCTATGCTTTCTGTTGTGATACTAGTATCCTTTTTAGTTATATCTAGTTCAGTACTCTGTAGAAAAGCAAAAGCACCTTTAACATCCATAAGACCATTATCTACTAAAGCCTGTGCAGAAGTAAATATAGTATAAGCTTTATCATTTAACTTGTCTTTTAGACTACCATCGTACTTATTGAACTTATCTAGTTGGGTGTACGCTTGTTCTAATTTGTCTGATACTATAGGGTCTGCCATATTCTGAGATGTATTCTCATTTAGACTAAGGGCCGATACTGCTACCTCTGTTGGTACTTCTCCTGTAGTATTATAGAAACCGTAGTACTTTTGATTTAAGGGTTCAATAACAGAAGCTTGTATACTCTGTACTTCTTGTTGTTTCTGTTCTAAAGACTTAGTACTGTCTTGACCTATTTCCTCTATTGTTTGAAAAGCTTTAGCTACTTTTAATGCGTAAATTGCATCAATATTTGTAGCAGTTATAGTGTTATCAGGTTTTGTAGTAAAACCTCCACCAATGTCTACATCTCTATCTTCTACAAGTGGTTGTAAATTACCACTCTCAAAGTAGGATATTGCTGCGTCTTGGTGCCATCCCTCAACTAGTCTTGCTTTCTCAGCAGTTTTATTTCCTTTTGAGGCTGTAGCTTGGTTCTTCTCTACAATTAATCTTTGGTCTTGATGTCTACCAGACCCTAGTATCTTAGACTGTGCGTAAAGAACTACAGGGCTAAAGGGTCTTACTCCTGATTCCTCTGCCGCCCAAGTTGCTAAGTCATCATTTACTTTTCTACGTGTGGCTGCCAAATCACCACCAGCAACAGGGTTAGCTTCTATGTGACTATCTACTAATTTACCTACAGCTTCTAAACTAAGTTGATTAGGTTTACCTTCAGCGTCAAAGGGAGCTAATTGAGTATTAAGGCTATTCAACCCTTGACTAAACTGAGCTTGAATATCTTCTTCTGTCCTAGCTAAAATAGCAGGTCTATACTTAGTAACAATAGCAGTTTCTATAGAAGTTGCCAAGTCTCTAGCTATTGTATCTTTTATTATAGGACTAACATCCCCTAAACTATTTACATAGTTACTTGCAAATTCACCATAATACGCACGTACTTCAGATTCTGGTACGTTCTGTTCAAGTAAAGTACTTGCATTTGCCTTATAATCAGCATCCATAAGAGCATTAGCATTGATTACTTGTAGATTAGCTTGAGCTAATTGGTTCTGTCTAGTGTTGTTTCTTATCTCTTGTTCATCTCTTAGACGGGCAACTCGTTTTTCATCTGCATTTACTTTAATAGCAGGTGTGATTGCAGTTAAGAATTGAGAAAGTTCACTAGGTTGTGACTGAATTTGTTCTGGTCTAACATACGTAGAAACTGGACTAGCTGTGGGGCTAACACCAGTGGGAAGGTTAAGTTCCCTAACTTGTACTCTTTGCTTTGCCATGCTTTTTCCTGTCTATGTTGTAAAGTTCCAGCCACCTGCTGGCATATGAGATAAATTAGCAGATGGTAATACAAAGCTAGAACTACTTTTAGGAGAAGGTGGGCCACCTAACCCAATACTATCTAAAAAGCTACCCTTACCTCTACCTGCTACCTGTCTCTCCATAGAGTAAGCATTAGCAGCCACACCTGCAGCCGCCGCTATAAAGCTAGGTTCTTGTCCTCTAGGTAGTGAGTAAATCTGGTTCATAGCTTCAGCGTCTGCGCCTTGTTTCTCATCTTCTAATTGTTGTAGTATTAATCCAAGCTGGTCATTATATATAGTATCACCACGTAGTTTACGAGCTTCAGTCATGTCTAACTGTTGTTCTACAGAACTGCCAGATACACCAGCTTCTCCTGAGGCAACTACTTGTGACTCTCTTGTTTCTAAAGCTTGAATAGCAAGGTCCATTTTCTGACCTGATATACTCTCAGCTTCTTGTATAGCCCTACGATTAAGGCTTTGTATCTTTAAGTCTCTAGCAGTTACAGCAGCTACCCTGTTTGCTCTGTATCTAGCCTCGTCTTCTGCGGCCTTGTTCTTTGCACCGATGTAGCCCATTACGGACTGCCCGATGCTTAACATGGTCATTGGGTCCATTATCGTATCCTCACAAATTCTAAGAAGGGTTTGTTTCCTACACCCCACGTATCATATCTCTTTATAAATGTGAAGCCGACAAAGCGTAGCCAGTTAATAGCTAGTGTGTAGTCTGCATCCACTGCGTTAGTCAACAGGGGGTATCTGTTATTGATTTCTTTTACCCACTCACGTGAGCCACGTAGGAAGGGTCGCCACACTTTAGTAATAGCAGGTGTCGTAAGTAACCAAGGTATACCTGTCATTTCATCATACCTAGATACTCCATAGATACCTGCTATCTCTTCTGTGTCTGTTACTATAATAGTCCAACACTCATCTGAGTCATCAAACCCCATCTGTAACGCTTCTCTTGTACTACCATGTGATGCCTGTACCTCTTGTGCATCTTCTGGTCTTAAGTTATCTACCAGATAGTCTACATCTTCTTGGGTACTTTTTCTCACATAGCCTTGCATTACATTCTCCTTGAACGTAGAACGAAGAAGCCTTCCCACTCTGCTGATTGGAATGTGCAGGGTAGATGGCTACTACTTTTAAGAGTTACAGTTGTGCTAGTGGACTTACCTAGTACACCAAAGCGGTAAGTACCAGAGTCCACAGCGGCTTGGTTAAGGATGTTGTTAGCACCGCCAACGATACGTCCTGTAAAGCTTCTAGTATATACAGCCCTTCTTAAAGGGGCTACATCTACTTCAAAGAAGCCTGTGTTGTTGTAAACTACTGCATAGTTTCTAAGTTGTAAGTGTCCAGTAGTAATAGGTTTGTTCTGGTCCTTAACTACAGGCTCAGAGAATGTATACTTAAAGGTAAACGGAACACCCGCAAAGACTACCTGACTGTCAGACAGTTTACCTGCTACAGCCGACAAGGGTATGATACCACCTGTCTGGTCTATGTAGATAGCAGAGGCATCAGTGTATGGGAGTGTAGTAGTACCACCTGTCTGTAGCGTTACTCGTCTATCTAGGTGGATAGAGAAGGCACCAGTAGTGTAGGTGGTAGCTGTGTCTACGGATAGGTTAATACGTTCAAGAAATAGCCTACTACCTCTCTTAACTAGGATTGTAATATCAGCCCTGTTAAATGAATAACCTATAACATCTCCACCAAACGTCCAGCGTGACCATGAAGCCTGTAGCTTCTCTCTGCCCTGCCAGTAGTACCTGTACACGTAAAGGGCTGTAGGGTCATTAGTTGTCTGTGCGATAAGCATGTCCTCGTTAGACGAGGCTTGAATGTTCTTTACTTCACCATTAAGATACTCAGGAACGTGTGCTGTAATCTCTGTAGCATCGTTAGTATCAGTGTCAGTGTCTACAAAGTATTCCCACATACCAGACCATGCACCACGCTTAGATGCGAAGTATACATACTTACCTGCTTGTGCTGGCTTGGCTCTGAGACTAGCTTCAAACTCTGTAGTGTTAGAGATGTTGACTGTCTCAGGTGTAAGCACAGGGTCAGCAGTAAGCTTAAACTGTGTAAGGTCTGAGAAGAGGAGTAGACTATCGTTAAAGGGTATAGCGTGTTTAAGTATACTAACCTTATTAGAGGACACTGCCACATCAATGGGGTCACTATCTACAATGGTTAGCACAGACTTACGGAAGAAGTCAAACTCCTCAAACTCACCAGCACGTGAGAAGATTACATTCTCATCTGCCAGTACACCTAGTCTATTTCTATGGAAGAAAATATCAGATAGGGGGTAGCCAATGAAGGATGGGAAGGGGTTAGTATCGTCATCCCCTACTTTCCTGTCTTTATAATCTACAGCTTCAAACCTAAAGTTACCACTACCAAGTTTTATTAGCTTGTGTGGCATAGTAGATTCGTCTAGCTGTGTAAGCGCATCAGGTTCTATTGTTTCTTTCCACACACCCTCGTCAGTAAACTTGACGTAGTAATCATCCTGTGCTTTCTGATTGTCACCTGATACTTTGATTACAAAGTCAGGTCTTCCCTCAGTAGGTAGTTTCTTAAAATCCTGTGTCTCGTCCTTGAATATAAGTAAGTGGTCCCCACCGTGTGAGTCTCCTACTTCTACTTCAAAGTCTGTACTATTAGTAGACCTAATCCATAATACAGAACCGTAACGTGTTATACTTAGTCCTGAGATAGCGGCACTGTTTGTGATGTTATCATAATACGTAGTTTGCACATTACTACTACTAAACCTAGCTAAGTTCTTAGCAATCAAATCTGTTGATGCACCACGCTCTGCGTCCTGTGTGAGTGATGTACTAGACTGTGTACTAGACTTAGTAGCAAATTCAATAGTACCAGTATTACCACCCTTTGTTAATTTAAGTCTGTATGTAGAAGAGTAATCAGCCTGTTTAACATACACTAGTGCTTCTGGATTACGGGTAGAAGCTGTGGCTGTGTCCTTGGCTACTAGAGTATTCTTATTTACAATGAATGTAGAATCAGCAATAGATACAGCGGATAGCTCTTGGCTAGGGTCTGTTAGTCCTGATAGGTAGCTTGCTGCATTATTAGTTACAGTCTTAGATACGCCATCCTTGTCAAAGACCTTAATAGTACCCGCAGTATCTACTACCATAGAGTAGAACTCGTTCTCATCTCTGCGGATAGTATGGACAAAGGCTTTGTCTAGGTTATTAATAACACCTAAGTCAGCTACATAAGTTGTACTAGGACGCTTAGATAGTCCTGACACCACACTAGACAATCCATTCTCCTGTAGCTCTGCCTGTGTGTTAAGACGCAGAGAGGGTGGCTGTTGTGATACACCGTTAATAAGATTAGGAATAGATTGACTGATGAGTGCCATTAGATTGTTCTCCGTCCCTGCCTATCAATTATGCTATATGTGTCATAGTTGTCAAAGATGTTGTGGTCATCTGCTGCCTTGTCAAACTCTTTAAGCTCTGCAAGTGCAAGTGCCTCATCTCTTAATTGGAAATCATGTAATGTATTAGAACCTACTACACGGTCTTGGAAGATACGAGTAGCACGTAGAGTAGTATAACGCTTGGCTACCTCAGGTAAGTCACCAAAGTCTAGCTGTACTGAGACATCTAACTGAGTAGATGCGCCTATGTTAAACGTGTGGTTAGTTCTATCATACATCTTTAAGCCACGCTGGACCAAGTTAGGACTCTCAGCGGCTAGTGTTGCATCTGCTCTAAGGATGTTAGCTGGTAGGATAATCTCACCTGCTGTGTCTTGAGCGAATGTCTTATTTAATTCTGTGTTAAAGTGCCAGCCTGTTGACTGTACTTCTCTGTCTACTGTGTTAAGAATAGTCTCTGCAATCTCTGCCTCAATTAAACCTGAGGATAGACTACTTACTGGTGCTTCGCCAATGGCAGAAAGCATCGTGTTGACTGCATCTAATTGTGTTGTTCCTGCCATACCGTTTACCTTTATGCTTTCCACTTAACCTTGTTGGCCCAATAAGCCGCACTAGACGGACCTCTGGCTATGTTCTTAGCGTGTCTATCTTTAAACGCTTTACGTTGCTTTGCGGATTGGTTAGTCTTAGCACCCTTCTCACCGAACCTAATTATCTTAGGACTTTCCTTAGTACCTACTAGGACAGCGTGGGACTTAGTACCCTTGGGCGAACTCTTAGGTATCCTTAAACCTCTGAAGGTTTCTCCTGCGTGTGTAATACTCATCACTTACTCCAAAGTAAAAAGGGAGTAGCCGTTAAGCTACCCCCTAGATATTTAAGCGTTTGCGTCAAGCAATGCAATACATGATGCAGGACGTAGGACGTTGTGGCCCATTGCGTACTTAGCAACCATGAGTGTACCCTGACGGTTAATCTGATACTCAGACTCCATGCCAAGGTCAAGCAACTTAACAGTAGCAACTGCTTCTGGTGTAAAGACAAAGCCCTTAATCAGTGAGGCTTCTGCAACCATGTCACGACCATCAACAGCGGCTGTTGGCAGGTCATAGTGTGTTGCGCGTCCAGAACCAGCAGTGTTAGCTAGTGGTGCGTTGTCTGATGTCTTACCTTCAGCAGCGTTACCTGTAGTAAAGTTCTGGTAAAGGTTAGAAACGTCAGCATGGTTTGACATAATTACAGGAATACCTGCAATAGCTGGAACCATACCTGAGGCAACAGAACCGTTACCACCAAAGTCTGAGTTCATGTATGTCAGCTTTGAGCCATCTGTTACATCCATCAGTGCATAGTACTGAACTGGTGGTAGTACTACTACTGCGTTTTCTGAAGGAACATTAGCAATGTCCATTGTTCTCTTGGCATCAAAGATAGCTTTAGCAATCTTAGCAGGGTCAAGTAGGTCAGCAGTAGCTGCACCAACAGTGACGTTACCAGTGAAGTCTTCTTCAGTGAAGCCTTTGTAGTCTTGGATAAGACCAGCGGCGGCTGTCGCGTTAGTTGTAAGAGCAGCCTTAACAAGCATACGTGCTACGTTACGGTCAGCTTCGTTAGCTAGTGCAATACCAGCTTCTTTTGAGTAGATTGAACGAACATCGTAGTGGTTGATTGCTTCATCAATGTTAGCAATGAACTGGCTAGAGATGAGCAAGTCATCAATAGTTACAATACGCTCACCTGCACGAATCTGTCCACCAGTAATCTCGTTTCCGGGGGTCAGGTATTCAGCAGTGGCTCGTCCTGTCATTGGGAATGAGGCAGACTTACCTTTAGAAATTGTACGAGTGCGTACTTTGTCGGACAGTACTTTCTTCTCTTCGTATGCTGTGAGAACTTCACCTGCATATAGTTTAAGAAAGAGGTCACGTACGTCACCTGCGTTGTTATTCTGGCCTTGAAAGCTTACGCTATAGGCGGGATTTGAAGCAGCTTGTGCCATTTTTAATTACTCCTTAGTGAGTATAATAGTTGAGTTGAGTACACTCTGTATTACACTACATCCTTTCTCCAAGATTGTCCCTCGCAAGGGGTCAGGGGTAATCGTTTGTCTTGTTTACTTCGTGTTAGGAAGGGTTAGCTTCCTTCTAAATACATAAAAAGGCGAGGACAGCACTACCTGTTTCCTCGACCTGACACCTGCCCGTAGCGACCGTGTATATAACGTCCTAAGGTAGCGAATCTTCTGCACGTATGACGTAACTTCGGTGGTGTATTCATGTATTTAGAAGGAAGGGAGAACTTAATCTCCCAACCCATGCAACAGTGTTAGAACAGGCTAGACTTAGCTAACTTATCAGCTACTGTTTGCCTGTAGGCAGGGTCTTTAGCGTATCTAGGGTCACTCATAGCAGCAGTGAGTTCCGCATTACTCTCGAACTTCCCGCCTGTGGATACAGAACTATTACCACCCTGTAATAGAGTAGGTTCTGCCTCAGAACGATAACGTGCGTTTAGACCTTGGATAGCAAGTCTAATCATATTAGGGTCTTGCGTTTCCATTGTTGCATTGAAGGCATCTATCTCGTTTTCGGGTAGAGAATCTGATGCCCATTGTACCATGTTGTTGTATTCTTCTGCACCACCTGTGATGGAGTGCATATCTGCTGTCACCTGAGAGGCTAGAGCGTCCTGCCCTGCTACCCATGAGTCTACCATAGACTTAGGGAAACCTGCCTCTTCTAGTGCAGTGTAAGCGTCCTCAGATAGCTGACCATTTGTTGCATATTCCTGCTCGAATACGCTGAAGTCTAGTCCCTTACTATCTAATAGCTCAGACACCTCAGATGCTGTCTCTGTACCGTCAGCTTCTTCAGTAGGTGCTTCTTCTACTTCTTCCTTAGGCTGGCCTAGCTTACCCTCTAATGCAGAGTAAGCTTTAGCCATATCCTCAGGACTCTTAAATTTCTCAGGCAACCAGTCAGGACGGTCAGGGTCTGTTTGATTACCCTCTACCTTCTCTAGCATTTCTTTAACATGCTCTGGATTTTCAGCCTCAGGTTGTTGATAAGTATTAACTGTGTCTACCATTCTTACTCCGCTTCTACTGCGCCTTTAGCTAATTGTGGTGCGGCACCCTGTGCCATACCCATAGCTGTTTGTTCTAACATTTGTTGCTGTTGCATTTGTTGTTGCATCATCTGTTCTTGTTGCTTCTGCTCTGCTGATTTAATCAGGCCAGAAGTATCAATGCCTAGTGATGCGGCTAGTCTATCAATGTAATCACCTAAGTTCATCTCACTAGCAATAACCTCAGGGCCAAGTGGCTGTAGGTATTGTAAGAATGTAGCTAGTTTGTTTAGGTCTTGACCTCTACCTAATGCTTCAATACCAGTGACAACCGTAGGCTGTACACTATCCTTAGGCATACGAGGCATCTTACCCTGCTTAGTAAGAGACTCAAGTAGTAGGTTAATCAGAGGAAGCTGGAACTCCTGAGACAGAATAGAGTATACACCACCTAGTGATGTCTCTAGTTCCTGTGCCATGAAGCGTACTTCTTCTGCTGTTACACGTTCCGCTGACCGTTGTACACTACTGTTAAGTAGGAAGGCGGCGGCTAGTCTATCGTTAATCATCCGCATAGTCTCAAGGGCTACACGGAAGTCTGCTGATTTCTGTACCTGTAGTGTAGACACATCGTTAGCGTCACCACTCAGGAAGGCACCATTAGCTGCTTTAGCTAGTGAAGATGCCTTAGTGTTACCGTTAGGACGTACCAAGAATAGAACCTTAGATGAAGCGGCACTACCCTGCACGATGGCCTGTGTCAGTGCCTCAAGACTACGTAAGTCTCCAAGGTATTCTTCGATGAACCCACGCCCATAGTCTTCACCGTCAATGCGGATAAAGCGTAATGGAATGAATGGGTTCTGGTCCTTCTTGAATGTTCCACGTGAACTAGGAACTTCAATACCTGCTACCTCTTGATGTACAGAGAACCCCTTCTCAGTGGTCTTGACACAGGTATACAGGTCATAGTTCTTAACTGGTGTATCAGAAGGGGGAATGATTTCCTTCACTACATCTGGTAGCATCAGTGGTGATACACTTTCTTTAGTAATAATTTCTAGTATGTTACCCATAGCATCACGCTTAGTACAGAAGCGGTCAGGTCTGAAGACCTTCATACCACCCTCTTTAGGCATGTATACTAGAGCATTACCAGTAACGATAAGTAATTTAAGTGCCTCAAATACAGGGACACGGATAGACTTACCTTCAATTTCTTGCATTGCTGCCCGTTCAATACGAGCAAGTCCTTCTTCTACCTGACCACGTGCATCGCCTGCTATAGATTGCAGGTCAAAGTCATCAATGGTTAGACGGAAGAACGGACTGTTAGGGGGTAGCAGAGCAAGAAGTAACTTTGATGCGAGGTTGTTTACACCCCTTGCTCCAATGCCTTGATAAGGTGTGGCATAAGTAGATGAACTACTATGGCCTTCCTCTGGCATGAGAGTAGGAATGGTTAGCTTTGCTGCCTCACGGCCTCTTTCAAGGAACGTATCACGTTCACTCTCAAGCTGGTGGTAGCGTTTAGCTACTGTACCTACTTCTTCATATTCCATTTACTTATCCTTTAGGAATGTTTAATCCAGATATACCTTCACCACCTACTTGAGCAGCATTATTTGTACCTACTAAGGCTCTCTTACCTTTGCGCCTACGAGATAACTTACCACTTCCTGTAGTATCTGCCTCTAACTGTAACTCGCTATCTGCTAGACCACCTTTACTTGCACCTGTGCTAGACTTAGGTGCTGGTGGTGGCGGTGGCGGTGGTGGCGGCGGTGGTGGTGGTGGTCTTCTCCGTGAACCACCCATGTTACACTCCCTTAGGGATTTGTAACCCCGAACCTGCACTAGCTACTTGCGTTGCAGTGTCTTGTGTGATGTCTTGTCTAAGCGCACGTTTACCTTTACGCTTCTTACTAATCTTATCTGACTCAAGTTCAGTATCATCTAACTCAATGTCAGGTGTCTTTGTTACTGCTGTCACTGGACGAGCAGGTGTAGGAAGTGGTGCTGGCGCACGACCTCCACCCATTAAACCACCCATATCAATATTCCTCATAATCTTGGTTTTGTAATTCTACAAGCTTCGCTATCACAGACTGTTGACCCCTAAGGAAACCTAGTTCCTCAGGAGTAACTTGTGTGTGTGGAAGTTTGTTAGGATACAGTATGTTAAGATGGTTTATTAACCCATCCGTTATATTAAAGTCGTTACCTAATAACTTCATTATGCTAACTTTCGCTAATGTTGTAACTTTAGATGTCTACTAACTCACATGCACCAGCAGTACACGCCAGAGTTTGACCGCCAGTTGTTGTATCTTCCTTCTCATAGAGAGATAGTGCTGTCCAATCAATCGTGCTAGGCATCTGTTCCTTGAGTGTCTCATATGTTTCCTTATCTATATCCTGATATGGTGCTTGTGCATATGTGTGGTCACTATGTGGTAGGAATGAGATACCAGAGCAGATGTCAAAGTTCTCATAGACCCATGCACCCACTGCCATCCACTCCTCATCACGTACTGTGATAGTAACAGAAGGCTTATGCTCACACCAGACTAGAGCGTATGTCTTCCATAACTCTAACTGTTCTAGTGCTGTCATATCATTACGTGTTACTGCACCAGCAGGTGACTTAGTAGGGAAGCTGAACACTGTAGTACTATCAGGCTTCATCACACATGCTTCAGCAGGAATACCGCTATCCTTCATGAACTGTGTCAGTGGGTCTTTGTTATCACCACGTACAGTGCGGATGTAGTACTGGCTGTGTCGTGCGTGGATACCTGATGCACTGTCAACTAATTGACTAACAGTACCAGAAGGTTTGACGCATGTGATAGCGGCAGATACAGGTATGCCCATCTTATTAGCATACTCAAAGTTAGTATCAATAGCTACCTGTTTCATCTCAGACAGCCAACGCTTACTATCTACGTTCTTAGACAGCAGTAGGTTGTCCATGATACCTGTTAGTGACACACCTAGTAGTCTCTCTTCGGCTGTATTATCATGCCATATCTTACGAAGGTAAGGCATCTTAGTGAAGGTGGACTGTGCAGTACCAAGGATAGTAGCTAATCGTACCTTACGCTTAAGACTCTTAAGGTCATCCACCTCACGTACAACTACCTCAGTCAGGTTACAGAACTGGTATGGACGAAGGATAATCTCAGAGCAAGGATTAGTACCCCACTCATGACCTGTCTCTCTGCGTCCGTTGTTCTCTACGTGCTTGTCTGCTGCAATGCGTGAGAAGATACCACGCTCACCAGACTTAGATTCTACTAGAGATAACCACTCACGCATGAACCCTTCCATGTCTGGTTTGTCTGTGTAGGCTACTGAGTTGTTAGCCAACGCACGTTGACCCTCGTTGTCCCACCAATTACCTGACTTAGCATGTGCCATACGTCCATCACTTAGGTTGGATAGGCTAATCATAGCTGACCTACGTACACCGCCTACTACTACAACCTCACCAATCTTACACATGATGTCGTGACACTCAATGCTTGTAAGCTTGCGTCCTGACGCACCCTTAAATTTTTCCCACACAAAATTGAATAGGTCATTCAATGGCTCTGGTCCTGAGGCTCTACCACCAAAGGTCTTAAGCCTTGCACCTGCTGGACGGATACCAGACAAGTCCCACTGAGGAACGATGCCCATATATAACTGGTAAATTAAATCACGTAGCGCACCAGCCCAACCTTCCTTACTATCTTCAACAACAATCTTCTCATTTGTAGTATCAAAGTATTGAGGGATAGTGGGTAGGTTAGTAATCGACTGACGCTCAACACTGAAGCCTACTCCTGTGCCACATAGTAGGATGAACATAGCCTCGTCAAAGGCTCTCATGTCATCCACTGGTAGGTATGAGCAGTTGTAGATACAGGTGTTGTCACGGTCAGCGGCAGGACCAGCAGTCATCAATGCTCTCATAGATGGCATGACTTCTAGGTTGAGGATAGCTTCCTCTAGCTCATCTAGCTCTTCCTTAGGTAGACCAGTCTTTGCAATGTAGTTGATGTATCGCTGTACTGTTTCACCCCAAGTCTCTCGTCTGTTCTCGTCCTCAAGCCAGCGTGCGTACCGACTGGTAGCAATGAAAGTCTGGTAGTCTGTTGGTAATTGATTACTAATCATCGGTTGTCTCCACTCCCTTGTAGTACGCCACGTTCCTTGCGGCTCTCTAGTTTCTCTATGTTCATCTCAGCTATAACTTCTAGGCTATAACCTATATCACGTGCTACTGCGGCTAAGTACCATAGTACATCTCCTAGCTCTTTAGCTACGTCTTCCTTCTCATCCATGATACTCTTGTTGTCACGGATAATCTTCTTTACTTTATCTGCTACCTCACCTGCCTCACCTGCTAGGCCAAGGGTAGGGTAGAGGATGTTAAACTTACTATCGTATATTGCAGTAGCATTAGCTCTCTTCTGGTACTCACTGAAGTTCATCTTAGTTATCCCTTATTGCTTCCCAACTATGGGGAAATGTTTCATAGCCATGTATGTTTATCTGTTCAGCTATTAACATAGTTTCATGCTGTGTATCAGAAGTACAGCGTTGTTCACACACACGTGCAAATGCCATGAGACTACCTGACCAGTACCACTCAGTGTACATATTCTGAGGTAGTATCATACGTGCCATCTCTGGTGCTACCCCCTGCTGTATCATCTTCTGATAACTTTGTAGGGCTAGGTCACTTACATCCTTTAGGTATGTAGTAGGGAAGTACTGAGACTCAGCCTCGCCTGTACTACCCTGTTTACTATCCTCTGGTTTACCTCTCCATGTATCAGGTATGTAGAACTCAGGGTCACTACTTACATATCTACGTGACACTTCATTCCACGACAAGCCTACCTGATGCTTGACTAATTGTCTAGCTACAAACACTGGTGCTTTGATACGGAACTGTAAGAAGCAGTGAGCAAAAGGGGACCAGTGGTTGTGCTTGGCTAGATACTTGATGAGCTTCTTATCTCCATCCTGTAAGGCACCTTTGACTTCCTTGTTGTATGATACACGTGCAGCATTAACCACTGTTAAGTCAGTACCCATGTGTTCAATCAAGTCTACCTTCATTCTGTACCCACCTCGACACCATCATTCTTAATAGCTATTACATCATCTACATAACCAAAGGACATACCCCTCAGGAAGTCTAGGTAGTTCTGGTTCATGTCTACTAAATAACCCTCAGTCATGAACTTCTGTTCAGTACTTCCTAGATAATTACCGTCATCATCCCATCTGTCTACACGAAAAGTTACTTCATCCATTACCAGTTTACTCCCTTAGTTTTCTCTAATAGTTCTACCATCTTGTTAAGATACCAGATGGCTTTCTTTGCATCCTGTATAGGATTGCCCTTCTTCATCAGGCGTGAGCCTGTATACTTTATCACGTTACCCTGACAGTAGCTGATAGCTTCGTACTCACCTAGTACATCCACGATGTAGTCAATGGTTTCGATGTTACTATCTGCGTAGTGAGCAGGACTGTTGACCATATCTATCTTGTCAGTGATGCGTATACTAGCCTCGTTAATCTCTGCTAGTTTCTGCTTCATGTATTCCTCATGCCTTAGTTGTTCTGCCATAAGTATACTTCTCCTGTCTCTGTGTTGTACTCACCATCACGTAGGATACGTGCAAGCCTTGCGTTCTCTAGTGCTACCTTTTCTGATAAGCCTTTAGAAACAAACGCACTAACAACTTTGTCCCATCCGTCACCAGAGTGGTAAGACCCTTCCAGAATTTTGTGAGCAGTCTTAGGCCCAATGGAAGGACAACCCTTGTAGTTGTCTGTACTATCTCCGATAAGAGTTTGATAGTAGAAGTTATAGTCAGCTTCTTCTTTACTAATCTCAACAACCTTACCATCAATCCAGTGCTTTGCTGGTATAGTAAGTAGGTCTTTATCCGCAGACCAAATAATAGTATCTGGATTCTTAGTACCAAGTATCCCCAAGACATCATCAGCTTCTAGCCTCCTGTACATTATAGTGTTATACTTCTTAGTCATGTATTCCCTAGCCCAAGGTAGTAGCATAGGCTTACGTACAGTCTTACGATTAAGCTTGTAGTATGGTGCCACATCCTTACGGAAGTTCTCCTTGTCAGACAGGGTGATGATACAATCTTGAACAGGTGCTTCCATCAGGTGAGTTATCTGTTCCTCAATCCTTGCCTCTACCTCAGACTCAAAGGCATGTAGTGTCCACAGTCCATCACCCCAATCAATAGGTTTCTCTGCGATAGTGGCTGCCTTGTAAGCTACGATGTCTCCATCAATAAGCAGTAGGGTCATCATCTATCTCCTGTTCATCTTGTTGCATGTCCTTCAGTGCTGTCAAGGTTAGTACCTTAACCCCTGTAGTAACTTGAAGGTAGTCTAGGTATGCCTCTACTATCCACTTGATACAGAGACATAAGGTAACACCAGCAAAGCTGATGGTGCATACCATCTTAAAGAAGAAATCAAAGTCCATTCAGTATCTCCTTTGCCTGTGCTACTGTGATGTTAAACCATTCGTGTCTCTTTTCACCTAACTTCTCAGCCTCTACGTGAGCCTTATGTTCAGCATCAGCCCTGTTGTTAGTGTGTACATAATGCTCTAACTTGTAATCTCTGTAAGGGCTATACGTCATGTAGTCCTTGAACCTATCCTTTGCATCTACACCTCTACCAATCTTCACCCAATCAGGCCAAGTTGGATTAGTAATTACATAGACATCACCTGTCTTAATCTCATTGAACTGTGCCAGAGTACCTGCCTTAATCTTCTTAAGCATGTTTCTTGCTCGTTCAATAGGTATCTGATAGACTCTGGTACAAGGCTTGCACATGTAACGCTTGTTCTTCTGGAAACCTTTGTACCAATTCAGGTCAGTAAGTTCCACCCTACATTTGTTACAAACCTTAGTGTGTGTCTGCCCAATGCTTTCCGTACTTGTATTCACTGTCGAGTCTGCATCTGAACTCGAAGTGCTGTTCAACGTCCCGCATACATTTAAGAATAATTCGCCCTGCTTCATCTTCTTGACCTTCCTTTACTGATACCTGTACTTCATCATGAATGAACGCTACAATCTGTGCGTCTAACTTAGCTTCCTTCAAAGCACGTGCTATGTACACATACCATGTCTTACAAACGATAGCACCTGCACTCTGTAGTAGAGTGTTAAGTGCGGCATGGCTGTGTCGGATAGGGATGATACGTCCATCCAATCCTCTGACCCAACCCCTGCTGTCTGCCGCTGTAGCTACTGCATCCTTAAGGTACTTAAGTGCTGGTAGTTTCTTCAAGAACTTAGTCTTGATTGCCTTACCTTCCTTCGCACCCTTACCAATAATCTTGCCTGTCTTCTCATCACCACTGCCATAAAGAAATCCATAGATGAATGTCTTGGCTTGGTTACGTGACTCAAGACCTGCCGCTTCTTGGTTGGCTGTATGAATGTCACCGTTCAGTACAACGTCAGCGTATGCACCATCGTCATATGCTGCCATGTAGTGAGCGAGACAACGTAGCTCTAGGCCAGAAGCATCAGCACCTAGTAGTGAGTATCCCTTGGGGGTAGTGAATAACTCCCGACACTCTTTACCATACTCAGCACCAATGCTAGGAACTTGGGCCATGTTCGGATTGCTATGTGTGCAACGAGAAGTGACAGCCCCCATGTGATTAACCCTACCATGTAGCTTACCTTCCCTCTCCATCTTGAGCCATGCTTGCTTACCTGTAGCTAGCTGACCCACTCGTTTATTTAGCATTAAGTATTCGCACAACAGTTTAGCCTCAGGCATATCAATACCAGATAGTACACTGTCATCTACCTTAGGCTCACCGTTGTCAGTGAATACCTTAGGCTTCCATCCTCTCTTCATCAAGCGGTCAGCAATCTGCTGTCGTGATGCAGGGTTGAATGGGATAGTCTTGGTCTTAGTCTTTAGCTCAATGATAGTAGGCTCAAAGGTGTTGACTAACTCCTCTTCAATCTCTGACCTACGTGTAGCTAACTTGTTCCACAGTGTCACTGCCTTGTCTGTGTCAAAGGTAAAGCCGTGTTCCTGTTGCTGTATTAGTAGAGTATGTATCTCAACCTCAAGGTCTAGTGCCTCTTGGCTGAAATTTTTCTCCATGATTTTGTGATAAAGTTTAGCAGTAACTGCTGTGTCCTGCTCACAGTAGGCGAGCATCTCATCGGAATATACTGCGAAGCTCTCAACACCGTTATTGAAATCACCTTTTAATTCTCCTAGTCTATAGCCCCAAGCTTTGAGTGAGTGACTACCAATCATCTTCTGTGGTATGCCACCCGCCTTGTGTAGCTTGAAGTCAATCTCTTTAATGTCAGGCCAGATAGTCCTAGAGTATACTAACGTATCTAATAACTCACCAGTGTAGGTATAGTTATATAGTTTCTTCAGCACACGTAAGTCATAGTCTATGATGTTGTGTCCTACTAGTAGGGTCACATGGTTATCAATAAACTGTAGTGCCTCTTGTGTCTGTGTTAGGTCAAAGGTGTGTACCTCATCCGTGTCTAAGTTTCTAAAGACATTACACCATACCTTACTTACTTCATCCAGTAGGTGGTCTGCCTCAATATCCCATGCATATTTCATATCGTGTCTCCGCACTGATTAAAATTCTATTTGTTGTTCTTCTTCATCTTCCCAATAAGTCTCAGTCATCCTTCCGGTATCTGCTGAATAGGCTAAGTGACAGGCTATGCCCGTATCCCCTGACCATCTGTTCTTTAATACCCTGACATCACTGATGTTAGAGTTCTCCTTGTCCTGTTGGTTACGCTCAAGACCTATGACTATATCACTAAGCTGACCAATGGCAGCACTACCTCGCAGTTGAGCGAGAGATGTTTGCGCTCCATCCTCATGGCCCTTGTCACCTGATGGACGCTTAAGGTGTGACACTAGTATCAGACCACAGTTAAGCTCCTCGACTAAGGCACGTAGTCTAGTCATAGTGTTATCAATCAACCGTCTTTCGTCCCCACCTTCCAGTCCAGATACGACAATGCTAATATGGTCAAGGATAATAACAGAACAATCACACCCTCTAACCAGATACCGTATCTTAGATAGCAGATTATCAGAGTCAGTAGACCCCCAATGGTCGTACATATAAACCCTGCCCGACCCAACCGTTGCATCAAACGCATGTTTTAATTCCTCTTCTGGTACATCATGTTGTCTTAAGTGTAGGGGTTTGTTTAGTTCCAAGGACATCAGACCAAGAGCAGTACGCTTTACGTTCTCCTCTAGTGCTATGTATCCTACTGTCTCACCCTGCTTAACAAAGCTGTGAGCAAACTCACGGGTTAGCTGTGACTTTCCAATTCCAGAACCAGCCGTGATAGTTACGACCTCACCCTTACGACAACCACCAGTCTTCTCCTGTAGTCCAGCGTATGGGTATGGTACTGAGTCCTTGTCATCATTGGTGCTGACTAGTTCCCATACATCAGTACCTGCTATGATACCATCAGGTCTGAATGTCTTGGCACTCCACACTGCATCTACTAGTTCAGCCTGTCTACCAGCCTGTACCATATCAGACGCATCCTTCAGTGGAAGCTTGGCAATCTTAGCCTTGCTTGGTGGTAGCATGTTAGCTACCTCTAGTGCTGCCGCCTCACCATGCTCATCGTTATCGAACATGATAATGATTGAGTCGTAATTACACAACCATTCCAATGACTTAGCTACTGCCTTCTTAGCTGACTGTACACCCTGAGGTACGGATACTACAGGCCACTTATTATCAAAGCATTGGCTTAGTGATAATGCATCAAGCTCACCCTCTACAATGGTAATCATCTTACCCTTGTCACGGCAGTGGTTCTCACCGTACAGTCCGATACTCTTGATGTCCCCGATAACCATGAAGTCTTTATTGGGGAAGCGTATCTTCTGTGCCTTAAGTGTGCCTGACCTGTCATACATGTTGGCTACCTGTACCTTTGTACCCTTGTATGTACTCAGTCCGTACTGCCAGTGCTTAGTAGTCTTCTCATTTAGTTTACGTTTACCTAGTGCTGTCACCTCAATGGGTAAGAACTCTGTGTTACTTGGTGTTGTCACTGCAATCACTCCTTCATTGTTGTCACCCTTGGTGAATGTCTGGCAAGAGAAGCAGTAGTGATTACCGTTTGCATATAAAGCATTGGCATCACTACTACCACAGTGAGAACAGGCTTCATGCCTGATGAACTCACTCTCTTCCACTGGCTACCTCACCTAAGATATAGTCAGAGACAATACGCATCTGCTTTGCGATAGCCTTGGCTACAGGATTAGGATAGGTGAGGGTATCACCTGCAATCTCAAGCCCAATGTCACGCCAATCTGTAGCGGCATTGAACTCTTGGTCATCAACGTAGATAGATAACAGTAAACCTTTCTCTGTCATCTCAGCGTTGATGTCCACCTCTGATACTAACTCTTCACTGATTTCAATTATGCTCATCTAACCACTCCTTGGGTATAGTTCCTTCGGCCCAATGGAAACCCTGTCGGTCTGCCCACTCAGCACATGTCATCTTGCTTCCGTCCTTCCTCTTCTTAGCTCCCTGTATAGTAGCACTAGACTTCTGGAATACAAAGCGTATGTCCATGTCAGGGTACTGTGCCTTGATAGCCTTCATCTTACGCTGGCTATCCTGTCTGAAGTACCCCTTCAGTTCTACTATCATGTCACCTACTGCTAGGTCAGGGATGTAGTGACGTTCCACAAAGTATGGTAACTTACTTGGTTCATACTCATATGAAATGTCACGTACATCTAAGTCAGAAAGAACCGCTTCCTCAAAAGTCCCCTTCATCTGAGCCTTCCGCTGCTGGTGTGGTATCACTGTCATCAAATGATGGTGTGTCCTGTGCATCATCCTTGGCTACAGCTTCAGCAACATAGCCATCCTCTTCATCAAACATAGAAGCGGCAGACTTACGGCCCTCTTCTAATGAGAGAACTTGGACAGCCTCGATACGTAGTGATGTACCTACTGTCTTATTAGACTGCATCATGTACGGGTACACATCAATGACAATGTTCACGATTGAATCATTACCAATCAGTGTGCTACCATCCATTGGTTTCTTCTTAGAGTCTAGTACGATGGGACGTTGCTTTGTCTTCACACCTTCCTTGGATGTACGTACTGCCGCAAGCTTAGTCTTAAAGAACACCTCGCCTGTGGTGTTACCATCCTTGTCACGGTATGTCTTAGCTGATGATACAATGGACAGGCTTTCAGCCAGAGCAGCTCTCTTGTTCTCTGGTGTTGCCTTGACAACCTCATCTAACTTATCCTTAGATAGTTGGTCGAGTTGTTCACATACTTCAGCGGCTCTTTCTTCTGACATGATGATGTTCATTGAGTACTCACCATCTGGTTTGATAAACTTAGTGTCTGGCTCAAACAACTTAGCCCACTCAACTTTAACATTTTCAATTTTAATCTGTGGCATATTATCTCCTATGCTAACTTTTGATTTTGCCGATAGGCATGGATGTAACTTTAGAAATCAGGCAAAGAAATAATCTGACTTCAGTATGTTACGTAGGTCTAGGTTCCCACTACTAGGCGGGATAGGTACTGCGTGTGTACCTAGTGTTAGTACTGCATGTTGTCTTAGTTCTTCTAACACATCATGCTCTTCATACATCTTAACAAACTCCTCTCTCAATATGTCTGACATCAGTGGCATCCTGCTACTGTGTGTGCCGTAGCTGTCATGTATCATAGCGTAGTCATAGATACCTGCCTTGGTTGCACTGTTAATAGTCTTGGTCATAGCCGCAGCATCTAGGCTGTGGATAAAGTTAGGGCTGGCACCTAGCCCCTGTCTCTTTCTGTTTACTGTGTTCTCCTTGTCCTGTGGAAACGATAGAGATACTACATCACCATTGATGTGTGTCTTGATACGCTTCTGTTGTGTCTGGCTGTACTGCTGTAACACAATCCAGCCTGTTGGTGTAATCCATTCCATGTGCTGTGACATCTCAGCGTACAGGTCAGCTACACTCTTAACGTAGTCCATCACCTTACGTGCTGATACAATCACATCACTGATAGCAGACCATACATGACCAGCTAGATAATTACTAGCCTCAAACAAGTCATCACCGAATGGGTTGTCTGCCCCTTCCTTAATCTTATCTACCAACGCATCGTGTATGTATGACCTACATGCATGGCGTGTGCCTGAGTAAGGTACAATCATAACGGGACGCTTGGTCAAAGCCCTGTCAATAAAGGACAAGCACATACGTCCTAGCTCTGTATCCTCTGCCTTAACGCTGGCGATTGTAGCCTCTGCCACCTGCGTGTAGATGTCCTGAGGTAGGTCACTAGGTATAAGGTTAGTAGCCCTACCACCCTGCTCATCCTTAAGGATTGCAGACAGGTGTTGTAGTCCATTGCAACTACCATCGGCAGCACAGGGTAGGCGTGTCTCAAATCCCCACCCCTTTCTGACTAGCCCGGACATCTCATGGCACCATGCCAAGAACTGATAGGGTTTGTCTGCTTCCAACCACAACTGATTGTCGTATGGGTTGTCAACAATTCTGTGTGCTTCATCTGCAAAGTCCCAAGCCCATGACTCTCTGTCATTCAGTGTCACCTTATCGTTACCCCATAGGTTGGCACCGTGTATGCACAGCCATCGTGCGTCATCCCAATTATTAATAGGCATAGGCTTACCAAATTCTAGTAGAGACTTAGACCAGTCAGCAGTCTGAGGTGTAAGGAACGTACTGCTTGCATACTTGCGTGACCTAAAGTCATTCTGCCACACGTAGTATAGCTTGTCATACCCTGCAAACTGTTCAGCTACTTGAAGTGTACGCTCTACCTGTATGCGCTTGCTCATACTCTTGTTGTTGTAAGCGTGTATCTTGTTACGATTGTTAGACCATACTCTAAACCGTTGCCACTCCTCTGCGTTCATGTCCTTAGGCTCAGTGTTGAATGGGTAGGTAGGTAGAGGTACATCATTCTTAGCTGGTAGCTTACCCCAATCCTGCCCGTTGTCCCATAGGTTACGCAGTACTGATAGCACACTGCTATTGATACGCCACTGTGTATTCTGTAGCGAGTTAAGGCATGAGTATTCTTGCGACAAGTCTTGCTTGCTTAGTCTGCTTAAGTGTTTCTTTATATTCATCTGCCCCTCACTATAGGTAGTTCATCTATCTCTCTGCCGTGGTAGCCCCCACCATACACACCTGTCCAAGGCTTGGGTGGTATGAGGCATGGTAGGTAGCGTGGCCTTGTGCCTTCCACGTACTCATTGAAAGCTGCAATCCATTCAAGTGTAGTCTCTGTTGGTACTACATAGGTAGCCCTACGCTTACGTGCTAGTTGTTGAGTGTCCAACTTGATGATGCCCGTGTGCTGTATGATGATGTCTATCATCTTGAAGCCTACGTGTACACGCTCAGACTTGAGCCACTCAGTATCCTTGTAACCATCCTTGTTCATCTTGTTAGTCAGGCCGTAGCGTCTAGCACCATAGGCTTTCTTCATTGCTTGCTTGATAGTGTTACGTGCTATGTCTCCCTCGCTGTGTATCCATCTGTCTAGCCTGTCTTGTATCTCAATGTTACTGCCAATACTACGTGCTACATACAGCAGAGTGTTACGCTTGCTTAGACTATCAACCAGTGTAACCACTGCTAGGTATGCTACTTGCTCTGCGTCCATCTCCCTTACACGTTTGAATGTAATATCACGTGACTTGTTAGTTGGGTTGTCGAGGTAGGTAGTCAACCCCTCTGCTACCTTGTCTACTACACGTGATACAATCATCCTTCCGTGTGCTGTTGTACTCTCATTGTTCTTGTCTACTGCCTTGTCTCTTGCCTTTCTGAACCGTTGGATACCGCCCGTCAACATCTCAGTTTCAAGGACAAGTTGTTGTTCAAATAATTTTTCGTCTGTTTCTAAAGTTACATCCATGCCCAAGCCCCTTAAGATACTATATTGTTAAAGCTACACCTAAACTTACTGCTATGACTACACACAACATAACTAGTAGCTGTATGCCTATCATACTATCAGCGTCTGTAGCCATACTTACTACTGTCACTGCTATCATTGAAGCAATACTAAATATACCTAATACAATCATTCATCACCATATGTTTCTAACATCCACTGCTTGTGTGGTGTTGTTGCTTCATACTCTTCTGGTACATCCTCTGTCCATTCAGCTAGACAGTGGGAGCAGAAGTATTCTATCTTATTATCTACTGCTATGAGTGCTTCGGCTGCCCCATACCCACAGTATCCACATGTCTTATATGCTAGGCTCACTTCCTTACTCCCTTAGATATGTAATGTGCTATGTAACTCTCAGCACCGTTAGCTATACGCTCGTTGTAGTACTCATACATAATGTACAGATTAGGATTAACATATTCTTCTTGCCATTGCAACTCCTCTATCCTCATGCGTAGCTCACGGTATGCTTGCTTGAATGTAACCGCTGTCCATCCAGCAGCCACCATGTCCTGTGTTACCTTGCTTATCATTCGCCATCCTCCGTGTCATCTACTATAAAGGGAACCCACACCACTGACTTGTTCTTAAACCTATCAGGAGACATGATGTCAGGAGAAGCAAGCCCAAGTTTAACAGACACCAATGACGCTATGCCTTTCTCAATAGGAATGTCAAAGTCAGGTAGTCTGTCTTCATGATACAGTTCCCCTAGTACTTCATTTAATTCGTAGCTATCCATGCTATTCATGCCCTGTTCTCCTTCTCATGTAGCATCTTACCTGCTACGTATCCCATCTTGTATTTAATATATAACTGTGCCTCATCATCCATACTGTATGGGTTGTTATTATCCATCCTATGGTATCCTAGCATATACCCCATGCGATAGGCTGAGTCCTGTTCTTGTTGTTCCTCTGTCTTGCGTGGCATGTTACTAGTTCTCCTTCTTGATTGCATCACTGCTTTATTAACTGGTGTAATCTTCATTGTCTACTACTAACTGTAAGTCTGGTTCAAGTGTCACCTCATAGTGTGGCATGTTGTTGTCATTGTCTGACATTAAATCTATCATACGATTAGCACAATAGCTTGCCTCTTCTTGTGTCAGGTAGTCTGTTAGTACTTCCATTAGGTCATCATACAAATCATCTTGCATCTTATTTCTCCTTAAAATCATTAGCTATCATATCTGCTATCTTATCTAATCCTACTGTAATGATATACACTAGGCAGAACCCTAACCCTATAGCACATAGTGCCAGTCCTATAAGTTCCATAACTCTAATCCTTTCTTGATGCCTTGCAGGTACGCTAGCATCTGCTTGTATGGTATCCTGTGTTGTACTATGTGTGAACCGTTGTTGCTAGTCAGTTGCCAGCCACCATAGTGAGTGTTTAAGTTAAGCTCAAAGGCTGTCTTTCCCTTGTCGTTGATATAGTTTAAGTGATGGTTCAATACTGTTCTGCTTGCGCTCATTTTACTTGTCCTCTTCTATGAATAAGAACCCACCACCGTTCCCCTCAGGGTCGCGTGATACCTCTACTATGATAGACTGATAGCCTTCTTTAACTAACCTAAATTGTGGGAAGCCATCTGTTGCGAAGTCATCATCATCATCTGTCACACCTATGAACTTCTCAATAGTAAAACCTTCTAGCTGTTTGTAGTAGTCGTCAAAGTTTCCGTTACGATTAGGCATTGTCCTTATCCCTTCTTGCTTGTGATAATATCTAGCACTGTCTCAAAGTATTTGATGAGTGCGTCTGGTGTATACTCTCGCTGATACTGAGTGCAACGTGTAGTCCCCTTAACATTGCCACAGATAGAGCGTAGCTTGCCCTTCTCACAGTAGTGTAGTGTCTCATCCTTAGGTGGTAGCACAGGCAGGTCAGCCTTGTCGATGCCACATATATAAAGCTTAGTCTTCTTGTGTGCTACGTGTCCGAAATCATACTGGTCTACCATGATGGTGAAGCCCCCGTGTTCGTCTGTCTCTCCTACGTCTGGCAGGTGCTTACCGAATAACCTAGACCCGTTAGGATGCTCTAAGATACCACCGTTCTGTCTTATCTTATCAATAGACCAGAAGGCTAAGTCAGCTTCACCTTCTCTTGGGTTTGCCATATGTGATAGCTTGCCCCATGCTCTACAAGGTGGATGACATACTACTGGCAGACTGTCTGAGTAGCCTAGTGCATTGCGGTCTGCGTCATAAGCATCCCAATATGTTGTAGTTTTGTATGCGCTATCACTTCTTACAAATAGTGCTACGTACTTCTTAACTGGTGCCACTCTAATATCATGCGCTAACATAGTCTTAATCCTCTCTTGTGATGGGTGCTAGTACTTCAGGAGAGAATACACTAGCACCCTATTATAGTCAATCAGTCAGAACAATATCCTGTTGCCCACCAAACTTACGCTTAACCATCATAGGCACTGACAGATAGTGACTTGTCTTTCCTACGTGTAGTCCTAAGAATGTAGACCCCTTGCTAAACCCGTACCTGTTATGCTTTACACGTGGGCGGATACCGTATGTTGCCAGTGTCTTGTTGAATAGTTTAAGTGTTGTCGTTTTCATAGTGTTAATCCTTCTTTGTTTCTACTTTGTGAACTTCTTTCCACCACATAATCTGGCTAAAGTTCGGGTTGGCATCGTGAAATATTTCTAGCATCCCGTTAATGAACTCATCGGAAACGTCATGCTTTCCTGTAAGCTCTGCGAATTTCTTGAAGTGTTTACGTGTCATTATTCCATATCCTCTAGTGCTATAGTTAAAGACCTGCGATTGTATCTTGCGCCATCTGGTGTTTTACAGTCTTGGAACATCTCTACCAGAAAGTCAATGGTCTTTCTTCTTCCTTTTAGTTTTAACGCTTCTGTACAAAACTTATACAATGACTCATCATTATTTAACCACAAACTAACGTTCCATGAGTTCCACGATGGATACCCGTTATATTCTTTAGACATTATACATTCTCCCAATGTAAGGGACATATCACCCCTTGGTCATCATCACAATAACATTCATCTGCTATCAGCTTTTCAGATAGGCAAGACCCACAATACATATCATCATCATGATATATTGTTGCGTTGCGTTCATCACAACTTGCACATTTAGACATACACATATCTCTCTCCTATCGAAAAGCTGCTGTTACAGTTTCGCTGTCTTGGTTGTCTGCTAGAGACACTATGGCCTCTAGCGTTTTAAGTGTCAAGCTTTATTACTTACCGTCTTGAAAATAATATCCGTCCATCTTATCAAATCCTTAACTGGTTAAACTTTGTTCTTCTTCTTGTCGTATGGACTGGCAAGGTTGCCTTAGCGGTTATGCCCTAGTCCTATGCAAGGTCCGGTAGAAGCTGTAAGCTTGTTGGTTTGTCTTGCCCTTTCAGTATAGCACAACAAGAGAAAGAGAAACAAGCTTTATTTTCATTAAAAGTGAATTTAATTGCATTTAGTTTGTTAAGTGTTTGTATTCATTACAAAAGAAAATGAAAATAAACCGATAGCCTAATTATTCTTTTAGGACATTATATAGTAATACAAGAAACAGATAGAGAGAGACAGACAAAGTGTGACATTATTATCACACGTGTAGCATTTAAGTCACACTTAAAGAACTTAACGTGTCAAAAGACTGACACTTGAAGAGCTAAAAGAAGTTTTAAGTGTCAAATATTAACTATTGACAAGAGGCTTTTAGTGTGTTAAACTGAAGGTTAAGGGGAACTTCTGGATTCCATACTATTATATACCCCCTCAGATTTTTCTACTAAAATATGCTTAGTTAGATACATATAAGGAGTAAGAAGTAGAAGCTAACAGGGCTTAAGAGTACTTAAGTATACTTAATATACTATAGTATCTTAATCCCCTATATCCATGATGTAACTTTAGAAAGCTACCAGCTTATCCAGCCATCCTGCTTCTGCTCTATTGAGGAAACATTCATGCCACTCATGAACTTCTCTAGCTCATTCTCTAGGAGTTCTTCCTTCCTAGACCTTATCTCTATGTCAGCATCAGCAGCCATCTGGTCTACCCAATACTGTACAGCCATTGCCAGTACGTCTAGTCTATCATCGTGTGCCAAGGCTCCACGCTGCTTAGTAATCCTAGTCATCTGATAGGCTAACATATACTTACTACCCTTCTCAGGCGGCATATCCTGCACACTATCATAGTCCTTCTGTATAACCTTAGGGTCTATGACAAGCCTGTGCTGGTTCATGACAGGCTCTAGTGTATCAATGATACGCTTCTCCTTCTGTGTATTGTGTCGGACTTCCTCCACAGTCACAGGGTAGGACTTAAGTAGGTGTGGCTTGAGTAGCTCTGTGAACATACCGTCACCGAAGTTACTCTCTACCAGCACTAGATTAACCTGATGTATCTTTGCTAGGTCTGTTAAGTGTTGTAGTGTACTATCAGTATAACCACCCTCAACACCACCAGCATCTACAACATACAGAAAACCATTAAGCATCTTAACAACAGCGTATGCAGTCTCATCTGAGCCTCTACCAGAGGGGTCAATGGCTAACACGCTACCCTGATACTCTTTACGCCCTATAGTGTCCTCAGGGGCGTAGAACTTGTCCCCTGATAGCCCTACATTAGGCAGGTCTAGCATCGGTTTCATTACCCCATAGACCATCTTCTCAGGTGCAGTCTCCTTATCACAGGAGTATATCATCAAGTCATTCAGCTTTAGCGGGTACTTATTAGCGTCCGATAGGCTAGTATCCAACATAAACTGCAAAGCAAAACCACTTCTACCATAACTCAGTTCTCTTTCTAGCAAGTCATCGTCATCAAAGCGTTTAGGGTCCGTAGGAAGCCCGTATGATGCTGCTCCCTGAGTCTCTAGTACCTCTAGTAGCTTCGGAGCAAGACGCTTATCGTACGCCTTCTCAGAGCGTTCTATGGTAGGGTATCTAGCTGGCCACACTCTCATCTCATATCCACGTGTAGTCAGTGTATTGTAGAGAGACATCTCGTTCTGAGGAGTACCAAGGTACATAATCTTACCATCAGGCTTGAGTACAGCGTCAAATTCCTTGACAGTCTCCCCTAGCTTCTCACGCATCATGTGCGTCATGGAGTTATTAGGCACCTCTACGTCATCTGCGATGATTATATCTGCTCTACTACCTGTAAGCTGTCCAGTGACACCCACGGACTTCACAGAGGGGCTACCAGAGGCTTTAGCAGGAGCTACATCGAAGGCAATCTTAGACCATCTCTGCCCATCCTTAGCTACTAAGTGTTGACATAGGGGTAACTCTACGATAATACGCTGTGTAAAGGTAGAGAAGTCATCAGCACGTGCCTTAGATGCAGATACCACCATGAACTTAAGTTGTGGGTTAATCAGTAAGCACCAGACCACGAAGGCAGCCGCAATGTAGGACTTACCTACACCACGGAAAGCCTCGATGATACAGCGTTTAGGATTATTCTGCATGTAGTCAGCAATATCATACTGAATCTCTGTAGGTTCTGGAAGTCCTAGATGCTTCCACACTATGAATAGAAAGTTTCTAAAGTCCTTAAGGGACTCAGGTACTTCATTAGTCATCATATATTACTTCAATATCATGTGCATGTGCATCGTTTACTTTAGCCCATACAGCGTTAATAGGTGCTACGTTAAACTGAAAGGTAGCGGCTAAGTCTCCTACAGTAGCACTACCATCTAGGTTCATACCTGTTGTAGGAGCTACTGTGTCGTTGCTAAAACCAATCATAATAGAATGGTTGTCATGGTCATTCTGTATACATAAGTACATACGACTAGCGTTACTGTCTAGTATCTTTACCCATGACTGGTCAGCAGGTAGTGTTACATTCTTGCTAGTTAAACTTGCGTTATGTCCCCTCATCTAACTACCTTCCCAATACCAGTTTAATTTTAGCTATTTCTATCTCTAGGTCATGTACTCTTTTTACAGTATCTTGTACTTCCTGCGGTGGTTGAAACAAGTCAATCCACTCATCATTCTCTTCTACTTCTGCCATAGTTAATTCAAGATTATGTTCTAAGAAGGATATTCGCTCTGTCAGGCCGAAATAGGCCCAAGTAGCTATGCTTGCAGCAGCAATCATGGATACTAAGTTACGTAGAGGAATAGTAATCTCACTATTATCATTTAACTTAGTAGCTGTACTTTTAATTGAGTTTGTCATTGGATACTCTCCGCCACCTCAAAGGGTAAGTCATTGAGTAGATTAGCCATAGGGCTTTCTGCCATGATTGCATCAAGAGAGGCTCCGTTATCCTTAAGGAACTTAACAGCCACTGATAACTCACTAGCCGTTGCCTCACCACTCTGAACACGCATAAGCAGTTCTTTAGTGACTGCATCGTGTAGAGTGTCTATCAGTTGTTTTTCTGTCACTGCCACTCTCCTGTACGGATTTGTTCTGTTACTTCTATAGCACGTTGACCTACTTGTTTAGCCCAACGACTATCAAGAAACTCATCTGCCGCCGTATCGTAGTTTCCTGCCTTTAGCAGAGCCATTGCGTTTACGAACTTGGACGCTGTTCCTATTCCTACGTTGAAGGTGAAGTTGATAAGGGCTGCAAAACGTACCTCGTCTAACTGTAGTACCCAAGGGAACTTCTCTTTCAGTTGCGCTGTCACTTGTTGTACATCGTTCTGTAGTAACATCTCTGCTTCTTTTTCTGAGATGCCTACGTCTTCCAAGTTTCTTCCGATACCGATTGTCAGTTTGTCTGATGTACATTTGTACGGCTTAAGCTCCATACCTTCGTGGCGTTTAAGTTGGTCTAGTAGATTGTTCATGCTTTCTTCTTGTACTTATCCGTCTTCTTAGGAAAGCCAGCCTTCATATTAGAGTACGATTTAGCTGAGACAGTAGACTTACTCTTAGGTCTGCTAGTGCCAGCAGCTTTACGCTTGTTAATGTTCTCATATAAACTCATGTTCTTCTCCGCTTGTTCTGCTGTAGTTATGTTGTGCATGTCCCACATTACTTCTTCATCCTGTATACGATGTTGATTGCAGTGTTTGCACATACTGCTAGTAGTGTTAGTATCTGTAGGAAGATTGCTATTATCTCTAGTTCCACTACT
>Ga0208972_1000080_pt1 | contig 39811 bp, 42 predicted proteins | sample AOAMet_48_BLW_10_2_FD_188232 | JGI IMG/M metagenome (GOLD analysis project Ga0208972, IMG submission 188232) | Ammonia-oxidizing marine microbial communities from Monterey Bay, California, USA - CAN11_48_BLW_10 (SPAdes) | ecosystem: Environmental > Aquatic > Marine > Intertidal zone | place...
CAAACTAATTAAACTGGTTATGAAAAGTATAGATAAAATTTTGTTATTGTACTTTAAATTATTATAAGTAGTAATTCAAATACTCTTAGTTGAGTTATACTAATAAGGTATAGAATGAAAGAACCAAACAGAAAAAATAGCCTTCATGATGAAGGATATATTCCTTTTGAGTTAGACGAAATTAACAAAATTAAGGTTCTTGATTCCATACTGATTTTAAATGATGGAAATGTATTTTTTGGAAGATCGTTTGGATCAAAAAAGACAAGCATTGGAGAAATTTGCTTTAATACTTCACTCACAGGTTATCAAGAAATAATTACAGATCCATCTTATACGAATCAAATTATTACTTTTACTTTCCCACATATTGGTAATATTGGCACAAATAATTTTGACAATGAAAGCAATATTAAATCTATAGCTGGAATCATAGTTAGACAACATCCCACAAAACCATCTAATTGGCGTTCTGAAAAAGATTTTAATGAATGGCTCGTAGAGATTGATGTACCTGGAATTTCAGGGATTGATACAAGATTATTAACAAAAACCATGCAAAAACATGAGACTTGTAACGCCTTACTGAGTTATAATAAGGATGGTATATTTAATATAAATCACTTAAAAGAAAAATTAAGAAAACATCCAAGTATGAATGGTTTAAACCTCTCATCTTTAGTAACAACTAAAAATCAATACCATTTTAATGAAAATCTTCATCATTTTATTTCTACTCAACATTCTTTAAATAAAAATTTTAAACCTAAAATTGTTGTAATTGATTTTGGAGTTAAACAAAATATACTCCGCCACCTTGTTAATATAAATGCAGAAATAACAGTATTGCCCGAAGACACTCAAATTGAAGATATAAAAAAACTTAAACCTGATGGTATTTTTCTGTCAAATGGACCCGGTGACCCGTCCGCAACTGAAAAAAAATGCAGAAACCTTCTCCAATCATTATTTAAGTTAAAATTACCTGTTTTCGGAATATGCATAGGTCATCAATTATTTGGTTTATCATTTGGAGCAAAGACTAGTAAAATGCCGCAGGGTCACCGTGGAGCAAATCATCCCGTTAAAAATTTAATTAATAATAAAGTTGAAATTACTAGTCAAAACCATGGTTATGAAATTGTATTCAAATCTCTTCCTGAATGCCTAAAAGTAACTCATATTTCTCTTTTTGATAAATCAATAGAGGGCCTTAAACATAAAGAATTTCCCTTTTTTTCAGTTCAATATCATCCTGAAGCTTCCCCGGGCCCAACAGAATCGTCATATCTATTTGAACAATTTTTAAACCTTATTAAAGATTCAAAAAAAAATGCCAAAACGTAGTGATATAAAGTCCATTTTGATTATTGGTGCTGGTCCAATTATAATAGGTCAAGCGTGTGAATTTGACTACTCAGGAGCTCAAGCATGTAAAGCTCTTAAAGAAGAGGGCATTAGAGTAATATTAATTAATTCTAATCCAGCTACTATTATGACAGACCCTATGATGGCAGATTCAACATACATAGAACCTATTGAAAAAAATGTTATAGAAAAAATTATCAAAATCGAAAAACCTGATGCTATCCTTCCAACTATGGGAGGACAAACTGCTCTGAATGCAACTCTAGAATTGTTCCATTCTGGAATTCTTGACAAATATAACATTGAAATTATAGGAGCTAAACCTGAGTCCATTAATAAGGCAGAAGATAGAGAGTTATTCAAAGAATGTATGAGCAAAATTGGTCTAGAATCTGCAAAAGCTAAAATTGCCAAAAATCTTGAAGATGCAGAATTAGCGTTAGAGTATGTTGGACTTCCGGCCATTATTAGACCATCTTTCACTCTTGGCGGAGAAGGAGGAGGTATTGCTTACAATAATGAAGAATTTTTAGAGATAGTATCCAATGGACTTAAACTTTCTCCAAATACTGAAGTATTAATAGAAGAATCTCTGCTTGGTTGGAAAGAATTTGAAATGGAGGTTGTAAGAGATCATTCAGATAACTGTATAATTATTTGTTCAATTGAAAATGTCGATCCAATGGGTGTTCATACTGGAGATTCTATAACTGTAGCACCTGCCCTAACTTTAACTGATAAAGAATATCAAAAAATGAGAAATGCAAGTATTGCAGTTCTTCGAGAAATTGGTGTTGATACAGGTGGTTCAAACGTACAATTTGCACTAAACCCTAATGATGGCCGCTTAATAGTAATTGAGATGAACCCAAGAGTAAGTAGATCTTCTGCACTGGCTTCAAAAGCAACTGGTTTTCCAATAGCAAAAATTGCAGCAAAATTAGCAATTGGTTATAGTTTAGATGAATTACAAAATGATATTACTAAATCTACTCCTGCTAGTTTTGAACCAACTATTGATTATGTTGTAACTAAAATACCTCGTTTTACATTTGAAAAATTTCCTGGAAGCAATAATTTTTTATCAACATCAATGAAATCAGTTGGTGAAGCAATGGCCATTGGACGATCTTTTCAAGAATCTCTTCAAAAAGCATTGCGCTCTTTGGAAACTGGTTTATCAGGCTTGAACGATGTCCATTTTCCAACTCAAATGGAACAGACAGATGGCAAGGACAATATAGCTGGATGGTTAGCAGAACAAGTACCTGAAAGAATCTTGAGAATTGCCACTGCTTTTAGGAATAACATCTCTATAGAAGAGGTATCAAGCATAACTAAATGGGACAAATGGTTTTTGAGTCAAATTTATGGAATTGTAAAAGTTGAAGAATTGTTCAAAGATAAAACATTTAAAATAGATGAACCTGCTTTACGCAACTTAAAATCTATGGGCTTTTCAGACAAACGTATTTCTGAACTCATCCAAACTAATGAAGATGAAATAGTTAAACTGAAACATAAATATAAAGTTTTTCCAAGTTATAAGAGAGTTGATACTTGCGCAGCTGAATTTTCTTCTGAAACAGCCTATCTTTATAGTTCTTATGAACAAAGTGATATTAACGAATGTGAGGTTCAACCCTCAAATAAAAAGAAAGTGATTATTTTAGGAGGAGGACCAAATAGGATAGGTCAAGGAATAGAGTTTGATTATTGCTGTGTACATGCTGCATATAGTTTAACAGAAAGTAATTTTGAAACTATCATGATTAACTGTAATCCTGAGACAGTTTCAACTGATTATGATACTTCAGATAAATTATACTTTGAGCCTCTTACACATGAAGACGTTTTTTCTATCTTTGAAAAAGAAAATCAGAATGGTGAAGTGATAGGAGCAATTGTTCAGTTAGGAGGACAAACACCTCTTAAAATAGCATCTAGTTTGGAAAAAGCAGGATTAAAAATTTTAGGAACAACAGTTGATGCTATTGACTTAGCAGAAGACAGAGAAAAATTTAAAAAACTTTTACAGACTTTAGAATTGAACCAACCCTTAAATGGTGTTGCCAGCAGCAAAGTTGAAGCTATTAAAATTGCAGATGAAATTGGTTTTCCAATAGTTATAAGACCAAGTTATGTAATTGGAGGCCGAGCTATGGAAATAGTTCATAATCACGACCAATTACAAAAATACATTAATGATGCAGTAAGAGTGTCTGGTAATAATCCAGTCTTAATAGATAGTTTTTTAAAGAACGCACTTGAAGTTGACGTAGATGCCTTATCAGATGGGACTGATACTTATATAGCTGGAATAATGGAACATATAGAAGAGGCCGGCATTCATTCTGGTGATTCAGCTTGTGCCCTTCCACCTCAAACATTAAGCAAAGAAATAATAGATGAAATCGTTATACAAACAAAAAAGCTTGCAAAATCGCTGAATGTAATTGGTTTTATTAATATTCAATTTGCAATTCAAAATAAGAATATTTTTATTCTAGAAGTTAATCCTCGAGGAAGCAGGACTATACCTTTTGTAGCTAAGTCTATTGGTATTCCTCTAGCTAAAATTGCTTCTAAAATAATGGTTGGTGAAAAATTATCTAATTTTAATCTAACTGAGCCCAAAACAAGTCATATAGCAGTGAAAGAAGCAGTTTTTCCATTTGCCCGATTTCCAGGTACAGATGTCATTCTTGGGCCTGAAATGAAATCAACTGGTGAAGTTATGGGTATAGGTTCGACGTTTGGAGAAGCTTTTGCTAAGAGCCAACTTGGAGCAAATGTAAACCTACCAAAAAAAGGAGAAGTGTTTATTTCCGTAAAAGACGATGATAAACAAAAAATAATTCCTATTGCAAAAAAGCTTGTTGATTTAGGGTTTACAATATGTGCCACTTCAGGAAGCGCTGAAACTTTGAATAATAACAAAATAAAAGCTAAGTATATAAAAAAAGTTGTTGAAGGTAGGCCAAACATAGTAGATGCGATGCTTTCAAATGACATACAACTTGTTATTAATACATCTGAGGGAGTGACCTCTATTAAAGATAGCTTTTCCTTAAGGCAAACAGCACTTTTAAACAAAATACCATATTATACAACCTTACAAGGTGCTAACGCAGCTTCATTAGCAATAAAATCTATAATTGATAAATCCATAAACGTTAAATCTATTCAATCATATTTTGAATAATTGGATTTTTTATATTATAATTTTTTCTTTAGTTTGATTTAATGGATATTATAATGGATAAAATACCCTTCACATTACCTGGCTTGGAAAATATAAAATCTGAGTTAAATAATCTGAAAAAAGAGGAAAGACCAGCAGTTATCAAAGCTATTTCAACTGCTAGGGAACATGGCGATTTAAAAGAAAATGCAGAATACCATGCTGCTAAGGAAAAACAATCATTTATAGAAGGCAGAATAACAGAACTTGAAGATGTTGTGAGTAGAGCTGAAGTTATAGATTTAAATAAATTATCCGGTAAAACGATCACTTTTGGTACTAAAGTTAAAATTGTAGATGAAGAAACAGATCAAGAAACAGATTACCAAATAGTAGGCCCATATGAAGCTAACCTTGAATTAGGCCTAATTTCAATTGCATCTCCAATTGCAAAAGCATTAATAGGCAAAGAAAAAGGTTCTTCCGTTGAGGTTAAAACTCCTAGTGGTTCTAAAAATTATGAAATAATATCAATAGAAGTAATTAAATTATAGCTTCAAAAGGTATTCCTGGCAGGCTTTTTGTACTTCTAATGTTTAGAGATGTTTTAACATTACTTATCTTTGGAGCCTGAGTAAGTTTAGCAGTTAAGAACTTTTGAAAATCATCCCAATCCTTAGCTACAATTTTTAAAAGAAAATCTACTTCTCCCATAAGCATATGGCATTCCCTTACCTCAGGAAAGACAGAAATATAGTTTTCAAAAATTTGAAGGTCTTTCTCAGCTTGACTTTCAAGGCCAACATATGCAAATACAGTTACTTTGAAATTAAGAAGTTCTGCATTTATTTCTGCATTATAACCTTTAACAAAATTTGTGTCTTCTAATGCTTTTACTCTTCTTAGACAAGAAGGTGGTGAAATATTCACTAGGTTTGCTAATTCTACGTTACTTATTCTTCCATTTAACTGTAACTCACTTAGTATTTGCAAGTCTATTTTATCTAACTTTGTTTTTTGAGTTTTCATTTTGTCTATATTTCTTTATGTTAATAATAAAATATAAATAATGTAATATTATTAATATAATTAGCACATAATTGCAATTTTATTTCAATGAATGCAAAAACTGTTAATTTTTAAAAGAGTTAAGAAAATTTGATAAAGTCTACCAAAATTAACACGTGGGTTATAAGTGATGGAACTAAAGGTATGGAAAATCAATCTTTAGCTGTTGCAAAATTACTAGGTTATGATTACGAATTGATAAATTATAACCCTCCATATTTATTAAGAAAAATTCCTCTAATTGGAAAATTTTTATTAACCTCTAATATTCTAAAAGAACTAAATCAAAAACCTTTACCTAAATTTGTTATAACAACTGGTAAAAGAATGGCAGGGATTTCAATAGCAATAAGATTTTTTTTTAAAAATAAAATTAAAACAATTCATATTCAAAACCCAAAAATATCAAGAAATCAGTTTGACCTTTTACTAATACCTGAACATGACGCAATAACAGGTAAAAATATAATCCAAACTAAAGGTGCATTATCTTTTTTTTTAAATCAGGAAATTCAAAATAAAAAGAATTTAACTACAGAAAAACCTATAATTTTTTTAATGGTAGGTGGTCGTAATAAAAGATATAATCCTAAAAGTATTGATTATTATGATTTAGGTATCAAAGCAGTTAAAGCTTCGAATTTATTAAACGCAAAGTTAATAATTTCTACTTCTAGACGCACAGGAATAAAAGCTGAAAAAATATTGAGGTCAATTTTTTCCAAAAAATTAAATGATTTTAAGTTTTATACATTTAATAGTAAAAACCCATATCCTAATATTCTTCAAAAAGCGCAATACTTAATAGTTACAAGCGATAGCGTAAGCATGGTCTCAGAAATGGCAACTATTTCAACACCTCTATTTGTTTCGTTTTTTCCTCAAGAAAACGGTAAAATTTTAAATTTTTTAAACAATCTTAAAGATTTAGGAATCATTAAGAAATTTGACGGTAAATTGTTTAATTATAATAAGAACAATTTACACACAAATGAAAAAACAATTTTAAAAATAAATGACTTTTTTAGACTCTAATATATTACCAAGAGCCCTAAGTCTTTGAATTTTGTCTTCAAGTACATTCCAATTATCGTGCAAAGAAATTTGTTCCCATATCTTTTCAACTTCATTTATTAATAAATTTTCTCGGTTTTGATCTAACATATGTTTTTTTTCTGAACTACCATTAAATGAAGTGTTGCTTTTTAAAATATCCGTTACTAACAAAAATTGTTTAACTTTGTATTTACTACCATAAGAGTTTTTGAGACAATCAATTATGCTGTCGCTACCACCATAAAAATCATAAAAAAAAGAGCCATAATCAATTTTATTTTTTTCACTCTCATTTAATAAGATGTGCATGATTTTATTTAGGTCACTTGAATTAATATCTTCAATACCCAACCTCCAACAAAAATGTCTTTTGAGAGATAAATGAAAATTTTTAGAAAATTCATTTAAAATTTCAATAATTCTTTCTTCACTTGTAAACTCTTTTAAACTTTTTCCTAACTGAGTTAACGCCCATAAAGCAGCTTCAGGTTGATTGCCAAAAGAATAACGTCCATTATGATCAAAATAAGCAGCAGTAAAACTGGGACTTGCATATTCAATAAACCTCCATGGTCCATAATCAAAAACCTCACCAGTAATATTAAAATTATCTGTATTTAAAACACCATGTACAAATCCTGAAACAATAATGCGTCCCATTGAACTTGCTATTCTCTTTACAGATTCTAAAAAGAAATCCTCTGCTAAACTGCACGAAGATGCATTATGTTTTTTTGAAAAAAAATAGTTTTTCGTTACATGTCTCAGTAACTTTTCTATATTTTCGTTTTCATTGAAATACGCTAATCTTTGAAAGGTGCCTATTCTAATATGACTATTACTCCGCCTAACTAAAGCCGCAGATCTTGTAGGAGATGGTTCATCATTCCTTTCAAGATTTTCGCCTGTTTCAATTATAGATAATGTTTGGCTTGTTGGAACACCTAAGGCTGATAAAAATTCTGTTGCCAATAGTTCTCTTACGGCACCTTTTAGAGTTAATCTTCCATCCCCTCCTCTACTAAAATTAGTTTGACCAGATCCCTTAGTCCCTAAATCCCATAAAACTTTATTCTTATCTAAAAATTGTGCTAATAAGAAACCTCTACCGTCTCCTAAATCTGAATTGTAATGCCCAAATTGATGTCCATGATATTTTAATGCTAATGGAGCATGGACAACTCCAGGATACCTATTAAACTTTCCAAAATAATCTATCCATTCTTCGTCAGAAAGATTGTCCAAACCAATAATTTGAGCTGATCTGTTATTTCTAAACCTTAAGATATGATCAGGAAATTGAGCTTGAGTGGCAATATCAAAAAAATCTTTACCTAAGTTAAAGTGAGCATTAACTGGTTTAGGTTGGTTTTTCATAAAAAAACTTGACCTAAAATTATCTAAAAAGACTGTTCTTTAAAGTTGGCTGAAGCGTTTTATACATGCTTGCAACTTCTGAACCATAGCCGTTATAAATCATAGTTGGAACTCTATTATCAACACCTAATTGCTGCTCTGTAGACTGGGACCATCTAGGATGAGGGACATTTGGATTTACATTGGCCCAAAAACCGTATTCTAAAGGAGCAATTCTTTCCCACATACCTTGGGGCTTTTTATCTACAAAGCTTATTTTTACTATAGATTTTATTGATTTAAACCCATATTTCCAAGGAAGAACTAATCGCAAAGGAGCACCATTTTGATTTGGTAATTCTTTACCATAAATACCTGTAGCAAGAAAACTTAAATCATTTTTCGCTTCATCAATAGTTATACCTTCCACATAAGGCCAAGGATACCAATTTTGTTTTTGACCTGGCGCTACATCAGGGTCAAAAAAAGTTTCAAACCTCAAAAATTTTGCACTAGCTTTAGGTTCAACAAAAGACAAAATATTTTTTAAAGCAAAACCAGACCAAGGAACAGTCATTGACCATGCCTCAACACATCTAAATCTATAGACGCGCTCCTCTATTCCACCAACTTTTTTTAATAAATCACTTATATCAATAGTTACTGGTTTTTTTACTAACCCATCGATTGTCAACATCCATGGCTTAGTTTTGAGCAATGCAGCTCTTCTCCAAATGTTTTTACTAGAACCAAATTCATAAAAATTTGTGTAAGTTGTAGCTAGTTTTTCTTCGGTTATTTCTCTATTTACCTTATAAAGAGTATTACTTACAGGTGGATAAAAAGAGTTAGCGGTTCCAAAGACAGAACTAGGAAATGAAGTAAGGCCAGCAAGGGCAATTGAACCTCCAGCCAAATTTTGTAAAGCTTGTCTTCTTGATTTAAAAATATGTTCTGGCGTAGTCTGACAATCTTTTAAATTCCATATTTTTTTTATTATTATATTAGACATATACTACCTCAACAAAGATCATGCTAGACTAGAAACTGACCTTTCAATTCTATCCATCGCATCTTTTAAAAGTTCCAAACTTGTTGCGTATGACACTCTAAAGAAAGGCTCCAAACCAAAGGCAACGCCTGGAACAGCTGCAACTTCTCCTGTTTCTAAGAGCCATTCAACTATTTCTGTATCATTACTTAAAGTTATCCCTTTAGATGTTTTTTTTCCAATTAATCCAGAGACATTAGGATATGCATAAAATGCCCCTTCTGGAAGCATACAACTTATTCCTGGAATATTATTAAGTCTATTAAAAACATATATTCTTCTCTCGTCAAAAGCCTGCAAACAAGGTTTTAAAAAATCATTACTACCACCTATTCCTGCTAAGGCTGCATATTGTGAAATAGAAGACGCATTAGAAGTTGATTGACCTTGTATTTTTATCATAGCTTTAATTAATATTGATGGGCCTACCGCATAACCAATTCTCCAACCCGTCATGCAATGACTTTTAGATACACCGTTTACAGTTAAGGTTCGATCTTTTAAATCAGGCGCTACCTGTGCAAAGGTATGAAATTTAAAATTATCATATACGATGTATTCATAAATATCGTCTGTCATCACATACAAGTTTTTATGTTTTCTTACTACTTGAGCAATAGCATTAAGTTCATCTTTAGAATAGCAAGCACCTGTTGGATTAGATGGGCTATTTAAAATTAGCCACTTACTTTTATTTGTTATAACTTTTTCTAGCGCTTCAGCTGTAAGCTTAAAACCTGTGTCAGCAGAACAACTTACAATGACTGGGGTTCCGCCAGCTAATAATGTCATGTCTGGGTATGAAACCCAATATGGTGCTGGAATAATAACTTCATCATTAATATTTATTGAGCTGATTAGAGCATTATACAAAATTTGCTTTCCACCAGTTCCAACAATAACATCATTTATTGTATAATCTAAATTATTATCTTTTTTAAACTTATCCACTATAGCTTGCCTAAGTTCAGGGATCCCCTCTACATTAGTATATTTAGTGTAACCTTTTTTTATAGCCTCAATAGCTGCTTCTTTTACATGATCCGGTGTATCAAAATCTGGTTCTCCTGCTGACAATCCTATAACATCTTTTCCTTCTCTTTTTAATTGTGCTGCTTTAGCTGTTATAACCATTGTTGCAGAAGGTTTTATTCTATTTAAATTGTCAGAAATAAAAGGCATAACATAACTCCAAACTTAAATTTAAAATCTAATTAAGATTTACTACAAATTAGTCTAGTTAAAAATCTTTTTTATTAGTTAATAGATTATTTTTTGATATAGATTAATTCTTTAACACTTTATTAGGCATATATAGATAAAAAATGAATGAATTAGCAAAATTAAACTATAAATTATCAAATACTTCTAAATCTATATTTTCATTAGAATCTAGTTTCACTCCTACCGGTGACCAACCCTATGCCATTAAAGAATTAATCTCAGGAATTCAAAATAATGACAAGGATCAAGTATTACTTGGCGTTACCGGTTCTGGAAAAACCTTTACTATGGCTCATGTTATAAATTCATTAAACAGACCATCTTTACTTATGGCGCCTAATAAGACGCTTGCAGCACAGTTATATGGAGAAATGAAGGATTTTTTTCCTAACAATGCTGTTGAATATTTTGTTTCTTACTATGACTACTACCAACCTGAAGCATATGTTCCGCGATCAGATACATATATAGAAAAAGAATCTAGTATAAATGATCAAATTGATAGAATGAGACACTCAGCAACTAGAGCTTTATTAGAAAGAAAAGATGTAATTATAGTTGCATCTGTTTCATGCATTTATGGAATAGGGTCCGTTGAAACATACTCACAAATGACAATTGAATTACAAGAGCGACAAGAAATCTCTCGTCAAAAATTGTTAAGACAATTTACTGAGTTACAATATACAAGAAATGATATGTCTTTTGTAAGAGGTACATTTAGAGTTAGAGGGGACATAGTAGAAATTTTTCCTGCTCACTTAGAAACCGTGGCGTGGAAAATTACATTATTTGGAGATGAAATTGAGAATATATTTGAAGTAGATGCTTTAACTGGAGAAAAGTTATCAAAGTTAAAGTCAATAAAAATTTATGCCAACTCTCATTATGTCACTCCTAAACCAACTATAAACCAAGCAATTAAATCTATTAAGGAAGAGCTTAAAAAGCATTTAAATATTTTATACCAAAATAACAAGCTTGTTGAAGCACAAAGATTAGAGCAACGAACTAATTTTGACATTGAAATGATGCAAGCCGCCGGCACTTGTCCAGGAATAGAAAATTACAGTAGATATTTATCAGGAAGAAATCCTGGAGAACCACCACCAACACTTTTTGAATATTTACCTAATGATGCTCTAGTATTTACAGATGAAAGTCATGTAACAGTTAGTCAAATAGGCGCAATGTACAAGGGTGACTTTAGAAGAAAATCAACATTATCTGAGTATGGTTTTAGGCTCCCATCGTGTATGGACAATCGTCCACTAAAATTTGAAGAGTGGGAGGCTTTTAGGCCACAAACTATACATGTTTCTGCAACTCCTGGTGAATGGGAATTAAATAAAACAAGTGGGGTTTTTGTAGAACAATCAGTTAGGCCTACTGGGTTAATAGATCCTGAAATAATTATTAAGCCAACAAAAACTCAAGTTGACGATCTTATTCATGAAACAAAGTTACAATCAAAAAAAGGGAATAGAGTTTTAATAACCACCCTTACAAAAAAAATGGCTGAGGCATTGAGTGAGTATATGTTTGAGGCAGGGTTGAAAGTAAGATATATTCATTCTGATGTAGATACACTTGAGCGTATAGAAATAATAAGAGATTTACGCCTAGGTTTGTTTGATGCATTAATTGGGATAAACCTCTTAAGAGAAGGCCTAGATATACCCGAATGCGCTCTTGTAGCAATTCTTGACGCTGATAAAGAGGGGTTTCTTAGATCAAAAACATCGTTAATACAAACTATAGGAAGAGCAGCAAGACATGTTGAAGGCCGAGTAATATTGTATGCAGATAGTATTACCGGGTCAATGCAATACGCAATTGACGAGACAAATAGAAGAAGAGAAAAACAAATTAGTTATAACAAAAAATATAACATAATTCCTAAATCTGTAATTAGTAAAATATCTGATATATTAGCAGAATTAAACGACAACAATGAAGATAAAAAAAGTAAGAGTTCCCAAAAAATTGGAAAGACTATTAAACAATCTATAGACGAACTTCAATCAGAAATGGAAAATGCTGCAAGTAACCTAGAGTTTGAAGAAGCTGCAAAAATTAGGGATGAAATTAAAAAACTACAACAGAGAGAGTTAGGTTTAATGGTGGCGCCAAACGAAAATTATAAAAGTAAGTTTAAAAAAAAATAAATTTATTATAATTTTTGAGTTTTATTAAAATAGAAACAATGATTAAAAACAAAAACATATCACTTAATAACGGAATAGAAGTAATAAAAAGTGAATTAATTACGATTCCAAGTAAACCAGGCATTTACCAAATGATTGGTGAGAATGAAGAATATCTTTATATTGGAAAAGCAAAAAACCTTAAAAACAGAGTGACTTTTTACACTAAACCTAAAAGATTGAATTCTAGACTAACCTTTATGGTATCTAACACTAAACGTATGGAAATTATTATCACATCGTCTGAGATGGAAGCTTTATTATTAGAGTCAAATCTAATTAAAAAATTTGAGCCTACATTTAATATATTACTAAAAGATGATAAAAGTTTTAGTTCTATACTTTTTAATTTATCTCATCCATTTCCTCAACTATCTGCACATCGTGGAACAAGAAGTATTAAAGGAGAATATTTTGGCCCATTTGTATCTAAAAGAACTATTTACAAGACAATAGAGACACTTCAAAAAGCATTTTTATTAAGAACCTGCAATGACAATATGTTTAAGTCAAGAACAAGGCCATGTTTACAATTTCAAATAAAAAGATGCAGTGCGCCATGTGTTAATTTAATTTCTAAAGAGTCTTACGATCAAAGTTTATACCAAGCTAGAAATTTTCTTTTAGGAAAATCAAAAGAAATTAAGGAAAACCTAATTAATAAAATGTATGAAGCGTCTAATGATCAAAATTTTGAAGCGGCAGCTATTTATAGAAATAGGGTTAAAGCATTAACAGAAGTTACAGCAAATCAAAATATCAATGTTCCTAATATAAATGATGCTGACTTTCTTGTTTTAAAAAAAATTGAAAATAAAGTTGTTATACAAATGAATATTATTAGAAACGGATCAAGTTATGGTTCTAAAGCTTATTTTCCCAACGTCGGGAAAAATGCAGTTGATGTAAATGACAACGAAATTATGCAAGCATTTATATGTCAATTTTATGATAAGAATGTCCCTGCAACAAATATTTTAGTCAATAAAAATCCAAAAGATAAAACATTGATTGAAGAATTATTAAGTAAAAAACATAATATTAAGGTTAAAATAGATTTACCCCAAAGAGGTAAAAAGTTAGAAATCATAAACTCTGCTTTAAAAAATGCAGCTGAAAATCTTAATAGAAAAATATTTGAAAAAACATCAAATAAAAATAATCTTATCAAAATTAAAACAATCTTTAGATTTAAAAATGATCTAAATAAAATTGAAATTTACGATAACTCACATCATCAGGGTAAATCACCTATAGGCGCAATGGTTGCCTTTAACGAAGATGGATTCTCCAAATCTTTATATAGAAGATATAATATTAATTTAGAATACAATAAACACTCTAATAATAAAACTGAAGTACATAATAATAATAACGATTATTTGATGATGGAAGAAGTTATAAAAAGAAGGTTTAAAGGTAAAAATATTATACATTTCCCAGATTTATTAATAATTGACGGGGGTAAAGGTCATCTTAATACTGTTTTATCAGTTCTTAAAAAAATAAAAGTAGAAGGCGTTGAGGTTTTAGCTATTTCAAAGGGGCTTGATAGAGACGCAGGAAGAGAAAATTTTTATACAAAAAACATGAACAATTTTAAATTTAATAAAGATGATCCAACATTATTTTTTCTTCAGAATTTGAGAGATGAAGTCCATAGATATGCTATAGCTGGCCATAGGCTAAAAAGTAAAAAGGCTTTATTGAAAAGTCCTCTTGATGAAATAGTTGGTATAGGAGCAAATCGTAAAAAATCTCTTTTAGAAGAATTTGGCTCAGCAAAAGCTGTTGGAGGTGCTAGTTTAGAAGACTTATTAAAGGTAGATGGTATCAATAAATCAATAGCAGAAAACATATTTAATTTTTTTAATTAATTAATAAATACTTAACTATATCAAAATTTATCTTTAAGGTAAAATATGTTTAAATATTATTATTAGGGCATTCTTTATGCAAAAAAACATACTTAAAAAAGCCATTCCTAATGGGTTAACAATTTTTAGATGTATTTCTGCAGTTTTGCTTCCCTTAATCATTATATATGGTGGTAATAATGGAGCTATTATTTCTGTACCATTACTTTTATTAGCTGGATTAAGTGATTATTTCGACGGATTTTATGCTAGAAAATATAATGTACTATCTAATTTTGGTAAAATAATAGATCCAATTGCCGACAAACTTTTAGTAATAGGTGTATTACTTGCATTAGCATCTGAGAACGTTTTTGATTATTATTACTCTTTTATTGCAGCTCTAGTTATAATTCTAAGGGAAGTTTTAATTTCAGGTTTACGAGAAAGTATATCTTCCTATAAAATATCATTAGAAGTGTCATTATTATCAAAATGGAAAACAGCTGCTCAATTGATAGCCTGTGGCTCTTTTTTAGCTTGGAGATCAGATATTTTTTTATATGAAATAAAATTATTAGGTTTAATTTCTTATACTATTTTGTGGTTTGCCGCCATAATAACCGCTGTTACTGGAATTCAGTATATTTTAAAAATAAATTTATTTTTTCAAAATAAAAAAAATATGGAGTTTAAATGATTATTAAATATTTTTCTTGGATAAGAGAACATGTTGGAAAATCTGAAGAAAACTTTGATTTACCAAGTAACGTAACAACTATAAATGAATTGATAGATCATCTAAATGGTTTAAACAATCAATACAAACACGCTTTTGCCAAAAGAAGCCTTATTAAAATAGCTGTAAACAAAAACTACTCTCCATTTGAAACCAAAATAAACAATAATGATGAGGTTGCTTTTTTCCCTCCTGTTACAGGTGGATAAATGAAAAAAAAACATACTACTATAATTGATGTTAGAATTCAAAGTGATGATTTTGATGTAACCAAAGAAAATAAAAAGCTACAAAACGATGAACCCGGAGCAATTGTAAATTTTGTTGGTATTGTAAGAGGGTTTGATGAAAATAAAAATGAGACTATAAAATCATTAACTTTAGAGCATTACCCTGGAATGACTGAATTAGAAATAGAAAACATAGTTAATGAAAGTTGTAAGAGATGGAGTATTTCTGCAGTGACAGTTGTACATAGAATTGGAAAATTATTACCCTCAGAACAAATAGTCTTTGTAGGTGTTGCTTCCAAACATAGACAAGAGTCATTTGATGCCTGTAACTTTGTAATGGACTGGTTGAAAACACAAGCGCCATTTTGGAAAATTGAGGACGATGGAAACAAAAAGAAATGGGTTGAATTCAATTCACTAGACAACGATGCTGTAAAAAAATGGAAGGTTTAATATTACATTTATTTTTCATTAACCAATTTATTATAGGCATCTGTTAACTTAAGACAAATTTCACCAGGCGTGAATTTATAATCTCCAATTGATTGAACAGGCGTAACTTCTGCAGCGGTCCCAGTCAAAAAACATTCTTCAGCGTCAGCCATTTCCTCTGGCATTATTTTTCTTTCAACAATCTCTATACCATTTGCTTTTGCCAAACCAATTACTGTCCTTCTTGTAATACCATTCAGAAAACAATCTGCCAAAGGGGTATGAAGTTTACCATCTGGCATTTTAAAAAAAATGTTTGCTCCAGTTGCTTCAGCAATTTGTCCTCTGTAATCTAACATTAATGCATCGCTGTACCCTTTGGCCTCTGCCTCATGTTTAGATAAGGTACAAATCATATATAATCCTGCAGCTTTAGCATGAACAGGGCCACATTCTGGGCTTGGACGTTTCCATTTAGCTATATCAAGCTTAATCCCTTGCATTTTCTGGTCAGGATCAAAATAACTTGGCCATTCCCAAACAGCAATAGCAACATTTATTTTAGTAGTTTGAGCTGAAACAGCCATCATTTCACTTCCTCTCCAAACTACTGGCCTTACATAAGCATCAATTAATGAATTTTTTTTCAATAACACATTCTTAGCTTCTATTATGTCACTTTCCGTAAAGGGTATGTTCATATCCAGGGACTCAGCTGATTTAAATAATCTAGTTGTGTGCTGTTCAGTTTCGAATATTTTACCGTTATATGCTCTTTCTCCTTCAAAAACACAACTAGCATAATGCAAACCATGATTTAAAACGTGAACGTTAGCAGTTCTCCAATCAACAATATTACCATTATACCAAATATAACCTTCACGATTATCAAACGACAAATTAACCAAAAAATTTCCTCCCTAATAAGATATTATTTATAATCCACATTATTTTTAAATAATCAAATATTAAGAAGTAAGTTTTATAATTAATTAAGTTATTAACTCGTTTTCTTTTAAAATTAAATTTTAAAAAAAAAATTATTTATAAAAATTTATATTAAAGCTAATCTATAAAAATGAATAATAAAAATTTACAAACTCAAAATTTTCATATCTTAGTCATTGATGATGATCAAAAATTAAGATCATTACTTAAGCAATTTTTAGAAAATAATGGCTTTAGAGTATCTGATGCAGAAGATACAACTCAAGCAAAAAAAATAATGGAAAGTTTAATCTTCGATCTATTGGTTATTGATATAATGATGCCTGGTCAAAGTGGATTAGATTTTTTAAAAGAAACAAGACAAACTAACTTAATACCCGCTCTGATGCTCACAGCAATGTCAGATCCAGAAGACAGACTAGATGGCCTTGAATTTGGAGCTGACGACTACATGACAAAACCTTTTGAACCAAGAGAGCTTTTACTAAGGATTCAAAATATTCTTAAACGACATACATCAAATTTTATTAAAAATAAGGATATAAACAATACTAAGTTCGGCCCATTTTTATTTAATAAAAAATCATTAAATTTGTATAAAAATGACATTCCAGTTCATTTAACAACCTCGGAGCAAAAGTTACTAAATTGTTTTTGTTTATCTCCAAACAAAGCTTTTACAAGAGATGATATTAATAATTCTCTTGGTGGATCAATGGAAACGCGATCCATAGATGTAGCAATTGCAAGAATTCGTCGTAAAATAGAAGAAGATCAGAGACACCCTATTTATTTACAAACTGTTAGAGGTATAGGTTGGATGCTACAAACTCATGATGATAAGACTGATAATGATTTTTGAAAAAGAGTAAATTATGAGACTACGAAACATTACACCTAAAAGCCTTTTTGGAAGAATGTTGGCTATTATCCTTGTGCCAATAATTCTTGTACAAATAATATCGGTTTCAATATTTTATGAAAGGCATTGGGACTGGGTATCTAGACATATGTCAAAAAATTTAGCTAAGGATTTAGGTTTGTTAATAGATGAATTAGGCAACGAACCTTCAAAAGATCAAAGAGCCCTATCTGCGGTTAGAGCAAGACAATATTTCGATATTATATTTTATTGGCTTGATGAAGGTATATTAAAACCAAACCAATCTTTTAATTCTAAATTTAAAAATTTCCGTACTTCCCTAGAAAGTCGAATTAAAAAACCATTTTATCTATCTTCAATCGAGGATTCAACAAAGTTTTATGTTGATATCCAACTTGCAAATGGAATTGTAAGAATGAATATAGACAATAAAAGATTATTTGTTCCTACCGGAATTACATTTATTATGTGGTCAGTTGGTGCTTCCGTCATACTTTTCTCAATTGCTATAATTTTTCTTAGAGGCCAGGTTAGGCCTATACTTAGATTAGCAAATGCTGCCAGACAAATTGGATTTGGAAGAGAAGTTACTGACTATAATATTGAAGGTGCAACTGAAGTAAGAATTGCTGGAAGAGCTTTTCAAGCTATGAGACATAGAATAAACAAACAAATATCTGAGCGTACATCTCTTCTTGCTGGTGTTAGTCATGACTTAAAAACACCTCTTACTAGGATGAGACTCCAATTAGCTGTGATGAATAATATTGAAGATATAAAAACAGAATTTGAAAATGAAATAATAGAATTAGAAAATATGATTGACACTTATTTAGATTTCGCAAGAAATGACCGAGAAGAACAAATGGTTGACGCTAGTCTATTTAAATTACTTCAACAAGCAGCTAAATCATCAGATCCAGACGGCAAACAAATTCATATTTCTATCCCACCTGAGAACCTTCCAGTTTTTCCTATTCAAGTTCAATCTATTAGAAGAGCATTAATAAATCTTTTTACAAATGCAATGAGATATGCTGGAAAAGCAAGCGCCCAAATACAAATATTTGACGATCATAGCGAAATAATAATTGATGATAATGGCCCAGGGATTCCAAGAGACAAGCGAGAAGAAGTTGTTTTACCTTTTACCAGATTAGACAATTCAAGAAACAATAAAACAGGAGGGACTGGTCTTGGCTTATCTATAGCAAAAAATGCTGTACTCAATCATGGTGGAGATCTTATACTAGAAGACAGCCCTTTGGGTGGGTTAAGGATAAGATTATTGTTGCCTTTATGATTTAATTTTTGATTATCCCAAGCATTTGCCCTAAATCCTCAAAGTCTCTTAAGTCTTTATCTAAAGATCTGATCGTGCTGTCTAAACTATTACCTTTTTCTGTTAAAAAAATATTTACAGCTTTTAGAAAAACTATATTTAAGGCTATAGATTTCAGAGCTTTTGGGGTTTGGTTTTGTCTCCCTTCAACTATATCTAACAAATTAGAAACAAAAGAACAGTTTTTTTCAAGTAGCCTTAAAAAGTTTTGAGCCTTAACATCTGATCTTTGACTTAGAATTTTAAAACTTTGTCTATATGGCAAAAAACTCTCAAATCTTAAAGTTAAACCCTCTAGAATTTTTTCATAAGTATTAGAAATTGTATCCTCATTAATATCAATTTTGAATTCATTTAAAGTTTGTGTATCAAGTTTTGAAATTAATATTCTTAAAAAAAAGAAATTATAATCTTTACTATTTTTTGAAATTATTTTTTCAGCATCTTTACCAGAGACTTTACTAACAAAAATTAATTCATCAAAAGTTATTTCATCTTTTAAATTTGATCCAATTATTGAAAAATATCCTTCACATAATTTCCATTTAATCATTTCTATATTTTTTTTCATATGGTTAGCTCAGTTATTTGAATTTAAATAAATTGCTCTTTCTTTTGCACAACTAATTGTATTATTTAGCAAGTCAAATAAACCATTTTTTTTAGAAGCGAGTATTTCTAACCCAGCTTCAGTTGTACCACCAGGACTAGTAACATTTTGTCTTAATATTTTAGGATCAATATTTGATGATTCAAGCAACATAGCGGATCCTATTAATGTTTCTAAAGCTAAAACTTTTGCAGATTCTGCTGACAACCCTTGATTCATCCCAATATTGGAGAGCACCTCGACTAAGTAAAAGATATAAGCTGGCCCAGAACCAGATATTGCCGTTACAACATTAATCAAATTTTCATTATCTAGACATAAAGCTTTACCAAACGAGTTTAACAAAGTATTTGTATTTTCTTCTTCATTTAGACTTAAATTATCACTTTTGCAGTAACCAGTAACTCCTTTTCCAACTGATGCAGGTAAATTAGGCATTGCTCTTACAATTTTAATATTGTCGTGAATTTTATTTTTAAACCAGGAAAATGATAATCCAGCTGCGATAGAAATAAAAAGGGTCTTTTCAATATCAATGACATTGAATTGTTTTATAGCATCTAACATCTGCTGAGGCTTAACTGCTAAAAAAATTATATCAATATTTTCAACATTTGATTTGTTTAGCATTTCCTTGATATTATTAAATGCTTTAAAGCCATCCATTTTAGCGTCTTCTCTTAATAAAGCCTCTTTTTCAATAATGTAAAAATTGAAATTTAGTTTTTTTAATAGCCATCCTTTTGCAATAGACGAGCCCATTTTACCATATCCGAATAAAACTATATTTTTCATTTTCAATCCAATAGTTAAATTAAAGCAGTTGAAACGTAATCATTTATAAAAATTAAGCGTTACCTTTGATTTGTAAAAACATTAACTCTATACATTCCTGTTCATTAATATCACCATAAGCTAAATTATGCACAAATAATGAAAAATTATGAAACAAGCCAGACGTTAGCTCTAAATTAGTATCAATCAAATTTAAAAGGTTTTCGTAAGTTAAATTATCAAAATAGTTTTTAGAAGAACTATATTTAATAACATTCTGATTTATATTAAATGAAAAATATCCATCAGATGATTGCTCATTTATACGATTTATCAATATAAAAAAATCATAAACCTTATTCTTAGGAATTTCTAAATCTAAAATATACTCAAAAGTTATTTTTTTTTCTTTGGAACTAATATTGAGATAATAATCTGCAATATCACCTTTGTAATTATAGGCAAATTTAAACTTAGATTTAGGTCGTTTAGTCCAACTATGTTTTTGCAATACATTATGAATTTTTTCTGATTCTATAATATTATTAAAATTTTCTATCATTTATAACTACATATGGTATATATTTTTATCTATTAAAAATAATATACTACATGTAGATTTTTTAAACTAAAAAAAAAGATTATTTACCTTTTAATTTTGTTAATTTAGGTTTTACTGTTTTCTTTTCAAATTTTATCTTTAATAAATTAAATTCTGAGTTCAATTTTTCATGTCTATCTAAAAGTGCTTCAAAATCTTCTCTACTTACGATACCTTGAGAATTTATAAATTTTTCAAATCTACTTTTAATTATATTATCAATCTCATTTTTTAAATCAGAAAAAGTTGTAAGCGCTCCAGAAATTACAGCAGCTGTATCTTTTAAAAAAAAATTTCTTTTCATTTAAGTTCCTATCTATAATGTCCATATATGTTATATTAAATATTTAATTAAATCGAATGATTTTATGAATGTTAGAATTTCCAAATATTAATCCAGTTGCAATTGATTTAGGTATTATTCAAATCAGATGGTATGCCATTTCCTATATTGCTGGAATCTTATTTAGTTGGGGTTTAATTCTTAATATAATTAAATTCAAAAACCTTAAAGTTGACAATAAAGTCATAAGCGAATTAATAAGCAATTCTATGATTGGTATAATTATAGGCGGTAGATTAGGTTACGTCATATTTTATAATCCTGATTACTATTTAAATAATTTATTAGAAATTTTTAAATTGTGGAATGGCGGCATGTCTTTTCATGGTGGTTTTATAGGCGTGGTATTCGCTGTTATTTATTCAAGCAAAATATCTAAAACACCTATTCTAATTTTAGCCGATTTAATTGCAATTGTAGCTCCTATTGGAATTTTTTTTGGTCGTTTAGCTAATTTTATTAATGGAGAGCTATACGGTAGAATAACAAATCACAGTTTTGGAATGATATTCCCAAATGCTGGCAATTCTCCTAGGCATCCAAGTCAATTATATGAAGCTTTTTTTGAAGGTTTTCTTCTCTTCATTATAATGTTGTTATTCATAAAATTTACAAATATCTTAAATAAAAAAGGTCTTATAACTGCATTATTTTTATCTTGTTATGGATCTTTTAGATTTATGATTGAGTTTTTTCGAGAACCTGACGCCAATATTGGCTTACTATATTTTAACTTTTCTATGGGTCAATTATTATCGTTACCAATGATTATAGTAGGTCTTTATTTTATAATATTCATAGCAAGAAAAAAAGTTTAAGTTCATTTATTAAATCAATTTATAATGCGTTTACACATGAAAATTTTAAAAATTCAACATCCAATTCTAGATGATTCAAGAATTACTTATGGCTTTTTTACAAGATCTGGAGGAATATCTAAAAAGCCTTATGACACTCTCAATTGTAGCTTTAACAATGAAGATGCTTCAATCAATGTTAAAGAAAATTTAGAATTGGTCAGGAAAGAATTAGACTTAGATACAATAATACAACTTAACCAAGTACACTCTACTGACATTATTACTTTAAATAATAGAAGTGTGAATTATAATTTCAAAGAAGCTGATGGGCTTGTTACAAACTTGAAGGGCATAGGTTTATCAATTCTTGGTGCAGATTGTGCTCCAATATTATTCTATGATAATGTAACAAATATGATTGGTGCATGCCATGCTGGTTGGCGCGGAGCTGTTAGTGGCATAATTGAAAAAACAATAATAAAAATGGAAAAAATTGGGGCTAAAAGAGACGATATCACAGCTATAATTGGACCTGTAATACATAAAAACTCATATGAAATAAAGAAAGACGTCGTAGATATAGTTCAAGATAGCGTATTATATAAGGCAAACAGTTCTATATTATTAAAAAAAAATAATAATCAATATTTTTTTGATCTTCCCTTGTTATTAAGAGAAAGTCTTAAATATTCAAAAATAAGAAAAATTGGCGATGTAGAAATGGATACTTATGCAAATTCTAACCTTTTCTTCAGTCATAGAAGAGCTACACATAAAAGTTCTCAAACAAAAATTAAGACAGGCAGACAAATATCAGTCATTGGGATAATAGGGTAGTATTTAAATGCCACATTTAATTATATTTTTCTTTGTGTTAATTTTAGGTTTAATTATTTTAATGTTTTTATAAATCAAAAAATTTTTAATAAAACTTGGCATTGTTCCTTTCAAAATGTTATTAAAATTATTTAAGTTTTTGGGACAACTACTTATGAAAATACTTGCTTGTAACTCAAATATAAACTTGGCTGAAAGTATTGCTAAAACACTGAACACTCAACTTGTAAAAGCCGAAGTTAAAAGATTTTCTGACATGGAAGTTTTTGTTGAAGTTCAAGAAAACGTAAGAGGTGAAGATATGTTTATAATACAATCTACATCTTATCCAGCGAATGATAATTTAATGGAGTTACTTGTATCCTTAGATGCTCTTAGAAGAGCTAGTGCAAAAAGAATAACAGCTGTAATTCCTTATTATGGTTACGCAAGACAAGATAGAAAATCAGGGCCAAGGACACCCATTTCTGCAAAGCTAGTAGCAAACCTAATAACTAAAGCAGGTGCTGATAGAATATTAACTATGGATTTGCACGCTGGCCAAATACAAGGGTTTTTTGATATTCCTACAGATAATCTATTTGCCGCACCAGTATTTATTAAAAATATAGAAGAACGATACAAAGGTAAACCAGTGGTAGTTGTTTCTCCAGATGTTGGTGGTGTTGTAAGGGCCAGAGCAATTGCCAGACGAATTAATGCTAATTTGGCAATCATAGACAAAAGGAGAGAAAAAGCAGGATCTTCTGAGGTAATGAATATTATTGGGGATGTATCAAATCATCATTGTATCTTAGTTGATGACATAATCGACTCAGGAGGCACATTATGCAACGCTGCAAAAGCTTTAATGGATGTTGGGGCAATCAGCGTTGATGCTTACGTGACTCACGGAGTATTATCGGGCTCTGCTGTTAGCAAAATTAGTAACTCTCCATTGAGTACATTAGTTACTACAGATTCTATTACCGCAACTGAAGCTGTTAAAATGTCAGATAGTATTAAACAAATCTCAATTGCACCTATTATAGGCGAAGCTATTCGTCGTGTTCACATGGAACAATCCGTTTCAAGTCTTTTTGAGTAATTTTTATATAAATTGCTTTATATTTTTGAAATATAAGGTTATGTATGCATTATTCTTTTGCACCCCTGGAGGCAAAGAACTATTTAGAGGAGAAAATTAGATGGAAACTATAGATATTAAAGCCGAAGCTCGAAGTCAGGTTGGTAAGGGGTCTGCCAGAGCTGCAAGACGTGCTGGATTAGTTCCAGCAGTTATTTACGGCAACAAAGAAACTGCTGTATCTGTAACTTTAGACGCTAACCAATGGCGTCAACTTATGCATAAACCTGGTATTTTTAGTCAACTTATAAACATTAACGTTAATAATGAAACACATTTTGTTTTACCTCGTGATATCCAACAACATCCAGTTTCTGAAGAAGCTATGCATGTTGACTTTTTAAGAGTTACCAAAAACGCGACTGTTGCTGTTGGTATCGCCGTTGAATTCTTGAATGAAGATAAATGTACAGGATTAAAACTAGGAGGTGTACTCAATATAGTAAGATCTCAAGTTGAGCTGAACTGCCCTGCAATTTCAATACCTGAGAAATTAACCGTAGATCTAGAAGGTTTAAATGTAGGTCATACTATCCATATTAGTTCAATTGAACTCCCTGAAGGCTGCACACCAACCATTACAGACAGAGATTTTACTGTCGCTACTATTGCAGCACCAAGAGGTGGGTTGGACGACGATGCTGACGAAACTGAAAATACAGAAGAAGTTTCTGAAGAAACAGAAGAAAGCAAAAGTGATAGTTAGTAATAACCATCACTCTAACTATAGTGAGTTTTAATTTTAAAAATGTTTCTCTTAGTTGGTTTAGGAAATCCAGGTTCGGGTTATAGAAACAATAGACATAATATAGGGTTTAAAGTTTTAGAAAACTTAGAAAAACTTTATAATCTTCCTAAATTTACTAAAAAATTTAAATCTGAATATACAAAATTTTTATTAAATGGAAATGTAGTTTATTTATTGAAACCTACGACATACATGAATAATTCAGGAATAGCTGTTAAAGAAATCATGGAATTTTATAACATAGATATTCAAAATATTTATGTTATTCATGATGAAATTGATCTTGATTGTGGTCAGATTAAGATAAAAAATGGTGGAGGCCATAACGGTCATAATGGCCTTAAAAGCATAGATCAATCTATTGGTAAGGGGTATAATAGAGTAAGAATTGGAGTGTCACGACCATCAAGATTATATGAAAAAAATATTAATGAAAATATATCAAGCTGGGTGCTGTCAGATTTCACTCCAGAGGATACTGTAACATGGCTTGATGATACCATTGAAAGAACAATAAAAGATGTTTCACTTTTAATTGAGGAAAATACAAAAGCAAAAAAGCAGTAGCGTAGGATTTTATTATGGGGTTTAAATGTGGAATAGTTGGGTTGCCGAATGTTGGAAAGTCAACTTTATTTAACGCACTTACAGAAACAGCTTCCGCTGAAGCTGCTAACTATCCTTTTTGTACTATTGAACCAAATACAGGTATAGTTTCAGTCCCTGATAAAAGATTAATTGAACTTTCAGACCTTGCAAAATCACAAAAAATTATCCCTGCCCAAATGCAATTTGTTGACATCGCTGGGCTGGTGAGCGGTGCAAGTAAAGGGGAAGGTTTAGGTAATAAATTCCTCTCTCACATTAGAGAAGTTGATGCAATAATTCATGTATTAAGATGCTTTGAGGATCCTGATATCACACATGTTGAAAATAATATAAATCCTCTGAGGGATGCTGAGATTATAGAAACAGAATTAATGTTAGCTGATATAGAAAGTTTAGACCGTCAAATTCAAAACCTAACTAAAAAAGCAAAAACAAACGACCAAGATGCTAAAAGTGACTTGGTATTAATGAATGAATTATATGCTCTTTTATCAGAGGGGAAACCTATACGATTAGGCAATTTTACAGACGAGAAAGTCAAACAATATAAAAGTTTTAACTTATTAACATCTAAACCTATATTATACGTATGTAATGTTGATGAAAATGATGCTGCTTCTGGAAATAGTTTTACTAAAAACATATATGAAAAAGCTAAGAATGAAAATTGTGAAGCAGTAATAATTTCTGGTTCTATAGAAGCCGAAATTGCTTTACTTGAGTACGATGAAAAAAATGATTTTCTTAGAGATTTAAATTTAGAAGAGTCAGGCTTATCAAGATTAATAAAGGCTGGGTTTTCACTTCTTGATTTAATTACATTTTTTACAATAGGCCCTAAAGAAGCCAGAGCATGGACCTTAAAAAAAAATTCTACAGCACCTAGAGCTGCTGGGGTAATTCATACAGATTTTGAAAAAGGATTTATAAGAGCAGAAACAATATCTTGCGATGACTATTTAAAATATAAAAGTGAGCAAGCTGCTAAGGATGCTGGACGAGTTAGAATTGAAGGTGCAGACTATTTAGTAAAAGATGGAGATGTTTTTCACTTTAGATTTAATGTTTAAATATTAGGAACTTTAATATGAATAGTGTTCTTGAATTAACTGCTAGAGATAATCATAAATTTTCAGCATATTTAGCTCAACCTAAAGAAAAACCAAGAGCAGGACTTGTTATATTACAAGAGATATTTGGCGTAAACAATCACATCCGGGAGGTAACTGATCTCTTTGCTAAAAAAGGGTATCTTGCAATAGCACCCTCATTATTTGATCGAAAAGAAAGAAATGTTGAACTTTCATATGATGAACAAGGGGTATTAAAAGGTAGAAAATTAAAAGATTTATGTAATGAACAGGCACTTAAAGACATTGAAGCATCTATATCTTTAGTTTCGTCTGCAGGTAAAGTAGGAGTAGTTGGTTATTGTTGGGGCGGTTCTCTTGCTTGGAGAATAGCTGATCAATCTAACGAATTATCTGGATGTGTATCCTATTATGGTGGAGATATACCAAAACTAAAACATTGTAATCCTAAGTGTAATTTTTTGTCTCATTTTGGAGAATTAGATCAAAGTATACCAATAGAAGATGTTAAAAGTTTTAAACAATTTAAACCAGAAGTTGAAATTTTTACTTATCCCGCACAACATGGTTTCAACTGCAATCATAGAAAACAATATAATGAGGTAAGCGCAAGAATTGCACTAGATAGAACAATCAAGTTTTTTGAAAATAACCTTGATTAGACCTGCCTATTTTTAATAGGAGCCCATATTTTCTTCATAGCAAAATATGACAACAGAGTTAATACTAACAAAAATAAAATTACAGCTATACCAGTCTGTTTTCTTTCCTCTAACTCTGGTTCAGATGCCCAAGCTAAAAAGGCAGTTACATCTTTTGCCATTTGTTCTGGAGTTGCTTTTGTTCCATCAGCATAAGTCACCCCATCTTCATATAATGGTTGAGGCATACCTATTAAATTACCTGAGTAATATTTATTGTAATACATTCCGTCAGGAACTTTTTTTTCTGAAGGAGCATCAACATATCCAGTTAAAAGGGCATGTAAATAATTTGCCCCGTCTGATCTTGCTTTAACAATTAATGATAAGTCTGGAGGATAGGCACCACCATTAGCGGCTCTAGCAGATTGCTGATTAGGGTAAGGGGAGACAAACTTATCACTAGGTCTTGCCGCCCTCTCAATAACTTCACCTTCATCATCAATAGTATTTACAGTATTTTCTGCAGCAAAGGCTTTAATCTCATTATCGTTATATCCTATAGCTTTTAAATTTCTGTAAGCAAGTAATCTTAGTCCATGACAGCCTGAGCAAACTTCTTTGTAAACTTGAAGACCTCTTTGTTGAGAGGCTCTGTCAAAGGTTCCAGTAATACCTGAAAAAGTCCATTCTTTTTGGGGATATGAAATTTTATCTCCAGCTGCAAATGAAAAATTAGTAATAAGAAAAACAGATATAAAAGTTGAAATATAAATCAAACATACTTTCACTTTCTTAATAGACTTTAAAAACATTTACTTTTTCTCCCTGGTCGCAAATGCTGAAGCTGTAGCAGCACCACTTAAGACCGGTTCTGAAATTGATATTGGAAGAGGTTTAGTTTTTTCAATATATGGCAATAAAGGAAAAAGAACTAAAAAGTGAAAAAAGTAATAAGCGGTGGCAATTCTTGATAGAATTACGTATATGCCCTCGGCAGGCATAGCGCCCAGATACCCTAATAAAATACAGTCTGCGACTAAAACCCAGAAAAATATTTTGAAAATTGGTCTAAACTGCGATGATCTCACTGGCGACCTATCTAACCAAGGCAGAATAAATAATACCGCTATGGCACCAAACATAAATAAAACTCCACCAAGTTTATCTGGGATGGCTCTTAAAATCGCATAAAAAGGAAGAAAATACCATTCAGGAACAATGTGGGCTGGAGTAACCATTGGATTGGCTTCTATGTAATTATCGGGATGACCCATAAAATTTGGAAAGAAAAAAACCGCTGCTGCAAAAAAAGTTAAAAACACACCTAAACCAAACAGATCCTTTATAGTATAATATGGGCTAAACGGTATTGTATCTTGGGTACCTTTCACATCTATCCCTATTGGATTATTTGAACCAAATCTATGAAGAGCTATTAAGTGTAGAATAACAACTCCAACTATAACAAACGGCAAAACAAAATGAAGAGAAAAAAATCTATTCAATGTTGAATTATCAACTGAGAAACCACCCCACAACCAAGTAACTATACTTTCTCCAACAACTGGTATTGCAGAAAACAAGTTTGTAATGACTGTGGCTCCCCAAAAACTCATTTGACCCCACGGTAGAACATATCCCATAAAAGCTGTTGCCATCATTAACAATAGAATTAGAACTCCCAATATCCATAATAGTTCTCTTGGAGCTTTATATGAACCATAATAGAGACCTCTGAATATATGAATAAAAACTACAATAAAGAAAAAACTAGCTCCATTCATATGAATGTATCTTATCAACCAACCGTGATTTACATCACGCATAATTCTTTCAACTGAGTCAAATGCATAATCAACATGAGCTGTATAGTTCATTGATAAAACAATACCAGTTATAATCATTGTTACTAAAGCTATTCCAGCAAGTGAACCAAAATTCCAAAAATAATTTAAATTCTTCGGCGTAGGATAGTGATTTAATTCATGATCCATAAAAGTAAAAATTGGGAGTCTGTAGTCAATCCACTTAACTACCGGGTTATTAAACTTAGGCTTCGACATTCATAGCTCCTGAAAACAACAAAAAGTAATACATTATTCTATCCAATTCTGATGAGTGTATCAGATAAAAACTTATAAGATGGGACTTCTAAGTTAGTAGGCGCTGGGCCTTTTCTAATTCTACCTGAGTGGTCATAATGAGAACCATGACACGGGCAAAACCAACCTCCATATTGTCCTTTAATATCTCCAGTTTTCTGCCCTAAAGGTACGCATCCTAAATGTGTACAAACACCAACCAAAACAATATATTTCTCATTAGCTACACGATCAGCATCAGCTTGAGGGTCTCTCATATCATCAATTAAAACTTCTTTAGCTTGTTTTATTTCATCTGGAGTTCTATGACGAACAAAAACAGGTTTACCTCTCCATTTGACAGTAATTGATTGACCTTCTTCCAAAGATGATAAATCAATTTCTGTAGAGGCAAGAGCTAATGTGTCAGCAGCAGGGTTCATCTGATCAATTAATGGCCAAACAAAAGATGCCGCTCCAACTCCAGCTAATGCGTAAGTAGACACAACAAGAAAATCTCTTTTACTATCATCTTTTTCGTTTTTTGGATCAGATTTTTTTGACATTTTTTTCCTCGAGATATTATATTACTTATATAAACCTGGTTGACTAAAATTTCTAGTCTTTTTCAGTGTAAATTTTATTTTTTTTAGAGAAAAGAAAATAAATTAGAACTTTTTAAACTTATTTTTTGCAACTAAATTAAATCCAACTAACTTTGGGAGGCAAACTCATCAGAACCGCTTCAGTATTTCCTCCAGTTTTCAATCCAAAGATTGTACCCCTATCATATAATAAATTAAATTCAACATATCTGCCTCTCCTGACAAGTTGCTCTTCTCTATCATTTTGAGAAAATTTATGTTCAATTCTACTTTTAATTATTTCTAGGTAAGAAGATAAGAAAGTCTTCCCAATATCTTGAACAAAGCAAAAGTCATCATTCCAATTATTACTATTTAAATAGTCAAAAAAAATACCTCCAATACCTCTTGCTTCTTTTCTATGAGGCAAATAAAAGTATTCATCACACCAATGTTTAAATCTAGGGTAATAATTTTTATTGTATTTATCACAACTTAATTTAAAATTTTTATGAAACATCTCGGATGCTTTTTTATCCTCAAAAATCGGTGTTAAATCTCCTCCGCCCCCAAACCAAATCTTTTTTTTATCCCCTTCACCTGTAACTAATAATCGTGTATTCATATGTGCGGCTGGTACATATGGATTACACATGTGCGATACAACTGATATACCTGATGCCCAGAATTTTCCGTTTTCTTCAGCACCGGGTATTTGGCCTCGAAATTCTTTAGAAAATTCTCCATGAACAGTGGATATATTCACTCCAACTTTTTCAAAAACATTACCCTTCATAACTGAAATAGTGCCTCCGCCTCCACCATTTCTTTCCCATTTCTTTTTATTAAAATTTATATTTTTGTTTTTACTTGATCGATTGTTTTCAATTTTTTCAAAAGATGCGCATATTTCATCTCTAAGCTTTGCAAACCAATCTTTAGCTATCTTTTTTTTGTTATCTAGCAACTGATTGTCGTCTAAGCATTTTTGTATTTTTAATTTTTCTAACATTTCTATTTTAATTGTCATATTTTATTATCGCCATCTTGTATTGTTTTTAAAAAGATTATGATTTGATTAGTAGAACTTTGAAAATCATTATTTACCCAAAATTGTTCTGCTTTCTTAATTGATTGATTAATTTTAATATAATCATCCTGCCTATACATCTCTTGAACTTTATGTCTGTTAATAGGAATTATTGGCCACTTCATATTACACAAATCTATTTCATCAATTTTATTCAAAGGAATTATATGAAATAAAGCTAACTTGTACCAATTAAACGGTGTTTTATCATTTTTAAAAAAAGTTATGTGATTTGGATAAATACTACATCTCATCTTCCATATAAATTTTAGTATATATATTTTTTTATCTTTAACATTTTTAGACTCAAATATTTTTTGATTATACAATTTAGAAAATTTTAATAAAGAAAATACAAATTTATTAAAAGTGATTTTTTTATTATTTAATTCAAATCTTTGAATAATACTTTCAAGTTTATCAAAACCATATAAGAGAGGTAAAAAGACAGAAATTAAATCTAGTTTTTCTTCATTTATTATATTCATTGCAAAAGATTTGATATAGGTAATAGTTGTAAAATTTTTTGTTTTAAAACCATCTTGAATTTCGCTTTTCTTATTTAATAAAATATGTCTATCTATTTTTAATTCTGACATAACAGACAAACTAATATTAAAGTTTTCAACCATAAATATTTTTGTAAACTCATCTTTCATTCTTTTATTCGATAATGTGCTAATATTATAAAGTTTTGACGAAATTTTGTTTTTTAAATGATACGAAATATTTTTATTTGGGAATGCAGCAAAAAATCTGCAGAACCTAAGAACTCTTAGATAATCTTCTTCAATTCTCTTGATAGGATCACCAATAAATTTTAACTCTTGATTTTTAATATCCTTTAACCCCCCAAGAGGATCCATTAAATTTCCTTTTTCATTTAAATATAACGCATTCACTGTGAAGTCTCTTCTTAAGGAATCTTGATGCAAGCTATCTGCAGAGCTTACATATGCTTGTCTTCCAAATGTAATTAAATCTTTTCTAAAGCTAGTAATTTGATATTCATTATTACCCAGTATTATAGTGATTGTTTTATATTGAATATTTTTCTGATAAATTTTTATTTTTTTTTTTAATATTTTTTTTGCAAATAAATTTATATCCATACTTGTAACAAAATCTATATCGCTTACTTCTACACCACAAAAAAAATCTCGAATTGCACCACCAACAATCCAAATTTTAGCATCTATACTTTTTGCTAAATTAAAAACAGTTTGAATATTTTTATCTTTTATAAAAAAACTAGTTATATTTTGTTTTATAATAGGTATATCCTTTATTTTCTAATTAGAAAAACTACCATCCTTTATTTTACCATCAACAATTGATGGAGGATTATAAAGATAACTTGGATCAACTGCATTACCCTCAAGATATAGAAATGAAATTAAAATAAACACACAAAATCCTAAAAGGCTTACAATAGAAGATATAAAAATTACGTTCGTTTTTGTAAGTCTTTGTAGAATGTATTTTGTTAAAAAATAAAGACCTACTGAAAATAGTATAGCCAAAAAAATAATTAAATATCGTCGCATGGTGGATACTCCCTTAGGCCTAACCCAGCTGATAAAGTAACTAAAACTCTAGCAGTTAAACCCCATATATTTTCATTCTGGTAGTTTATCCTCCAAGTCATAGACATGCTAGATTTAATTGGAGGTTTTTCTCTAATGTGATATTCTGGGAGAAGTAATTGCTGTGATTTTGGAATAAATATTTTTTTAACTTCGTCAGCATTTGGCTTTATTAAATTTTCCCAATTTGATAATTCTTTCATCAGAGCAATATAAGGAGTAACGACGTAGCCAGTTCCAGTATAGAATTTTGGGAAATGACCAATTATATCATAATTTTCTCTTGAAAGACTTATTTCCTCTTCGGTTTCCCTAACAACTGTTTCTAGTAAAGTTTTGTCCTCTATCTCTTTTCTTCCTCCTGGAAAAGCAATTTGTCCAGCATGCTTTCTAAGATTATTTTTTCTCTGGGTCAATAAAATATAACTCTCGTTTTTGTCATAATTATTTATAAAAATTACAAGTATACTGGCCTCAGAGTAACCTAAAATTGATCGATTAGAATCTCCAGCATCTCTTACGTTTTTTATACAACCTAAGAGATTATATGTTGTTATTAAATTTACCATAACCTTTGCTTTAAATAATTATTTTTAAATTATAAATAATGTACTATCATAATCAAATAAACAATTATGAAAATTCAATGTATATTTACCTTCCGATAGCTGAACAACCAATTCATTCCTTAGTGATAATAGGGGTGGGATTAATCATTGGTTTTATAATGGGTTTAGTGGGAGTAGGTGGAGGTTTCTTGTTAACCCCTATTATGATGTTTCTTGGAATCCCACCACCTGTTGCAGTTGCATCTGTCGCTAATCAATTAGTAGCTCCGTCAGTTTCTGGGGTTTTATCTCACTGGAAAAGAGGGAATGTTGATTTTAAGATGGGAACTGTTCTACTTTTGGGGGGAGTTCTTGGCTCGTCCATAGGAGTTATTTTATTTAATTTTTTAGACAAAATAGGTCAATTAGACCTTGTTATAAAATTATCTTATGTGATTTTTTTATCTTTGATAGGCAGTATGATGTTCTCCGAATCATTAAGGTTGATTTTGAGAAAGAGAAAAGGGAAAATCTCAAGAGGCAAACTTCATCAACATAATTGGCTACATGGATTACCATTTAAAACTAGATTTAGAAAATCAAAACTATATATTTCTGTTTTATTACCAATTTTAATAGGAATAATAGTTGGAGTGTTAGCAGCTATAATGGGAATTGGTGGGGGGTTTATTATTGTACCTGCAATGATATATCTCCTAGGGATGCCAACGTCTTTAGTTGTTGGCACATCATTGTTTCAAATAATTTTTGTTGCTGCCAATACTACAATTCTTCAAGCATCGCAAAATCAAACGGTCGACATAGTCTTAGCCACTTTATTATTATTAGGTTCTGTTGCTGGAGTACAAATTGGAGCAAAATTTACAAATGTTCTCAAGGGTGAACATCTAAGACTTATACTCTCAACAATTATTATTTTAGTAAGTTTAAAGATTTTAACTGAATTAATCACTATTCCATCTGATCTTTTTTCTATTGTTATTAGAAGGTAGTTAAGAATGAAATTTTATTTACCACTTCATATTTTATTTTGTTTAATTATATTATCTTTTAACGTTAGAGCTCAAAACCAAATAGTAGCAGATCTTTCTCAAGAAAATGTTGAAATTTCTACAGATTTTCTTGGAGCTAAAATTCTTTTATTTGGAGCTTATGACGGCCGAAAAGGTGACGATATCATAGTTGTTGTCACTGGACCTAAAGGTCTTGCAACTATCCAAAAAAAAGGAAATGTTTTAGGAGTTTGGGTAAATACTAAAAAGGTTAATTATATTAATGCCCCAAAATATTTAAGTATTTCTTCAAATAGAGACATTGATAAAATTTTAAATCAAAAGACTCAAAAAATTTCAGAAATTGGTTTAAATAATTTAAATGTAAGAATTCAGCCTGGTAAACCAATAAATAACGAACAAGAATGGAGAGAGGCTCTCACTAGAAATATGCTTAAGTCTAAATTATGGAGTGTAAATGAAAACTCTGTGTCTCTAATAAAAAATTCACTATTTAGATCTTATTTGTCACTGCCTTCGAATGTTACAACTGGAAAGTTTGAAGTAAAAATATTACATTACCGAAATAGTAAACTTATTTCAAAAGAAACTAGCAATATTAACGTGTCAAAATCAGGTTTCAGTGCTGAGATTTATAACATAGCCCAAAATTATTCAACATTATATGGAATTTTAGCAGTCCTATTGGCTGTTTTTATTGGTTGGGGAACTAATTTAGTATTCAGAAAAGTTTAAAGAGGACATAATGAATAAAAAAAGAACTGTTAAACCAAAGGCTTTAAAACCGAGCAATAGGTTATTTTTAGTTGTCGCTGATGATAGCAAAGAATTACATCAAGCTTTATATTACGCAGCAAGACGTGCGGCCACAGCTGGAGGTGAAATAGCATTATTTAGATGTATTGAGCCTGTTGAAGGTCAATTATGGGGCGGAGTTTCAGAAATTATGGAAGCTGAAACTGAACAAGCCAGTAAAACTTTACTTGAAGAGCTAAGTAATTATTGTGAAAAATTAGGTGCTCCTAAGCCAAGAACATTTGTTAGAAAAGGCACTGTTCATGAAGAGTTATTCAATTTAATTGACAGTGAAGAATCAATTAGAGTTCTTGTTTTAGGCGTATCTACAGAACACGGAAACCCCGGTCCATTAATTAACTATATTATAAATAAAGGAAGCAATGAATGTAGAGTTCCTATAACTATAGTTCCAGGAAACCTATCTGATGAACAGATTGATGCACTCATATAAAAAAAATATTGATTTTAATTACAGTAACTTTATATCTAGTCATTAATAATCAAATGAAAGTATTCGTATGTTTAAAAATTTATTAATTATAGTTCTAGGGGTAATGTGTGTAACAATGGCTAAACCAGTTAAAAAAGCATCAGCAAGTACAAGTAAGTTTATAACAATTGAAACATCTCAAGGTAAAGTTGTTATAGAAACATTACCTAAAATTGCACCAAATCACGTTAAAAGAATTAAAGAATTGGTTAAAGATAAATTCTACGATGGAATAATATTCCATAGAGTTATAGAAGGGTTCATGGCTCAAACTGGCGACCCTGACGGAGTTGGAACAGGTGGCTCTGGAAAGAATTTAAAAGCTGAATTTTCAGACTATGAATATAAGTACGGAACAGTAGGAATGGCTAGATCCATGAACCCTGATAGCGGTGACAGTCAATTTTTTATATGTTTTGACGGTTGCAGTCATCTTACTGGTCAATATACAGTGTGGGGACAAGTTGTATCTGGAATGGACGCTGTAGAAAAGCTTGCTATAGGAGAGCCTCCAAGCAACCCTGATAAAATGATGACAGTAAAGTTAGGGAAAAAATAACTCTTTAAATATCAACTACTCTTATTGAATTTGTTGAACCAGATATTCCAAAGGGCATTCCAGCTACAACTACAATAGCATCGCCATTATTGGCAAATTTTTGTTTTCTTATAATTTGTCTAGCTTCTTCGATTGCAGCTTCATAACCTTGAACTTTACTGAAGAACGAGTAAGCGCCCCATAAAAGAGATAATCTCCTTTTTACTTTTTCATCAGGTGTCATTACCACTAATAATAAATCTGGACGTTCTCTAGCCATTCTATAGGCTGTGTTACCAGATGCAGTGAAGGCAACAACAGCTTTAGCTTTCACTGACTCTGCTAAACTGACTGCAGAATGAGAAACTGCATTATAAACAAAGTTTTCTACCTTTAAATTTTGAGGTCCGTCTCCACGATGACTTTTAATATGTTTTTCTGCAGAACAAATTATTCTATCCATAATAGTGACTGCTTCAGTAGGGAACAATCCTACTGCTGTTTCTGCAGAGAGCATTACAGCATCAGCTCCATCGAACACAGCCGTTGCAACATCTGATGCTTCTGCCCTAGTTGGTGAAGGCGAATCAATCATAGACTCGAGCATCTGGGTAGCGACTATAACAGGCTTTCCAGCTTGTCTACATTCAAGTATAATCTCCTTTTGTATTCCCGGAACTTTTTCTGGAGGTAATTCTACGCCTAAATCTCCTCGAGCTACCATTATACCCTCACAAGCACCTATTATACTTGTTAATTCCTTAAGCGCTGACGGTTTTTCTATTTTTGCTATTACGCCTGCTTTATCGCCTATATATTTTTTAACTTCTTCCACATCGCTTAACTTTTGAACAAACGAAAGAGCTATCCAATCAACATCTTGATTTAAAATAAATTTTAAGTCCTCTATATCTTTAGGAGTAAGGGGATTTGTGTTTATGACCACATCAGGTAAATTTATACCTTTATTACTTTTTATGTAGCCGCCAACTACTACTTCTGTATTTATTTTATCTTTTGATATTTTTTTAACTACAAATTGAAGTTTACCGTCATCCATTAAGATATTAGAACCTATAGATAAACTTTCATAAATTTCATCATGTGATAAATTTACTCTACTAAAGTCTCCTATTTCAATATTTTTATCAAAAATATAATTATTACCTTTGATAACTTTAATATCAGATTTCACTTCTCCAATTCTAAATTTTGGCCCTTGAAGATCTGCAAGAATTGCAACATTACAACCCACCTCATTTGCGACTGATCTTATATTTGTAATTCTTTTTAAATGGTCACCATGATTACCGTGACTAAAGTTAAGGCGAAAAACATTAACGCCCGCTTTAATTAAAGATTTAAGTTTGGACGTACCATCGGTTGCAGTTCCAACAGTAGAAACTATTTTAGTTGATCTTAAAAATTCTAAACCACTCATACTGGACCTTTGTTTATTAATAGCCTTGTTATACATTAAATATTAAATAAATATTAAAAAAATTTAATATTTTTTAAAATCGGCAAGCTATTTGCAAACTCTATTTATAACAGGAGATATAGTAATGGCGCAAATAGTTCCCTTTCCACTTGATAGAGTAAGGAAGTCAAAAGAAGATAATATTTATGAAGAAAAACACATACTTCATATGATTAAAAATATACGACAAAATTATCCTCCTTCACTTTGGAATACTATATATCAACTCACAAAACAGGGCCATATAAGCGATCATATTAATGACGAGGTAGATCAAATGGCTGACAAATTAACAAATGAAGTGTTAATAGACAAATAGGAATATAAAAAATTAATCTTTATATTTTTTAATTTACAATTAAATTATTAGTATGATTAAAAATAACTTCCCGATCTTATATTCATTTAGGAGATGTCCTTATGCAATGCGTGCAAGACTAGCATTACAGTCATCTGGTATAATAGTTGAAATAAGAGAGATAAAACTTCAGAATAAACCTGAAGAATTTTTACAATCCTCACAAAAAGGAACAGTGCCAGTATTAATATTAAACTCTGAAAAAGTTTTAGACGAGAGTATAGATATTATTAAGTGGGCATTAAAGACTAATGATCCTAAAAATTGGTTGGCTGAGGGTCAGCTTAATCAAATTGAAATAGATAAAATTCTAATTACGCTTGAGGGTGATTTCAAAAAAAACTTGGATAAATATAAATATCCAAATAGATATAAAAGTAATAATAAAAATTTTTATAGAGATAACAATTTAAAATTTCTTAATTATTTAAATCATTTATTAAAAGAAAATAACGCTCTTAATTGCCCACATTTAAGCATGCTAGATTATGCAATTTTGCCATTTATTAGACAATTTAGGAATGTTGATGAACTATGGTTTGATGCATTAGACTTAATATTTTTAAAAAAATGGCTATTTCAATTTATTGATAGTAATGAATTTTCATCTATAATGAAAAAATATAATTTATGGGATCCTAATCAAACACCAATTTATACAAATTTTTCTTATTAACTTTTTTTAATTTTGGAGATTTTTAATGTCAGAAGCTTTTATCTGTGAAGGAACAAGAACTCCTATTGGACGATTTGGTGGAAGCCTGTCTTCAATTAGAACCGATGATCTTGCTTCACTTCCTTTAATCGCACTAAAAGAAAATTTAGCCAAAGCAGATTGGGACAGCTTAGAAGAAGTTTTTTTTGGCAATGCAAACCAAGCTGGCGAAGATAATCGTAACATTGCAAGGATGGCACTTCTTTTAGCAAACCTTCCACATACAGTCCCAGGAATTACACTTAACAGATTGTGCGCATCAGGTATGGAGGCAATTACCAATGCATCAAGAATGATCAAGTCAAATGAGGCTGATTTTACTATTGCTGGAGGTGCAGAGAGTATGAGCAGAGCACCTTTTGTCATGCCAAAAGCTACTACCCCTTTTTCAAGAAATGCAGAAATTTATGATACAACTATAGGCTGGCGATTTGTGAACCCTAAAATGAAAGCTACATTTGGGATTGATTCAATGCCAGAAACAGCAGAAAATGTAGCAGAAAAATATCAAATTAATAGAGATGACCAAGATAAAATGGCACTTGCGAGTCAAGAAAAAGCTATGAAATCTATAGCTAATGGAAGGTTATCTAAAGAAATAACACCCGTTGTCATTCCTCAAAGAAAAGGTGATCCAATTATTTTTGATAAAGACGAGCATCCAAGATCAACTTCTATTGAAAAATTGGCAGCACTTCCGTCTCCTTTTCGTAAAAATGGATCCGTTACTGCTGGAAATGCAAGTGGGGTTAATGATGGGGCAGCAGCACTAATAATAGCCAGTGATTTAGGTGTAAAAAGAAATCATTTAGTACCTAGAGCACGAATTATTTCGGCCGCCAGTTCTGGGGTTGAACCTGCATTTATGGGTATTGGACCAGTTCCAGCATCGTTAAAAGCACTAAAACTTGCAGGTCTAAAAATGCAAGATATAGATGTTATCGAAATTAATGAAGCATTTGCTGCTCAAGGATTAGCAAGCCTAAGATCATTAGGAGTTCAAGATAATGACGAAAGAGTTAACCCAAACGGTGGAGCAATTGCACTAGGCCATCCTCTTGGTATGTCGGGAACAAGACTAGTTTTGACAGCTACTCAAGAATTAATTGAATCAAATAAACGATATGCACTTTGCACTATGTGCGTAGGGGTTGGACAAGGAAGTGCGATCATTATAGAAAAAATTTAAGAAATACGATATAGAAGTTCCAATTATTGCAAGACATTAACACGCTGTTAATGCTAATTTCAATGTTATAGAAAGTGCTATTATATCAGCTTGAAATAGCCTTAAGATGTCAATATTTATAACTAATTTTATGCGTTTATGTTTGGGAGAAACAAATGTCATTTATAAAAACTGATGATAATGTAAATTT
>Ga0208972_1000085_pt1 | contig 38830 bp, 40 predicted proteins | sample AOAMet_48_BLW_10_2_FD_188232 | JGI IMG/M metagenome (GOLD analysis project Ga0208972, IMG submission 188232) | Ammonia-oxidizing marine microbial communities from Monterey Bay, California, USA - CAN11_48_BLW_10 (SPAdes) | ecosystem: Environmental > Aquatic > Marine > Intertidal zone | place...
CGCGTGTCTTATGGCTTTTGAATCGGCCGGAACCGTAGGCCGGCTATGGATGCGCGCCAGCAACTGGCCGACTGGCGCGGTTTGATCGCTGAAACTGACCCCGTGGTGATGGTGATAAACCAAGCAGCGCCCTTGGGGCGTCTCTACCAACCCCAATGGCTTTGGACAAAGCTTTTCTGCGTGAAGATTTTCTAGGCAATAATATTCGCCCGCAGGATCATTTGCAAAAAGCGGATTCTGCCACGCGGTTTGTGGATATAGTTTTACGCAGAGATCTTGCGCGCCAGCTTGTGAAACGCGCCAAACGCGGTTTGAGCGCCCCCCCGAAAGCGCGACCCATTGCGCGGGTATTTGCAACAGCCCTTTCTCGCGCAAAGATGTCTCTAAACTGGCTATGGGCACGGGCGCTTATCCTTTCAGACTGCCCGATCGATTAAGGGATGTCTTTGGCAGGCGCAAGTTTTCTGCGTTAGCGCAGGCCAGTAAGGTTTTTCCACGGAAGGGTTTGGCCATTTCCAAGCGTGACCAGTATGTCATCAGCGGGTTGCGATATTTCTTCAATGGTTTGCAAACTGGCAAGTTTAGAAATTGTTACGAAATCCGGATAGGCCACTTTCCATCCGCCATTTTCTTGTGGTTCTTCCGGATTTCGTATTTTGCGTTTGATAATAGTTTGAACAACAGTCTTTTCTGACCCACTAATTTTATTTCCCCTTTACCCGCAGTAAGATTTAGCAGGTAGAATTGGCGAAAGACTTAATGTTTAAAGTTCAACCTATTTTTGCGCGTAAGCCGGCCTAGCCGATACGCGCGGCGCGATAAATTGGCTGTAAATCTGTGTTCCACTCTTTGCTGTAAAGACCAAGCAATCGATCCGCCGGGGCTTTTTGGGTTGCCAGATTTTCGAAGAGAGGGTCTAGAAAACGGCTTTCATCAACGGCGCCTGTTTCGACATTGGCGCGACCCCTTGCGATCAGGCCCTTGCGCGAGATATCAACAAGTTCCTTGGCCAGGTCGATCAATTTAACCCCGTCGACCTGTGCCGCTAAGCCGCTTCTGGCGCTGTTTATCCGCAGCGTTTCGCGAAACTCGGCCGTCCAGTTTTTAGCCAAATCCCAAGCCGCATCCAACGCGGTTTTATCATAACACAAGCCCACCCAAAACGCTGAAAGCGCGCATAGATGATCTGTCTGCCCCGCATCTGCTCCGCGCATTTCAATAAATGTTTTCAGCCGGGCCTCAGGAAAAATAGTGGTCAAGTGATCCGCCCAATCGCTTAGGCTGGGCCGCTCTGCGGGCAAGGCGGGCAATTTTCCCTGTAGAAAATCGCGGAAAGATTGCCCCAAAGCATCAATATATCGGCCGTCTCGATAGACAAAATACATTGGCACATCGAGGGCGTATTCGACCCAAGCCTCAAAGCCAAACCCCGGCTCAAATATGAAGGGCAACATGCCTGTGCGATCTGCATCAAGATCTTGCCAAACGCGGCTGCGCCAACTTTTATGGCCATTGGGCAACCCATCGAAAAACGGTGAGTTGGCGAAAAGTGCGGTTGCAATCGGCTGCAGCGCAACTGCTACGCGCATTTTTTGAACCATATCCGCTTCAGAGCTAAAATCTAAATTTACCTGCACGCAAGACGTGCGATACATCATAAATTTTCCCATCGTGCCGACCCGATCCATGTAATCGGTCATCAGAGTATAGCGGCCTTTGGGCATAACGGGCATCGTCTCGTGAGACCATATGGGCGCCGCGCCCAGCGCTATAAATCCAGCGCCAATTTCATCGCTGATGCCGCGCAGCTCGTCTAGATGCTGGTTAAGCTCATTGGCCGTGTCATGAATGGTCTCTAAAGGGGCGCCCGATAATTCAAACTGGCCACCCGGCTCTAGGGATATATTTGCGCCATTTCGGGTTAATCCGATTAATTTATCCGCTTCCAAAACTGGCGACCACCCGAAGCGGTCGCGCAGCGCTTCGAGGATGGTCTTGATTGAACAGGGCCCGGAATAGGGCAAAGGCCTCTGGTTTGCCTGGCAAAAGCCGAATTTTTCATGTTCGGTCCCGATGCGCCACTTGCTTTCCGGCTTGCAGCCTGCCGCCAGATAGGCCGCCATTTGCTCTGGGTGCTCGATGGGGCCACCACCCGATTGGGGAATAGACATTGCGGGAACTCCGAAGTTTCAGATATGCAGATTTGCTGTGGATTAACCAAGCTGTCAATGGATGTAATTTTGGGGGTCTAAAAAATAGTCTTTTTGCCAGATCGTTTGAGGGGTGTTCAAGCGCTGCGCCAAAAGCTGAAGCATCGCCTCGATTTGAAAATTATCTAGCTGGGTAAAAGCATCAAACAGCCGCTCTGCGCCTGTTGCACCGGTGGGAATAAACAGCGCCGGCTGGGCCGGTTGCTCGAGTTTCCACAGCTGCTGGTTCTGATAATATATGAGGCTAATTTTGGTGATATCATCCAGCGCAATCACACCGCCGGTATCGGGGCCAAAATAGGTGATTTGGCCTTCGGTAACATCTACGATACCGGCCCCGTGTTGCGATTTTGAGAATCGCGCGCGCTGCAGCCCGGCAAAGCCAATCAGCGCTCCAATAAGGGTCAGCGCCGCCCCGACCCAGGATAATAGCCCGAAAGTTTTGGTAAACCAATAGAGCCCTAAAGCGATAAGCGCCGCGCCGATAAACGCATCGCGCCAGCGCTGTAAAACCGCTGCGGCCTCGGGCCGTATCATGTCCAATCTCCTAGGTGAGCTTGCCAGAGGCTAAGGGCGGTTACCGCGGCGGTATCAGCGCGCAAAATGCGCGGGCCCAAGCTGATGCAATGCGCATTTGGTAGGTTGGATATCTGCTGGCGCTCTGCCGCGTCAAACCCGCCTTCCGGACCGATTAAAATGGCGCAGGGCCCCGGTGCGAGCGCAGCGAATGAAGTGGCCGCGCCAGCTTGTGTTTCATCGCAAAATAATAAGCTGCGATCTTCCGGCCATTGATCCAAAACCGCTTTTAATTTCTGCAATGCGTCAACCACCGGCACATAGGTGCCGCCGCATTGTTCGGCCGCTTCAATCGCATGGGCTTGCAGCCGGTCGCGCCGAATCCGTTCAGAATTTGTAAAGGTGGTTTGCACCGGACAAATCCGTGCAGCACCTAATTCGGTAGCTTTTTCTACAATAAAATCGGTGCGTGTTTTTTTGATCGGTGCGAAAAGCAGCCAGAGATCTGGGGGGGGGCGCAGTGCTTTGCTTTGTGTTAAACAGCTCAGCGCGCCCGATTTTTTACCGGCTTGCGTGATTTCAGCCAGCCATTCGCCGTCTTGGCCGTTGAACACCAGAACGCGATCTCCCACGTTTTGGCGCATCACGGAAAATAGGTAATGCGCGTGCTCGCGCGTTAAAGGTAGTGATTGCGCCGGTGCCAGCGGGTGATCTACAAAGAGTCTGATTTTAGAAGTCATAGGGCCTAACATATGTCTGAGCAGAGAACAAAACCAGAGGTAGCGGGTGAAGTTTTTGATGCTGTGAAAGGCAATTGGGTTGATCGCTTTGCGCCGCAAGCCAGCAGGCCTTATTTACGCCTGTCGCGGGCGGATCGGCCAATTGGAACCTGGTTGCTGTTGTTTCCCTGCTGGTGGGGGTTGTTTTTTGCCATCCTAGCCGATGGTCAATTTGCCTTAAGCGATGTGTGGATTTTTGTGGGATGCGGGCTGGGCGCTTTTTTGATGCGCGGGGCTGGCTGCACGTGGAATGATATCACAGATCGCAAATTTGACGGAGCGGTTGAACGGACCAAATCGCGGCCGATCCCCTCTGGACAAGTATCGGTGAAATCGGCAGTGATTTGGATGGGCGCGCAGGTGGCATTGGCCGCCTGCATTCTGTTCAGCTTCAACGCAGCGGCGATTATATGCGGGATCATCGCCCTGATCCCCGTGGCGATTTACCCTTTTGCGAAACGCTTTACCTGGTGGCCGCAGGTGTTTTTGGGCTTGGCCTTTAATTGGGGTGTTTTATTGGCCTTTATCGCCCATCAGGGCGGGTTACAGGTTTCCGCTGTGATCCTATATTTAAGCGGTATTTGTTGGACGCTGTTTTACGATACAATTTACGCTCATCAGGATATTGAAGATGACGCATTGATCGGCATCAAATCCACGGCGCGTCTATTTGGGGCAAAGACATGGCCTTGGTTATTGGGCTTTGCGCTTACCAGCGGGGGATTGATGCTGGGCGCTTTGGCGCTGCAGGCACAGGGGCCGGCTTTCTGGGTTGCGGGGCTGGGCGTTGCTGCCTTTGTGCTGCATATGATGTGGCAATTGCGTCAGTTCCGCTTGGGAGAGACCGGGTTATTGTTGCGATTGTTTCGGGCAAACAGCCATACCGGCTTTTTGCCCGTTGTCTTCTTTGGCCTTGCGATTTTCCTTTATTGAACCCATGGGCGCGAAAGCCTATGAAGACAACAGCCCTGTTAACCGAGCGATTTTATGCGATTTTTGGCCAAACGCTACATTCTTATTACCTTTAGCGCCGCCGCGATCGTAGCTTGTTTCTGCGCTATGGCTTTGGTTTGGGTGCTTGAAGCAAAAACCATATCGCGGCTTGAAGCCGCCTTTGTAAAGGCCGATCTGGGTTGGGTTGAGATTGCCGCTGATGGGCGGCAGGTGGTGCTCTCTGGCCAGGCTGAAACCGCGGCGCAGCGATTTCAAGCCTTAGCACTGGCGCGAAAAATCGTGGCGATACACAATCTATCGGATCAGATTGTTCTATCTGAGACAGGCGCCAAAACACCAGTTGCGCTTACCCTACAAATTTTTAAAACCTCAAAGTTTATCCGCGCAATGGGCAATGTGCCAAGCGGGCCGGCGCAAGAGACGTTGCTGGCGGGTTTGCGTGATATGGCCGCGGGGCAGATGGAGCTGAAACATTTCTTTACCGCCGCCCAGCGCCGCCCGTCTGAAAAATGGCTCACCGCCCAGCAGCTTGGGCTTGAAGCTTTGACGCAGATACATCGCGGCGAGGTGACCATTGCGGAAGATCGCGTTGTTGTGAAAGCGCTTGTAAAAACGGAAGAGCGCCGGCAGGAGGTTTTGACAAATCTAGAGCAGCTTAGTCCGAATGGGCTTTTGTATGAGGTTGCGGTGGTGGCGCCCAATGCTGCGCCTGAAGGTTATCGCTTTCGCGCGGTGAAAAGCGATGGCGCGTTGCGCGTTCTCGCCTGCCGGGTCGACAGCCAAATGCATCTCAAAGCGCTTGCCTCAGCGTTGCAAGCGTTTGACGTGACGTATGGATTGCCCTGCCTGATGAATTTTGCAGATCGCCCAACCGGGTTTGATGAAACCATTTTTTTGGCGCTCGATGAATTAAGGCCGATCCGCACAGCCACAATTCATTTGGCGGATAACCGCCTCCAGCTGTTTCTTCCCAATCCGCTAGATGCCGATAACATCGCCGCAGTGGTCGAAAAAATAAAACAGCGTTTGCCAGAGGGTTATAAGGTTGAAGCGTCTAGAAATCAGCCCGGTATGGCGGGCGGGCTTCTCGCCGCAGAGTTTTTGTTTGAGCTTGAGGCGGATGGCAACTTAATTTTGCAGGGCCCTTTGGACGATCAACGCGCTCAAAAGGCGGTAACGGCGCTGGCGCAAGCCCGGTTTGGATTTGATAAGGTGACGTTTTCTGGATCGCTGGACCCGGCGCTGGGCAACGATTGGACCCTGCAGATCCTGTCTTTGATCGATGCGATGCTGCCCTTGCAGCGGGCGCAAATGCGCTTGACCCGGCACGATCTAACAGTTTCTGGAATGTCCCATCGCAAGGATGCGCAGGCCGCTTTGGCGTTAAGCGTACACCAGATATTGCCAAATACTGTGCGCGCCGATTTGCAGATTAGCTATGAACCGCCCCCCAAAGCAGAGCCGGATCTGTTGCCGGCTGTCCTTTGTATCAGCCAAATTAACGGGCTGCTTCAATCTGAAAAAATCAATTTTGACCCGGGATCGGATCGGGTGAATTTGGCAGGCCAGAACCTCTTGGATAAAATCGCGGATATATTGCGCCAATGTGGAGAAATTCCGCTTGAAATCGCTGGCCATACAGACAGTCAGGGGCGCGAGGAAATGAACCTGCAACTGAGCCAAACGCGCGCGCAGGCGGTGTTGATGGAGCTGCAAAGGCGGCGTATTTTAACCGGCAGTTTTGTGGCACAAGGCTATGGTGAGACCAAACCCATTGCCGCAAATGACAGCGCAGAAGGGCGTGATATCAACCGGCGAATTGAGTTTTATCTGCGCGAAAATGAACCGGTGCCGCTGGCGCAGGGTGATCCAGAAACGCCGCCAAATGAGGCAAGGACAAACGCTGATGCAGGCCAATGAGGTGATGTTAATTGGCGCGCTTGCGCTGTTTGCGGCCTTTGCTATGGGCTGGTGCATGCATTGGCTTTGGACGCAGCTTTTGCGCGGCTCTTTGCCCAGCATTGAGGCGATGACCAACGTCACACAAGAGCTGCTTAACGCCACAGCGCAGCGCGATGCGGCGCGTGAAGAGGCTGCCCTAAAAGAGGCTGAGCTGACAAACCTATTGGCCCAAGCGCGGGCAGAACGTGACGCGGCGATGGAGGGATTGCGACAGGCTCGGATAAGCGAAACCGACCGCTTATAATGCCCGGGGCGGGTGCGATGGTCGTGCTACCAACGCCTCAAAGCCTGCTCGTCGCTGTCTTTTGCTTCTACCCAGTTTGCTCCGGATGCGGTTATCTCTTTTTTCCAAAAAGGTGCGCGCGATTTGAGATAATCCATCAGAAAATCTGCGGCGGCAAACGCGTCACTGCGATGCGCGGCGGCGGTTGCCACCATCATGATCCCCTCGCCGGGGGCAAGGTTTCCATAGCGATGCAGCACCAGCGCGTCCTGCAATGACCATCTGTCAATCGCCGTTTGGGCGATCTCAGAAATCGCCTTTTCTGTCATGGCGGGGTAATGTTCGATTGTGAGAGTTTTTAAATCGCCTAAAGATGTGTTCCGCACAATCCCGGTGAAGGTAACTATTGCGCCGGCATTGTCTTGTTTTTCGGCAAAGTTTTGCGCTTCTTGACCCAGATCAAAGGGGTGTTCTTGAATGAGGATGCGCATGATCACCCCCCCGTCATCGGAGGAAAAAATGCAACTTCTTTGGCGCCGTTGAGCGGGGCGTCAAATTCAACCAATTCTTGATCCACTGCGGCGCGCAGCGCGGAGAGATCCGAAAACGCCAGCGCGTAGCGCGGATCTTTGGCGCGCAGCTCTGTTATAAGATCCGCCACTGTGGCGGCTTGGCTATCAATGGTTTCGCGGGGGATGCCGATGCGCTCGCGCAGCCAAGCAAAATATAAAACCTCTATCATGCCTCATCTTTCAAAAATGGAAGCGCTTTTTTGAAATAATCAAAGCCGGTGATCAAGGTTAAAGCGGCCGCAACCCAAAGTAAGATCAGCCCGACATTGCCCGACCAGATCATCGCATGATGCTTCCAGATCACGCCCAGCGTATCTTGGGCGCCGCCGTTTAGGATATTGTTCAGCGCGTCTGGGCCGATTTCTCGCGCCGAGAGCTTCAGATAATGCTCAAAAACACCTTGTGAGAATAAAATTGCAATCGCCGCCATTTGCGCGGTGGTTTTCCATTTTGCCAGTTTTGTGACCTGCAGCGTGCTGGCACTATCGCCCAAAAACTCGCGCAGGCCAGACACAAAAACTTCGCGAAACAAAATCACAGTCGCGGGCAGCACAAGCCAAGGCGACATGCTCGAATACCCCACAATGATCAGAAGCGCGATGATAACCATTGCTTTATCCGCGATCGGATCGAGCATTTGGCCAAATTTGGTTTCCTGTTTCCACGTGCGGGCGAGGAATCCATCAACCCAATCGGTAAGCGCGGCAAATATAAACAGCAGCAGCGCGAACCAATCCGCATAGGGCCGGTTAAAATACAAAAACATCAGCGCCAATGCGGGCGCAGCAAGCAAGCGCCCCGTGGTTAAAATATTTGGAACCGTCCATATCATAACCTTGGTGTATCCAAACTTATTCAAAAGGAAAAGGCCAGCAACTGCCACAAGGCTGAAAACCGCCTTAGGGCCCGAATGCCAAGCGCGGCTGAGGCGGTTTCTAGAGCGTTGCGGCGCGCTACTGCGCTGCAAAAAGGCCCTTATACCTGTCTCGCAGCAGGTTTTTTTGCACTTTACCCATCGTATTACGCGGCAGTTCCGCGATAATTTGGTAGGATTTTGGATGTTTAAAGCGTGCTAATTTTTGCGCCACCTCTGCGGCTAAATCGCGTTCTTGCAAAGTAACTCCGCTGCGGGGCACCACGGCGGCCAGCACGGTTTCGCCAAAATCTGCATGCGGTACGCCGATCACGGCGCTTTCCAAAACGCCGGGCACATCATCTAAGATTTGCTCGATTTCCTTCGGATAGATATTATACCCACCAGAGATGATAAGATCTTTGCTACGCCCGACGATTTGCACATAGCCCTGCCCATCGATCATCCCCAAATCACCCGTGATGAAAAACCCGTTTTCTCGCAGCTCGGCAGCAGTTTTGTCTGGCATGTTCCAATAGCCTTGAAACACGTTGGGGCCGCGTATTTCGATCATTCCAATTTCACCTTGGGGAAGCAGTTCTTCGGTTTTTTCATCGATGACCCGCAGCTCTACGCCGGGTAAAGGAAAGCCAACAGTGCCCGCGCGCCGCTCAGCGTTATAAGGGTTTGACGTGTTCATATTGGTTTCGGTCATGCCGTAGCGCTCTAAAATACGATGCCCGGTGCGGCTTTCAAAGGCTTCATGCGTTTCTGTCAGAAGCGGCGCGCTGCCCGACACGAAGAGGCGCATGTTTTCGGTAATGCGTTTGGTGAAATTTGGATCATTTAACAAACGGGAATAAAAGGTCGGCACCCCCATTAAAGCGGTGGCCATTGGCATATCTTGGATCAGCTGTTTGGCGTCAAACGCGGGATAAAACCGCATCGAGCATCCGGCAAGAAGGCAAATATTTGTGGCCACAAAAAGCCCGTGAGTGTGAAAAATAGGCAATGCGTGCAAAAGCACATCTTGGGCGGTAAAGCGCCATGCATCGCATAAGGCTTTTGCGTTTGATAACAGGTTATCATGGCTGAGCATGGCCCCTTTTGAGCGCCCGGTCGTGCCCGATGTATAAAGAAAGGCTGCCAGATCAGCGCCGCTGCGGGCGCGAGGTTGGTAGCTTTTGGGATGGTGCATCGCCAAGCGTGTAAAGCCGCCGCTGCCATCCCCATTCAAAACCTGCAATTGCGCCTGCGCAGCCTGCGCTACGGGGTGCAAAGCGGTTTCTGCTTTGGCGTCGCACAATACCAGTTTTGCCCCTGAATTCTCAATAAAATATGCCATTTCACGGGCTGTATAGGCGGTGTTTAAAGGCAGAAAGATCACCCCTGTTTGCAAACAGGCCGCGTAGATGGCCAAGGCTTCGGGGGATTTTTGTACCTGCACGGCCAATCGATCCCCGATCTGTAGTCCAAGCGCTTCTAACACATGCGCGTATTGCGCGGCAGTTTCTAAAAAGCGTTTATAGCTCCAAACCTCCCCATCTGGCAGGATCAAGAACGGCGCATCAGATCCGATGTGATCGGCAAACAGCGCGTCGAATAAAACGTTGCTCATTCTGAGGGCTTTCTATGTGGTGAGCAATTTCGCGATATGCTGAACCGCGATCCGGTATCCGTCGATGCCGAACCCAGCAATCACGCCCTCGGCGCGCAGCGACACGTAAGAATGATGGCGGAAGCTTTCCCGTTTATGGATATTAGAGATATGGACCTCTAAAAGCGGGCCCTCAAACGTGTTTAAAGCATCCAAAATGGCGATCGAGCTATGCGAGAACGCCCCCGGATTCATTATAATGCCCTCGGCTTCCTCTCGTGCTTGATGAATCCAATCAATCAGCTGGCCTTCATGATTTGACTGCAAATGCGTCAGCGTTAGGTCCAGCTTGTCAGCGGCCAAATCGCAATCGCGGGCAATATCGTTTAATGTGTCATGCCCATAGATTTCAGGTTGGCGTTTTCCCAACAGATTCAAATTCGGTCCGTTCAGCATAAAAATCATGCGGGCCATCGTTTCATCCTTTTGCTGCATTAGATCCTCTTAACAAGTCACTAGCACAGTGGCTGCGTGGTTTAAAGGCTGGCCCAGAGGATCAGGCCAGCCCCGAAAACCACCCGATAGATCACATAAGGCGTGAAGCTTATGCTGCGCAGCAGGCGCATCATAAGCCCCAAAGCGATGAACGCTGAGAAGGCTGCAAAAGCGGCGGCCAATGCCGCGTCACGCAACTGCGCGCTCGCTTCGTCCGCAATCAGATCAAGGCTGGCCAGCGCTGTCGCGGCTAGGATCACCGGGATTGACATCAGCATGGATAAGCGCGCGGCTTCGTGCCGATTATAGCCCGCCAAGAGCGCCCCGGTGATGGTTATGCCAGATCGCGAGGTGCCCGGAATAAGCGCTAGCGCTTGCCAGAGGCCCAATTTCAGCGCATCGCCTCGGCTGAAATCTGAAACAGCTTTTAGGGTTTTGGGGCGTCGATCGGCCCACCAGAGAAGCAAGCCGAATCCTAGCATTGCCCAGCCGATCAGCGCAACATTTTCGCGCATCGCGCCGCTTACACCAGAAAGTTTGAGCATTAAGCCGACGGCGATGGCGGGCAGGGTGGCATAGATCAGGTAGAGCGCGAATCTGGCCTCGGGTGGCGTGGTTCTGCCTTTCAATAGGTGGCCGGCGCCAAAAAAGATCTTTCGCACATCGCTGTGAAAATACAGCATAACGGCGAGCAGCGTGCCCAAATGGACGGCGACATCGATAATAGGCCCTTGATCTGTGGTGCCGGTGAGCGCAGGAAATAGGATCAAATGCGCGCTTGAGGAAACGGGAAGGAATTCGGTAACCCCTTGAATAATAGCTAATATAATCAAATGAAGCAGGGGCATTTAAAACCTTATAATGGTGCAAACCCATCATATAACCAACAGATTTATAATAGAAACACTCTTTTTAAGTCCGATTCGGACTTAATTTTTGATCTAGACTGTCAATTATTTGCTTTTTAAGGGTGTAAGTGAAAATAAACGTCAGCACTTCTGCCTTTTCTTTTTGATAGGCTTCCGCTACATAACCAGAAATTGAAAGTAGGAGGCTCTCATGGCCAAGCAGCCAATGTTAAAATTCGTGTCGATCGAACGCGATATGCCAAAGAAACGCAGCGCGACCGAGCGTGCAGAAGATTTCAAAGAAATCTACGCCGAATTCGCGGCTGAGAAGGCAAAAGAGCAATCGAGCCGCTGTAGCCAATGCGGGGTGCCTTACTGCCAGTCGCATTGCCCGCTTCACAACAATATCCCCGATTGGTTGCACTTAACGGCCGAGGGCCGCCTACAAGAAGCCTATGAGGTGTCGCAGGCGACCAATAGTTTTCCTGAGATCTGCGGGCGGATCTGTCCGCAAGACCGTTTGTGCGAAGGCAATTGCGTGATCGAGCAATCGGGGCATGAAACCGTCACGATTGGGGCCGTCGAGAAATATATCACCGATACCGCATGGCAAGAAGGCTGGGTGCAGCCTTTATCACCCGCACGCGAGCTTGATAAATCGGTTGGTATTATTGGCGCAGGGCCCGGTGGGTTAGCCGCTGCGGATCGGCTGCGCCGGGCGGGGTTTCAGGTTACGATTTATGACCGCTATGACCGGGCAGGTGGATTGCTCACCTATGGTATTCCCGGCTTCAAGCTGGAAAAAGACATTGTTATGCGCCGCAATCAGCAATTGGTTGATGGCGGGGTGACGCTTAAGTTGAATTGCAATATCGGCGAAGATATCACGTTTGAGGACCTGCGCGCGCAGCATGATGCCGTGATTGTGGCTACTGGCGTTTACAAAATCCGCGATTTGGATGTTCCGGGCGGCGCGCTCTCGGGCGTTGTGCAAGCGCTCGACTTTCTGGCCACGTCAAACCGTGAAAATTTTGGCGATGACGTGCCAGAATTTACCAGCGGTGCGTTGAATGCTGCCGATAAAAACGTGGTGGTGATCGGCGGTGGGGATACGGCGATGGATTGCGTGCGCACGGCGATCCGCCAAGGGGCCACCTCGGTAAAATGCATGTATCGCCGCGACCGCGCCAATATGCCCGGATCGCAGCGGGAAGTTGAAAATGCTGAAGAAGAAGGCGTTGTTTTTGAATGGCTATCTGCGCCCGAAGCGTTTGTGGATGATACGAACATTCAGGATGTGAAAGCGGTTGCCGCGCAAGCCGGCCCTGTGCGCGGTGTGCTGGGGCATAAAATGCGCCTTGGGGCGCCTGATGCCACCGGACGGCGCATGCCTGAGGTGATCGAGGGCAGCCGCTATGTCGAAAAGGCGGATCTGGTGATCAAAGCTCTGGGCTTTGAACCGGAAGATCTTCCGCATTTATTTGACCAACCCGAATTGCCCGTGACCCGCTGGGGAACGATAAAAGCCGCGTTTGGAAGCGGGAAAACAGCGCTTCCGGGGGTTTACGCGGTGGGCGATATCGTGCGCGGAGCCTCATTGGTGGTTTGGGCCATCAAAGATGGACAGGATACGGCCAATGCCATCATTGCCGAGCTGCAACCTTCGGCTGCTATCGCCGCAGAATAACAAGATAAAAGGCCGCGCTGACGCCCGCCATCAAATGGCTTCGGGCAATTTGGTCGCCGCCGCATAAGGAGATGATCCATGACACATGAAAACACCACGGGCTTTGGGCCAGATTGGATGAAGCAACAGGAACAAAAGCGCCAATGGATGACGCAGAACAGCCTGTATCGCGAAGAGGATGAGCATGCCTCATGCGGCGTAGGTTTGGTGGTGTCGATCAATGGCAAGGCCAGCCGCAAAGTTGTTGAAAATGGCATTGCCGCGTTGAAAGCGGTTTGGCACCGCGGCGCTGTGGATGCAGATGGCAAAACCGGCGACGGAGCCGGCATTCACGTGCAAATACCCGTGCGGTTTTTCTATGATCAAATCCGCCGGACGGGTCATGAACCGCGCCAAGATGAGCTGGTGGCTGTGGGGCAGGTGTTTTTACCCCGCGCAGATTTTGGCGCGCAAGAAACCTGCCGAAGCATCGTTGAAAGCGAAGTTTTGCGGATGGGCTATTATATCTATGGATGGCGACACGTGCCCGTTGAGGTCAGTTGTTTGGGTGAAAAAGCAAACGCAACGCGGCCCGAAATTGAACAAATTCTGATCAGCAACTCCAAAGGGGTAGATGAAGAAACGTTTGAGCGCGATCTCTACGTGATCCGCCGCCGGATTGAAAAATCTGCGGCCGCATCGGGTGTGGGGCAACTTTACATCGCCTCGCTGTCCTGCCGTTCGATCATTTACAAAGGCATGATGCTGGCCGAGCAAGTGGCGGTGTTCTATCCCGATTTGATGGATGAGCGCTTCACCAGCGCCTTTGCCATCTATCATCAGCGCTATTCCACAAACACGTTTCCGCAATGGTGGTTGGCGCAACCTTTTCGGATGCTCGCGCATAATGGCGAAATCAACACGCTTAAAGGCAATGTGAATTGGATGAAAAGCCATGAAATTCGCATGGCAAGCACGGCATTTGGCGACACGGCTGAAGACATCAAACCCATCGTGCCAAGCGGCTCTTCTGATTCTGCGGCGCTTGACGCAGTGTTCGAGGCCTTGGTGCGGGCCGGGCGCAATGCGCCAATGGCGAAAACCATGTTGGTGCCTGAAACCTGGTCAAAGCAGGGCAAAGACCTGCCCGATGCTTGGCGGGATATGTATTCTTATTGCAACTCGGTCATGGAGCCATGGGATGGCCCTGCGGCTTTGGCGATGACCGATGGTCGCTGGGTTTGCGCTGGGCTGGATCGCAATGGTTTGCGCCCGATGCGTTATGTGGTGACGGGCGATGGCTTGCTGATCGCCGGATCCGAAACCGGCATGGTGCCGATTGATGAGGCCACGGTGCGCGAAAAGGGCGCTTTGGGCCCGGGGCAATTGCTCGCGGTCGATATGAGTGATGGAAAATTATACCATGACACAGCGATCAAAGATAAATTGGCGGCCGCGCAGCCCTTTGGCAGCTGGGTTGAGAAAATCAACGAATTAGACGCGCCTTTGGCAAGCGTCACCGAAGCCCCGCTATTTACCGGCGCAGATTTGCGTCAACGTCAGATTGCTGCGGGATATTCGATCGAAGAACTCGAACAAATTCTGGCGCCGATGGCCGAAGATGGCAAAGAAACGCTTGCATCGATGGGTGATGATACACCGAGCGCGGTCTTGTCGAAAAAATATCGCCCATTGTCGCATTATTTCCGGCAAAATTTCTCGCAAGTGACCAACCCGCCGATTGACAGCCTGCGCGAATATCGCGTGATGAGCCTAAAAACCCGGTTTGGAAATCTTAAAAACGTATTGGATGAAAGCAGCGCGCAAACTGAAATTCTGGTGCTTGACAGCCCCTTCGTTGGAAATGCGCAATGGGATGAATTGACCAGCCATTTTAACGCGCCGATGGTTGAGATTGACTGTAGCTTTGCCGTTGGTTCAGGGCCATCAGCCCTGCAAACTGGGTTGGAGCGTATCCGGGCAGAGGCAGAAGATGCCGTGCGTTCGGGGGCGGGTCATTTGGTGTTAAGCGATCATGCTTCTAACGCAGATAAAATTGCTATGCCGATGATTTTGGCCACCTCAGCCGTGCACAGCCATCTCACCCGCAAAGGCTTGCGTACGTTTTGTTCGCTGAATGTGCGGTCTGCAGAATGCATTGATCCGCATTATTTTGCAGTATTGATTGGCGCGGGGGCAACGGTGGTGAATGCCTATTTGGCCGAGGACAGTTTGAACGATCGGATCGAGCGCGGCTTGCTGAACGGGACTCTGACAGAGGTTGTGACGCGCTATCGCGAGGCGATCGATCAAGGCTTGCTGAAAATCATGTCGAAAATGGGTATTTCGGTGATTTCTTCCTATCGGGGCGGTTTGAATTTTGAAGCTGTTGGGCTTAGCCGTGCGATGTGCGCTGAATATTTCCCGGGTTTGATGAGCCGGATTTCGGGCATTGGCGTCAGCGGCGTGCAGAAAAAAGCAGAAGAAATTCACGCGGCCGCTTGGCAGGGTGCCACGGGTGTTTTGCCGATGGGCGGGTTTTATAAATCGCGCAAAACTGGCGAAACCCACGCCTGGGAAGCTCAAACCATGCATATGATGCAAACTGCCTGTGATCGGGCCAGCTTTGATCTATGGAAACAATATTCTGCCCGCATGCAATCAAACCCGCCAATTCATTTGCGCGATTTGCTGGCTGTGAAGCCGATCGGTGAACCTGTGCCATTAGAGGAAGTGGAAAGCATCACGGCGATTCGCCGGCGTTTTGTGACGCCGGGTATGTCTTTGGGGGCCTTAAGCCCGGAAGCGCATAAAACGCTAAACGTCGCGATGAACCGTATCGGGGCCAAATCGGATAGCGGCGAAGGGGGCGAGGATCCCGCGCATTTTCACCCCGAACCCAATGGTGACAATCCATCGGCGAAAATCAAGCAAGTTGCTTCGGGCCGCTTTGGCGTGACTGCGGAATATCTCAACCAATGTGAAGAGCTTGAGATCAAGGTCGCGCAAGGGGCGAAGCCAGGTGAAGGCGGTCAGCTGCCGGGCATGAAGGTCACCGATTTGATCGCCCGTTTGCGCCATTCTACCAAGGGCGTTACGCTAATTTCCCCACCCCCACATCACGATATTTATTCGATCGAGGATTTGGCGCAGCTGATCTATGATTTGAAACAAATCAACCCGCGCTGCAAAGTGACGGTGAAATTGGTCGCTTCTTCGGGCGTGGGCACGATCGCGGCCGGGGTTGCAAAAGCCGAAGCAGATGTGATTCTGATTTCCGGCCACAATGGGGGCACCGGTGCCTCTCCGGCAACCTCGATTAAATTTGCCGGCTTGCCATGGGAAATGGGATTGACCGAGGCCCATCAAGTGTTGGCGATGAACAATCTGCGCGACCGCATTACCTTGCGCACCGATGGCGGTTTGCGCACGGGTCGTGATATCATCATGGCTGCGATGATGGGGGCCGAAGAATTTGGCATCGGCACCGCAGCGTTGATTGCGATGGGCTGTATTATGGTGCGGCAGTGCCAATCCAACACATGCCCTGTCGGCGTGTGCACGCAAAACGAAGAGCTGCGCTCAAAATTCACTGGCTCCGCGGATAAAGTCGTGAATTTGATCACCTTCTATGCGCAGGAGGTGCGTGAAATTCTGGCGAGCATTGGCGCGCGCTCATTGGATGAGATCATCGGTCGGGCCGATCTGCTGGGGCAAGTTAGCCGGGGCGCAGAACATTTGGATGACCTAGATTTGAACCCGCTTTTGATCCGCGTTGATGGGGCTGACACGGTTGTGTATAACCGTGACCGTCCCCGCAATACGGTTCCTGATACGCTGGATGCTGAGATTGTGCGCGACGCGGCGCGGTTTTTACAAGATGGCGAAAAAATGCAGCTGTCTTATTCGGTTCAGAACACTCACCGTACCGTCGGCACACGCATATCCAGCCATATCGTAACCAAATTCGGTATGCGCAATGCGCTGCAAGAGGATCATCTAACGATCAAGCTTACCGGCAGCGCGGGCCAATCTTTGGGCGCCTTTGCCGCGCCCGGGCTGAAGCTGCAAGTGTCGGGGGATGCCAATGATTATGTTGGCAAGGGGCTGTCAGGGGGCATGATTGTGGTGCGCCCTGCGATGACAAGCCCCTTGGTGGCGGCGGATAATACGATTATCGGCAACACGGTTCTCTATGGCGCCACCGATGGCCACTTATTCGCAAGCGGGCGTGCCGGAGAGCGCTTTGGCGTGCGTAATTCAGGTGCCAAGGTTGTGGTTGAAGGCTGCGGCAGCAATGGGTGCGAATATATGACCGGCGGGGTTGCGGTGATTTTGGGCACTGTCGGGGCCAATTTTGGCGCCGGTATGACGGGTGGCATGGCCTATATCTATGATCCAGACTCGCTGGCGCAAAGCCGGATGAATATGGAAACATTGGTCACCTGTCCGGTCACGATTGGGCATTGGCAAGAGCAGTTGAAATCTTTGATTTCACGCCATGCTGAAGAAACCGGCAGCCCTAAGGCGCATGATATTTTGCGCCAATGGGATGTGGAAAAAGACCACTTTTTGCAAGTGTGCCCTAAAGAGATGTTGGTGCATCTGCCGCATCCTTTATCGGATGAAGCCAAAAGCATTCCGGCTGAATAAGCACAGCAGCGCTTGGGCCCTTGGTTTAAAGAGCTCAAGCGCGCTGCCTGTGTCAGCCGCGCCTTTGGTAAACCGGCTTAGGCGATATAATAGTGGCAAGCAGGATAAATCGGCGTTTGAAGGATTGAAAAATCCGCTCTGACAAGGCATTCAAAGTGAGACGATATTTGTTTTGAAAGGCTGAAATGCTGCGCTTGTATCATGCCCCCCTCTCGCCGTTTTGCCGAAAAATTCGGCTGACCCTTGCTGAAAAACGCATTGAGGTGGAGCTGGTCGATGAAAAATACTGGGAGCGCAGCACGGATTTTTTGCGCCGCAACCCGGCTGGGCAAGTTCCGATTTTGCGGCATGAAAGCGGCTATCTCACTCAAAGCGGTGCGATTTGCGAATTTCTTGAGGATTTATACCCCGATCCAGCGCTGCTGCCCAAAACCGCTTTGGACAAATACGAAATGCGCCGTTTGATCGCGTGGTTTGATGATAAGTTTCACAAAGATGTGACGGTAAAATTGCTAAATGAGCGGGTGATCAAGAAAATTACCGGTGAGGGTTTTCCTGAAAGCAAACACGTGATTGCAGGTATGAAGGCGATTAAATTTCATCTTGATTATATGTCTGAGCTGTTGGACCAGCGCCGCTGGCTTGCGGGCGATCAGATGACGCTGGCAGATTTTGCAGCTGCCGCGCATCTGTCAGTGCTAGATTATATTTCAGATGTGGATTGGAATCGATCGGCCATCGTGAAAGATTGGTACGCAAAAATCAAATCTCGCCCCGCGTTTCGAAGTATTCTAGCGGATCAAGTGCCGGGGTTTCCACCGCCCAAACATTACAATGATTTGGATTTCTAACATGGTGTCCGGCTCAGGCATAGGCGCGGCGCTCTATTTTGGGCGCGGGATCTGATGCAAGAGCTTAAACAGCGGCTTTTGGCGCAGGCCCAGGGGGAAGGCTTTGATCAACTGGCGATTTGCCAACCCTCGGCCGTACCCCAGATGGAGGCCGATTTGCGCGCGTTTTTGGCCAAAAATTATCACGGGCAAATGGCTTGGCTGGAGGATCGCCAAGCATGGCGTTCGGATCCCAGCGCCCTGTGGCCAGAGGCGAAATCGGTGATAATGCTGGCGCGATCCTACGCGCCCAGTGAAGATCCGATGGCGGTTTTGGCGCAGCCTGATCGCGGTACAATTTCTGTTTATGCCCGAAATAAAGATTACCATGATATTATTAAAAAACGCCTGAAAGCCTTGGCCCGTTGGTTAATCGCCGAGAAGGGCGGCGCTGTTAAAGTGTTTGTGGATACGGCGCCGGTGCCAGAAAAACCCTTGGCGCAGGCTGCCGGGCTTGGCTGGCAAGGCAAACATACGAATTTGGTCAGCCGGTCACTGGGCAATTGGTTTTTCTTGGGCGCGATTTTTACAACGCTCGATTTGCCGGTGGATGAAAAAGAGCAGGATCATTGCGGATCCTGTCAGGCTTGTTTGCAGGCTTGCCCGACGCAGGCTTTTCCAGCGCCATATCAGTTGGATGCACGGCGCTGCATTTCCTATCTGACGATTGAACATAAAGGCCCGGTGGATCTTGATTTACGGGCGCAGATGGGAAATCGCATTTATGGTTGCGATGATTGTTTGGCGGCATGCCCGTGGAATAAATTTGCCCAAACCGCGCAAGATGTGCGTTTTCACGCGCGCGAAGATTTAACCGCGCCAAAATTGGCCGAGCTGGCGATGCTAAAGGATGCGGAATTTCGCCAGAAATTTTCGGGCAGCCCGATCAAACGCATCGGCCGTGATCGGTTTATACGCAACGTACTTTATGCGATCGGAAATTCGCAGCAGGTTGAGTTGGCCGCGGTGGCCTCCCGCCTGCAATCAGATCCTGACCCAACGGTCGCAGAAGCCGCGATTTGGGCGCAAGCGCAGCTTGAAAAACTTTAACCGGTCGAAAGCGGCCTTGATCCGCGGCTTTGTGTCGTAATCTGTCTTTCTTTTGGCTTTAATTGTGACTAGGTGCGGGCGGAGGCAGCTGCAACAGTCAATCATTAAGAGGATCAGATGGCCGTTTTACTGGGCGTTGATACGGGTGGAACTTTTACGGATGCAGTGTTGCTGCGCGATGAAACAGAAGTGATCGCCAGCGCAAAATCCTTAACCACGCGCGCAGATTTGGCTGAGGGGATTGGTAAGGCTGTTGCGGCGGTTTTGGCCGCCTCGCAGGTCAAACCGGAAGAGATTGCGATGGCCTCGCTCTCAACCACATTGGCCACGAACGCGTTGGTTGAAGGGCAAGGCGGACGGGTTGCATTGGTCTATATAGGGTTTCGCCCGGGTGATCTGATCCGCCATGGTCTGTCTGAGGTATTGGCCGGTGATCCGGCCATCGAATTACCGGGGGGGCATGATCACGCAGGCTCCGAGCAGCAGCCTTTGGATCTGCGCGCTTTGCAAAGCTGGATAGAGGCGCAAACTGGGGTGTCAGCCTTTGCCGTGGCCGGGCAGTTTGCCACGCGAAATGCGGCGCATGAAGAAGCGGCCAGCCAGCTTATCCGCGCGGTTTCGGGAAAGCCGGTTAGCGCGTCGCATCAGCTATCCTCGAAGTTAAATGGGCCAAAGCGGGCGCTCACGTCGGTGTTAAACGCCCGTTTGATTGGGATGATTGACGGTTTGATTGAGCGGGCAAGCTTCAAATTAACGGCGCTTGGTATTCTGGCACCTTTGATGGTGGTGCGCGGCGATGGGGCCTTGATTTCGGCGCAACTGGCGCGCGACAAACCTATCGAGACCATTTTAAGCGGGCCTGCTGCGTCGCTTGTGGGCGCGCGGTGGCTCACCGGTGAGAAAACCGCTTTGGTCTCTGATATTGGAGGCACCACCACGGATATTGCCGTTTTGCGCAATGGCCAACCGGCGCTGGATCCGCAGGGGGCTCAAGTGGGCCCTTATCGCACCATGGTAGAGGCTGTTGCCATGCGCACCTCGGGTTTGGGGGGCGATAGCGAAGTTCATTTCCTATCTGAAGGGTTGCAGGGTGGCGTGTTGCTGGGGCCCAAGCGCGTTTTACCAATTTGCTTGGCGGCGATGGAGGCCCCTGATCTGGTGCATGATGCGTTAGATCGCCAGCTGCATACGGCGCTTCCAAGCGAATATGATGGGCGTTTTGTGCGCCGCCTTTCGGGGCCGGCCATGCAAGGGTTACAAAGCCGCGATCTGGCGCTTTATCAGCGGCTTACCCTTGATTTTCAGCCGCTGGATAGGGTGTTGAAAAGCCGGTTAGAGCAGCAGGTTTTGCGGCGCTTGCTGTCGCGGGGGGGGGTGCAAATTGCAGCTTTAACGCCTTCGGATGCCAGCCATTTTCTGGGCGCTTCGCAACTTTGGGATCGCGGGGCGGCGCAAAAAGCCCTTAGCGTCTTTGGGCGGCGGCGCACGGGCGCCGGGCAGCGCTTGGCAAAAAATCCGCAAGATATGGCGGATATGATTATTGATCAGCTCACCCGGCAAACCTCTACTGCGTTGTTAGACGTGGCCTTTGCCGAAGAAACGCAAAGCTTTGGCTTGGCCTCGCAAGATTTGGCAGGGCATATTTTGCTGGAACGTGGGCTAAGCGGGCATCGTGGATTGATAAAGCTGGATGCTGGTCTAAACCTGCCTGTGGTGGGGTTGGGCGCTTCGGCGCCAAGCTATTACCCTGCGGTTGGCGCGCGCCTGAACTGCCCGATGCTGATTCCCCAGCACGGCGATGTTGCAAATGCCATCGGCGCGGTTGTTGGGCAGATTACGATGCGCGCCAGCGGCACGGTGACAGCGCCCACAGAAGGTGTGTTTCGCGTACATAGTGGCGTGGGCACGCAGGATTTCACGCAAGAAACACTGGCGCTTGAGACGCTTGAGCAGATCTTGAGGGATCAGGCAATAGCGCAGGCGAAGGCTGCAGGGGCTGATGCGCTTGAGCTAAGCTGGCAGCGCGATATTTCAAAAACGCAGGCAGAGAATCGCATGGTTTTCATTGAAGCGCGACTAACCGCTGTGGTGTCAGGGCGGCCCCGCATTACGGCCTAGCGAAGGCTCTAGATGCGCGGGGTGAGTTGGTATTGGAAGCTCTTGGAAAGCCAACGCTGATGCAGCCTATGTTTCAGCGCTTGAAATAAAAAACCGCCTGGTTCTGAACGTATCCTGTCTGGCTGATCAAAATCTCTTGCAAATTCTTTGTTTCGGGGCTTGTGATCCTTTTGCAGTCGGTTTACTAAGCCTTTACTTGGCGCGGGATGGAGCAGCCCGGTAGCTCGTCAGGCTCATAACCTGAAGGTCGTAGGTTCAAATCCTACTCCCGCAACCAAGATAAAAAACCCCTCGCAATGGGGGTTTTTTATCGCAGATACCTTTTATCAAACCGGCCATAATGGATTATCGGCAAGCCGAAATTTGTAATGTCACGTCATAAGTCTGGTGCAATGCCATTCGCTTAGGGTTCGGTCGTGTCCACGCGCTTTCTCAACGCTTTTCAAATGCCAATCGTGCAGCTTACTACCACAGTCTGGCTGGCGAATTTGAGTATCGCCATGAGGTCAGATGAAGTTAAATATAAAGGTCCCCTGCAGTTTTTCAGAACCATTATGTCACAATTCATTTGCGCTGGCATTTGCGCGTCGTCGTCGCGCGCCTGTCCGCGGCAGGGCTGCAAAGCTGTAGCTGTTATTTCGCGCAAACGGGTCGTATTTATAGATCCACGCGGGCTAAACTCTAGCTCTGGCAACTTGCTTAGAAAGATTTGAACGTAAGCGCTCATTAACAAACGCATGAGGGCCATTATGTTAAAAGCGTCACCTGATAGTTACGGATTAATCGCCAAGCTCTTTCATTGGGTTTTGGCCCTCGTCATTCTTTGGCAATTATTCACTGGCATCAATTTAAATCAAATGGAACCGTCGGTTGAAAAGGGGCAATTCATTTGGTTTCACCAAATAACCGGAACCTTTTTATTTTGCGGGATTGCGCTGCGGCTTCTGTGGAAATTTTACAACCGGCCCGTCTTTGAAGACAGTCTTCCCAAACGCCATAGGGTCGTTTCAAAAATTCTGCAGTCGCTATTGTATCTAATCTGCCTGTGGTTGCCCCTTCAAGGCTCAATGATGACATGGGCGGGCGGGTTTGACGTTTATCTTGTCGGGATGATAAAAATACCGGCGCTGATTGCTGAAAACAAGGCGCTATATCCTAGTTTTGTATCCATTCACTTGGCCTCTTCGGTCCTGCTGCTCACCCTATCGCTGATTCATAAGTGTGCAGGGCTCTATCATGGTTATGTGATTAAGGATCGCTATAACGTATGGAGGCGCATGGCGCTGCGCGTTCACCGCGATTAACCGTAGATAAATTTCGTGCGTTCTTTTGTTTTTTGGCGCTCATTGCTTCGGTAAGCGGCGGATTGGCGTTGATCGGCGCTGGCCGCATTTTGAAGTGAAATTGGGGTGGCGGCTTTGTAGGGTAAATTTGGGGCTGCTGGACGTGGCACTGGGCAGGGAGTATTTTTCAACAAGGGCGCATTGGCTGCGCCCCGCCCTGCAAGAAGAATTGGCCAGGATATGGTTTTTTCGGGCCAGTGCCGCCTTTTTTCCAGATCTATTCGAAATAAACCATGTTCAGGCGGCGATATTTTCGCCTAAGATATGGGGCAATATTCGAAAGCCGTTAACTATGACATCATTTGAAACTTTGGAGCTTACATCGGTTGATGCGCATGTCTTGCTGGTTCGGTTGAACCGGCCAGAGGCGGCAAATGCGTTTAACACGCAAATGGCGTGGGATTTGATCAATCTGTTTGAGGGTTTGGCGCTCCAGCCTGAAAACACCCGCGTTGTGGTTATAACCGGTGCGGGTGAAAAAGCCTTTTGCGCCGGCGGTGATCTCAAAGAGCGCAACGGCATGTCCGATGCAGCGTGGCAGGCGCAGCATCTGATTTATGAGCGGATGGTGCGCGCGGTGATTGCCTGCCCGCTTCCAACGATTGGCGCGATCAACGGGGCTGCCTTTGGCGGTGGGTGTGAATTGGCGGCGGCGTTTGATTTTATCTATGCTTCTGACAGCGCGCGCTTTGCGCAAACCGAAGTGCGCATCGGCATCATACCCGGTGCGGGGGGCACGCAAACGCTGGCGCGCGCCATTGGCGAGCGGCGCGCCAAAGAATTGATCCTATCGGGGCGGGTGTTTTCGGCCCAAGAGGCCTATGATTGGGGTCTTGCGAACGCGGTTTGCAGCGCGCAAAGCCTGTTGGAGACAGCGCTTGAGATGGCCAAAACCATCGCTGGAAATGCACCTATTGCGGTGCGTCAAGCCAAGCAAGCGATCCATAAAGGGCTGCAAATGGGCTTGATGGATGGTCTGGCTTTTGAGATTGAGGCCTATAACCGGACGATCCCGACGCAGGATCGCCGCGAAGGGGTTTTGGCTTTTAACGAGCGGCGCAGCCCGGTTTTCAAAGGCAAATAGCGCCCCGGGCCCGCCGTCTTCAGGGGCGCCGGTTTTGCGCCCTCTGCAAGGTTGATATGGGTCGGCTGTGACTGATCGGGTTTAGGCCTTTGTAATGGTGTTAAAGCCTTACGGGTTATAGGCCCGCCAGATCCAACAAGTGTTTTTCAATCGGCTGCACGCCTTGATCATGTTTAATTTGAGCAAAGAAAAACGGCTTCTCCTGACGCTGCGCGCAGGCATCGCGACGCATCACCTCTAAATCGGCGCCAACATAGGGCGCCAGATCGGTTTTGTTGATCACCAAAACATCCGATTTTGTCACGGCAGGGCCGCCTTTACGTGGAATTTCTTCTCCCGCGGCCACATCAATCACATAGACCGTTAGATCCGCCAATTCTGGGCTGAACGTTGCCGATAGATTATCTCCACCGCTTTCGATCATCACGATTTCAATTTCGGGATGGCGAGCTTCTAATTCGGCGATGGCAGAGAGGTTGATCGAAGCATCCTCGCGAATTGCGGTATGCGGGCAGCCCCCTGTTTCAACGCCGATCACCCGATCTTCGGGTAGGATCTGTAACCGCATCAAGGCTTCTGCATCCTCGCGGGTATAAATATCATTGGTAATCACCCCAATCGAATACCGCTCTGACAGGCGCCGCGCCAACGCGGCTGTGAGCGAGGTTTTACCTGCCCCGACGGGGCCTCCGATCCCAATGCGAACGGGTCCATTCATTTTATTCATGTTTTAAAAATCCGTGTGTGAAGCGTTTCATGCCGCATTGAGGCGACATCAGAGAGAAAGGTTGTGCTGCTCAGATCGTCTTCATCGGCGTCGCTTGCCTCTGCTGCGCAGGCATTGATTTCAGAAGTGAGCGCCAATAAGATGTGTTGGCCTTGTGTTTGGCCTAAGGGCACAAGCCGTATGGCCGCTGAGATTAAATTGGCGCTGAATGCGTGTAAATACGCGGCAATTATGTCTTCTTTGATCAGGTTTTCGCGCCGCGCCGCCGCCCCTAGCGCTACGGGATAGCATAAATCCGTGCAGTCCTGCCCCCACACGTCGCGGATCGTTTTGCCAAATGCCTGCCCTTGCAAAAGCGTTTCACTGCGCCGCTCGGCACTGGCTGATAAAGCCAAGGCAAGCTGGTTCAAATAGATCAATTCTGCCTTGCTTTCCGATTTAAAGGCCAGGGCCAGTAAAATGGCATCGCTGCGCGCAGATCCAAGCCCAAGCAGGTCTTGCAGCCAGTTTTGCAGGCTGATTTGATCCGTCACATGGCGCTTTTCGATGGCCCATTCCAAGCCATGCGAATAGGCAAAGCCACCGATTGGAAACGCAGGCGATAGCCATTGAAGCGCCGTGAGAAAGGTTTTGTTAGTGCTCATGCTCATGCTCATGCTCATGCTCATGATGATGGTGGCTATGATCCCCGTGCACATGGTGATGCATATGCTCAATATTGCCGTGATCATGGCTATGCGTACGCCCCATCCCATAAGCGCCGCCGGCGGGGGTGAAGGCCTCTCGCACAACCGTGGTTGTTCCGCCAAGCCTTGCGATCATATCCTCAATCACATGGTCATGGCAGATTAATAACCGTTCGGCTTCGATCTGGCAGGGCGTATGACGGTTCCCGATATGCCAAGCCAAATGCAGCAGATTGGGCCCGGTGATGGCGATCAGCTTTTCTTGCTTGGCAAGAATTTCAACGGTTTCTTCATTCGACAGCAGCAGGTGGTCGCCCTGCTTTAGATCGGTGGTTTTGGGCAGATCCACCACAAAGTTTTTGCCACAATCCGTGCTGAGTTTGCGGCGCCGCAAAAACCGTTCCTCATAGGTCAGAGAACAGGTGTAATCTGCGGCCCCGGTTGGCGGATCTATTTGCAATGATTGAGCGATTGGCAACATGAGCGGCCTCAATATAAGAAATAGCGCTGCGCCATGGGCACGGTCTCAGCCGGCTGGCAGGTCAATAACTCGCCATCAGCGCGCACTTCATAGGTTTCAGGGTTTACCTCAACCTGCGGCGTGGCTGTGTTGAGCTTTAAATCGGATTTGCCAATTTGCCGCGTATTTTGCACCGCCAGCGTTTGTTTGGCCAACCCGTATTTTTCGCGCACATTCTCTGCCTGTGCAGCTTGCGAGACGAAGGACACCGCGCTGTGCTCAACGGCGCGGCCAAAGGCACCAAACATTTGCCGGCTGTAAACTGGTTGCGGAGTTGGGATCGACGCGTTTGGATCGCCCATCTGCGCGCAGACGATGCTGCCACCCATCACGACCATGTCGGGTTTTACGCCGAAGAAGGCCGGTGACCAAAGCACCAAATCGGCGCGCTTGCCAAGTTCTATCGAACCGATTTCATGTGAAATCCCATGCGCAATGGCAGGGTTGATGGTGTATTTTGCCACGTAGCGGCGGGCCCTTAGGTTATCATTATCGCCCGCTTCTTCGGCCAAGGCGCCGCGCTGGCGTTTCATTTTATCCGCGGTTTGCCACGTGCGCAGGATCACTTCGCCAACGCGCCCCATCGCCTGACTGTCTGAGGCAATAATGCTAAAGGCGCCCATATCATGCAATATATCTTCCGCTGCGATGGTTTCGCGGCGGATGCGGCTTTCTGCAAAAGCGATATCTTCGGGAATCGATTTATCCAAATGATGGCAGACCATCAGCATATCAAGATGTTCTTCGACCGTGTTGACGGTAAAGGGGCGGGTTGGGTTGGTGGAGGAGGGCAGCACATAGTCTTCCCCGCAAATCCGGATAATATCGGGGGCATGACCGCCGCCAGCGCCTTCGGTGTGGAAGGCATGGATGGTGCGCCCTTTCATGGCGGCAAGCGTATGCTCGACAAATCCTGACTCGTTTAACGTGTCGGTATGGATCATCACCTGCACATCCATTGCATCGGCCACGCTGAGGCAGGTATCAATAGCCGCTGGTGTGGTGCCCCAATCCTCATGCAGTTTCAGCGCGCAGGCGCCCGCGAGCACTTGTTCTTCAAGCGCCGCTGGCAAGGAGGCATTGCCTTTGCCCGCAAAGGCCAAATTCATCGGTAGAGCGTCGGCGGCTTGCAGCATCCGTGCGATATGCCAAGGCCCCGGCGTACAGGTGGTGGCCAAGGTGCCATGCGCGGGGCCGGTGCCTCCGCCCAGCATGGTGGTGATGCCGGAATGCAAGGCATCATCGATTTGTTGCGGACAGATAAAGTGAATATGGCTGTCAAACCCGCCGGCTGTGAGGATCTTCCCCTCGCCGGCAATCACCTCGGTGCCCGGTCCTATGATAATATCGACATTGGGCTGCGTATCGGGATTGCCGGCCTTGCCGATCGCGGCAATGCGACCATCGCGCAGCGCGATATCGGCTTTGTAAATGCCCGTATAATCCAAAATCAGCGCATTGGTGATCACCGTATCAGCGGCGCCGGCGGCGCGCGTGGCTTGCGACTGCCCCATACCGTCACGGATCACTTTGCCGCCGCCAAATTTAACCTCTTCGCCATAGCTCGTCAGGTCTTTTTCAACTTCGATGAAAATCTCCGTATCGGCCAAACGCAGCTTATCGCCCGTGGTTGGCCCATACATCCCCGCATAATCTCGGCGGCTAATATTGACTGCCATGTCCTACAGATCCCCCATGATTTTTCCGTTAAATCCAAACACCCGCCTGTCGCCCGCTATTTTGATAAGGCTGACCGCGCGTTTTTGCCCGGGTTCAAAGCGCACAGCGGTTCCTGCAGCGATATTCAAACGCTGCCCATGCGCCGCGCTGCGGTCAAATTCAAGTGCGGGATTGGTTTCGGCAAAATGGTAATGGCTGCCCACTTGAACGGGCCGGTCGCCCGTATTTGCGACCAGCAATTCGATCGCCTCACGGCCCTCATTCAAGATAATATCGCCCGCGGCGCAGATCAGTTCGCCCGGTTTCATAGGTCGGCCTTTCGGGTCCGCTTTATAAGCACCACGCTAGAGAAAATAAGAACGATCCCCGCCAAAACGGGGGCTGCCAGTTCAGGCAATGTGCCGCTCTGCGCGCCATGGGGTAAAATATGCGGATGCGCGAAGGCGGGGGCCGCACTAAAAGTGCAGAGTAAACGGAGCGTTGTTTTCATTTTAATATCCTATCGAATTGGGTTGTGAACGGTCACAAGCTTGGTGCCATCTGGAAACGTTGCTTCCACTTGTACTTCGGGGATCATATCGGGCACGCCCTCCATACAATCGCTGCGGGCAATGATGGTGGCGCCAAATTGCATCATATCTGAAACGCTGCGCCCGTCGCGCGCGCCCTCGACAACGGCATCGCAAATCAGCGCTATCGCTTCGGGATGGTTGAGCTTTACCCCACGTAACAGGCGCTTGCGCGCAACTTCTGCCGCCATCGCGATCAGCAGCTTATCTTTTTCCCTTGGGGTTAATTGCATTTATAATCTCCAACATTTTGGCAGGGTGTTTTGCGTTAGGCGATCCAAGATCGGCAGTATGATTTGGCGCAGCGCATAGCCGTCATGCGCCAAAACTCGCAGCACGCAAAGATCAGGAGCGATGAGGCTGCATCCTGAAGTGTCGTTGAGCTGGGTTTGGATTGCGCGGCAAAGGCGCGCTGCATCGGGCGCACGGTAGAGTATGTTGGCCATGGCACCGAGACCGGCGGCAACCGCGGGGCGGGCAAGTTTCGCTGTAATATCACCAGATAGCAGCGCCACATCGCGATAAACCAAGGCTTCATCAACCCAAAGCTCGACCTGATCGCGCAAAAACCCAGAAATCTGCGTTTCGCCCATCGCATGACGGCCGAAGATAACCGGCTCAACCATCAACAGCTTCGCGCTGTGATGCATGCGGATGGTTAAGCGGCGGCTCAACCCCCCCTTATCATAAAAAAGAGTTTCTTGAGGCACCCAGTTTAATGAGGCTTCTGGGGCAATGCTAAGCGTGGTTTCAACGCGCCCTATGCTATCGGGTTGAGCTTTATAAATCCGCTCGCAGGCTTGGGTTGTCAGCGTGAGATGCGCCTGTGGTTCGGCTTTTGCGTTAAAGGATAAATGATCGCCGCCCGTTATGCCGCCCGATGTATTGATCAAAACCGCTTCCAGATGTTCCGGTTGGTTGGGAAACAAAGCTTTCAGGCAGCCGTTTTGATACAGATCTTTCAAACGGCTTGACCCATCCACCGCTTGCGCCGTGACAGCGAGGCTGCCGATTGCGCGCGGGGTATTGATAACAGAGTTGTCCAATAGGTCTTTCATCGCGATCCTCAATTGCGCAGGCGCCATGTCTTTGCACCTGCGCTTTCTTGCGGGTTTGACGCAGAAAATCCAAACATATGCAGAAGGTTTCAAGGAATTCGGTTAGTTTTCGATTATTTATTAATCATTTAAGAGGGCGATGATTAATTTATAGTCGAAAACTTTTGTTTTTTGTTTTTTTTGCCCGCGTGCCTTGAGCTTTCCACCTGCGCTCGGCACGACTTTATCACCGGCTTGGCACAGAGCGGCCATGTGACGGTAACGGCGTGTGACGACCGATCGAATTGCAGCTCGGAACGATCGCCACACAAATTGCAACATTAGTTGCAGGCGAGACTCTAGGTGGTGGCCTCCCACAATACAAGCCACTCTGCGGTTTTGTCTGCGAGGAGACTTAAATGAAAAATTTAAAAAATTCTTTGGCTGGCGGCGTTCTTTTTAGCGCGCTGCTTAGCTCTGCTGTGGTCGCTGATACGATTAAAGTGGGTGTTCTACATTCCTTATCGGGCACGATGGCAATTTCAGAAACAACGTTGAAAGACACGATGTTGATGCTGATCGAGGAGCAAAATGCCAAGGGTGGTGTACTGGGCAAGCAATTGGAGGCAGTTGTGGTTGATCCTGCCTCAGATTGGCCCTTATTCGCTGAAAAAGCGCGGGAATTGCTGACTGTGCATGAGGTAGATGTGATGTTTGGCAATTGGACAAGCGTGTCGCGCAAATCCGTTTTGCCGGTGATTGAAGAGTTGAACGGCTTGCTGTTCTATCCGGTTCAATATGAGGGCGAAGAAAGCTCGAAAAACGTCTTTTACACTGGCGCGGCGCCCAACCAACAAGCCATACCAGCAACGGATTACTTCCTCGAAGAGCTGGGCGTTGAAAAATTCGCCTTGTTGGGCACTGATTATGTATATCCGCGCACAACCAATAATATTTTGGAAAGTTATCTGATCTCAAAAGATATCGCGGCAGAGGATATCTTTGTAAATTACACGCCCTTTGGCCATTCTGATTGGTCCAAAATCGTGGCTGACGTAGTGGCTTTAGGCGCCGATGGCAAAAAAGTTGGGGTGATTTCCACGATTAATGGCGATGCAAATATTGGCTTTTACAAGGAATTAGCAGCCGCAGGTATTTCGGCAGATGACATTCCGGTGGTTGCGTTTTCGGTGGGGGAAGAAGAACTTTCTGGATTAGACACAAGCAATCTTGTGGGTCATCTGGCTGCGTGGAATTATTTCCAGTCAGCGGATGTAGGGGCTAATACCGAGTGGGTTGCCGCTTGGAAAGCACGTATGGGCGATGAGCGGGTAACGAATGACCCCATGGAAGCGCATTATATCGGGTTTAATATGTGGGTGAACGCGGTTGAAGCTGCGGGCAGTTCAGAGGTTGATGCGGTGCGCGCCAAAATGTACGGCCAAACATTTCCCAACTTGACCGGCGGAATGGCTGAAATGCTGCCCAACCATCATTTGTCAAAGCCGGTATTGATCGGTGAAATCCAAGCGGATGGTCAGTTTGATATCATCAGCCAAACCAGCGAAGTTCCCGGCGATGCTTGGACAGATTTTCTGCCTGAATCCGCTGTTTTGGTGTCTGACTGGCCAGGCCTAGAATGCGGAATGTACAACACGCAAACCAAATCCTGCGTTCAAATCGGTTCAAATTATTAATCCGTTTGATGGAAATTGTTGGAGGGCAGTCTTGCCCTTCAACCCGTACAAGGCGTGAAAAGTATGAGAGTTTTAGCGGCTGCGCTTTTTGCGTGTTGGGTGATCTGCTCCGAGGCCACGTTGAGCGCCCAAAGCTTGTCAGAGATTGTCAGCACCCATAGCCAAGCGATAGCAAAAAGCTCGCGTAAAACGATCCAGCCAGCGATCGATGCGCTTGTCGCAAGCAAATTACCAAATGTAGAATTTATGCTGGTGCAATGGCGCGCCAAAGCCTTATGGCTGAATAAAAGCACCAATGCGATCATCGCCGTTCAAGATAAACGGATGATTGATCTTGATACGCAATCCGATCTTGGGCCGTTTGAAAAGGCCGGGTTTAAGCAGATCAAACCCAATAGCGGCGTGCGCAATTTAATCTCCGGGGCTTTGGTGGCGTTTCAATTGAATGCGCCGGATATTGCTATGCGCAAAGCCGCCTTAGCGTCTATACGCAGAAATGAAGATCCGGCCTATTTACCCTTGCTCGAACAATCGCTGGAGCTAGAAACAGATCCCGCCCTAGTGGCAGAAAAGCAGCAGTTGGTGCATTTGTTAACGCTGAAATACGGCCAATCTGTTGAGGTGCGGCTTACGGCAATTGCGGCAATTGGCGGCTCGTTGGATGTTGAGGTACGCGGTGCGCTTAACCCTCTATTAGCGACCCGGCGTACCTATGCAACTGCGCTGCCGGATGACGCTAATATCGCAAAAGTTTTGGTGCCGGGTCAGAATGGTTTCTCAACCCAAAAGGCCTATCAATTGCTGGTGGCGGGCGGTGAGGCTGCCGCGCAGCCTTCTTTAGAGCAAATCAAGCAAGCGTTGATTGACAATATTGACGGGGGTCGTATTGGCGGCGTTCCAATCGCTCAATTAGACGATCCAGCCGCCCGCATGAAGGCCTATGGGGCTTTGGCGCAAGCTGGCTTGGTGCCGGCGCAAATCAGTCAAAGCGCGATTGATGCGACCGTGTCAAATTTTAGCTTCTTTGATCAATATCTTGAGCCTGATCCGCAAATCACTGCAGCGGCGCAAGCGGCGCTGAAAGCCATTTCATATCGGGTGAGTTTGTCGAACATGATTGATATACTTCTAGACGCGATCTCGCTGGCTTCGATTTATTTTTTGGCAGCGATAGGATTGGCGATCACCTTTGGTGTGATGGGCGTTATCAATATGGCGCATGGCGAATTTATCATGATGGGCGCTTATACGGGCTATGTATTGCAACAAATCGTGCCAGATGAAACTTTGTCAATTTTACTGGCGGTTCCAACCGCTTTTGCAGTGACTTTTTGTGCCGGTGTTGTCATGGAGCGCTTGGTTATCCGGTGGTTGTATAACCGCCCCCTTGAAACGCTTTTGGCGACCTTTGGAATTTCGATTGCCCTCCAACAAATGGCCAAAAATATATTTGGAACGCAAGCACGCCCGCTGACCTCACCCGATTGGCTGGGGGGGGCCTGGATGATCAATGATGTGGTGTCCATCAGCTTTATTCGCATTGCCATTTTCGTTCTGGCACTGATTTTTCTGGCGTTGTTCCTGTTTATTATGAAACGCACCCGCCTAGGGTTGGAAACCCGCGCGGTGACGCAGAATTCGCAAATGGCCGCTTTGATGGGGATTAATCCAGATCGGGTGAATATGTTAACCTTCGGGTTAGGCTCTGGGATTGCAGGCATTGCCGGTGTGGCGATCGGCCTTTACGCCAAAGTCACCTCTGAGATGGGCAATGATTACATCGTGCAAAGCTTTATGACCGTGGTTGTAGGCGGCGTTGGGAATATTTGGGGCAGCCTTGCAGGCGCGGCGATGGTGGGCTTTTTGCAAAAGGGCATTGAATGGTTCAACCCGTCCAATACATTGGCGGCGCAGACCTACATGATCCTATTTATTATCATTTTTATCCAGTTCCGTCCGCGGGGTATCATCGCGCTTAAAGGGCGCGCAGCAGGAGATTGAGGTAGGTATATGACCAGTTTTAAAATCCCGCCTTCGGCGTTGATCTTCCTATCAGGCTTGGCCATTTTTACGATTATCGTTTCCGTTTTATCTGAGGGAATGGGGGGTGGCGTAATTTCGACCTCCTTCATCAAAACCATCGGCAAAACATTGTGTTTGTGCCTTGCGGCTATCGCGATGGATTTGGTTTGGGGGTATTGTGGCATATTATCCTTGGGGCATTTCGCCTTTTTTGGGTTGGGTGGCTATATGATTGGCATGTGGCTGATGTATGCGCGCACCGAAACCATTGTGGCCACATCGATGGCGCAAGCGGAAATTCCGCCCACCCCGCAAGAGGTGATTGAGGGGGTCGGCACGCAAATTTTTGGGGTGGTGGGCAGCAGCGAATTTCCGATGATTTGGGCCGTTGCGGATAGCCTTTTTTTGCAGCTCATCTTGGTGGTGGCCCTGCCTGGCGCTTTGGCCTTTTTGTTTGGATGGTTGGCGTTCCGGTCGCGGGTAACGGGCGTTTATCTGTCAATTTTGACTCAAGCTTTCACTTTGGCGCTGTCATTATACCTGTTTCAAAATGAAAGCGGCTTGCGCGGCAATAACGGTTTATCGGGTTTGCAAAACCTGCCTTATGTGAGCGCAGGCCAAGATCAGGTGGCCTTGTGGTTTTTCTGGGGCTCGGCGGCAGCGCTTGGGGGGGGCTATCTTCTTACCAGCTTCATTGTGGGTGGAAAATTTGGATCGGTTATTCGGGCCATTCGCGATAATGAGGCGCGCGTGCGGTTTCTCGGTTATCAAGTTGAACATTATAAACTTGCTATTTTCACCGTAACGGCCTGCATCGCGGGCATTGCTGGGGCGCTGTATTATCCGCAAGCCGGTATCGTAAACCCGGCAGAAATGGCCCCGATTGCCTCAATTTATCTGGCCGTTTGGGTGGCGATTGGCGGACGCGGGCGCATTTATGGTGCGGTAATCGGGGCGGCGTTTGTCAGCCTGTTATCCACATGGTTTACCGGTGGGCAGGCCCCGGATCTATCGCTTGGGTTTGGTGTGATCAAATGGGTGGATTGGTGGCAAGTTTTGCTGGGTGTGTCTTTTGTGCTGGTAACGCTATTCGCGCCAAAGGGGATCGGTGGCCTGTTCGATTTAAACTTTATGAAAAGGCGCTGAGGATGAGCTCGCTTTTAGAAGTGTCTGGCGTTTCGGTCAGCTTTGATGGTTTCAAAGCCATTAACAACCTGTCTTTTCAGATCGGAGCGGCAGAGTTGCGGGCAATTATTGGCCCCAATGGAGCTGGCAAAACCACCTTTATGGATATTGTCACGGGCAAGACGCGCCCCGATACGGGGGTTGTGAAATGGGGCGATAAAAGCATTGATTTATTGTCTTTGGATGAAGCACAGATTGCGCAAGCAGGGGTGGGGCGTAAATTTCAGAAACCTACCGTGTTTGAAGATCAAACAGTCTTTGAAAACCTATTATTGGCGTTGAAAAACCACCGCAATGTGTTCCGCGTGTTGTTCTATAAGCGCCGTAAGTCTGATCACCAAAAAGTGGAGGATTTGGCGCGTGATATCTCGCTTGATAACGCATTGCACCGTTTGGCAGGCGAGCTGAGCCATGGCCAGAAACAATGGCTCGAGATTGGCATGTTACTGGCGCAGGATCCAAAACTGTTGCTGGTGGATGAACCGGCGGCCGGTATGACTGCAACCGAGCGCGAAAAGACAACGGCGATGCTGGTCAATGCCGCAAAAACCCGCGCTGTGGTGGTTGTGGAGCATGATATGGAATTTGTCAGGCGGCTTGAATGCAAAGTGACGGTTTTACATGAAGGCGCGGTGCTGGCGGAGGGGCGGTTAGATCACGTGACCGCCAATCAAGACGTGCTGGATGTATATTTAGGAAGGTAAGCGATGCTTGAGACCTCAAAAATCAATCTGTTTTATGGGAAGTCGCAAATCCTTTATGATATCGATTTGGAGGCTCAAAAAGGCCAGGTAACCTGCGTTTTGGGTACAAATGGTGTGGGCAAAACCAGTTTGATGCGGGCCATATCGGGCGCGCATGCGGTGGCGGCTGGCCATATTCAATTGGATGGGCAGGATTTAACCCGTTTGACCCCCTTTAAACGCGCCCAATCTGGGGTGGCCTATGTGCCACAGGGCCGCGATATTTTTCCATTGCTGAGCGTCGAGGAAAACCTACAGACCGGTTATTCTTGTTTGCCGCCCAAAGATCAACAAATCCCCGATCATATTTACGAAATGTTTCCAGTTTTAAAGAAAATGAAAGCGCGCAAGGGGGGCGATCTATCGGGCGGCCAGCAACAGCAATTGGCGATTGCCCGCGCGTTGATTACCCGTCCCAAATTGCTGATTTTAGATGAACCGACCGAAGGCATACAGCCCAATATTATCAGCCAAATCGGTGAGGTGATTGAACTGCTGAAACAGCAGGGAGATATGGCGATTATTTTGGTGGAGCAATATTTTGATTTTGCCTTCAGTCTTGCAGACCGATTTTATACGTTAAAACGCGGCCGGGTGACCATGGCGGCTAAAAAATCTGAGGTCACGCGCAAGGATGTGTTGGCGAATGTCACCGTGTAATGCCAGCTGGGCTAAGCCCTGCTTTGCTTAAAGCGATTGAGGGCTTGAACAAGGAACCGGATTGGCCAAATACGCCGAGGGCGGTTTATCTGCGAATGCCCAAGGCAGCCCCCTGCGCGGCTTATAAAGCCTCTGCCCGCGCTGCGTAAAAACCCAGCGGACATTTCTACAACTTACTTGGGCTGAAAAGCGCCCTATGAGCGTGGTCGAACACCGCCAAGCAGGGCGCCTTAATGCAAGCTTCGTAATTTTTCCCCCAATTTCTTTGTTAATCGTGGCATCGCTTTTCTCGGCACGCCTGAAAAGCCTAACACCAGCGCCGATCTTTGGATTGGCTCGCTGCAATAAACCGATAATGGAAGCGAATCTATACCATGCGCAAGCAGGGCTTTATGGGCTGTTTGATCTTCGATCCCATGTTTTAAATCTGCTAAAATATGCATTCCTGCATCGCTTTGCTGCGGGATCAGGCTGTCCGAGCAGTTTTCAAGAAGGCAATTTAGTAACATGTCTCGACGGTCGCGATAGAGCCGGCGCATCTTGCGAATATGTTCGGCAAACCGGCCTTCATTTATAAATTGTGAAAGTGCCTGTTCGGTTAATGGCGAAGAACTTTGGCCCAAAATGTTTCGTGTGTGCGCGAAGGTTTCTCGCAACCAATGGGGGATCACCACATAGCCCAGGCGCACGGCTGAACAGAGTGATTTTGAAAATGTGCCGACATATAAAACCCGGCCATTTTTATCCAAAGCGCTCAGCGCTGGTAGCGGGCGGCCCCGATAGCGAAATTCGCTGTCATAATCATCTTCAATGATCCAAGCATTATTGTCGACGGCGTATTTCAGCAGCGCTAAACGCCGCCGCAATGACATCGTAATACCCAAAGGTTGCTGATGTGAGGGCGTGGTGAAAATAAGCGCAGGTTTTGCATAGCGGGCAATGGCATGGCTTAAATCCAACCCCTCTTTATCGATTGGAATCGGTGCAATAGTCGCCCCGACCAAAGACATGATATCGCGTCCCGCTATATGACCGGGGTTTTCATACCAAACCGTGTCACTTACTTTTAATAAGATAAGCGAAATCAACACAAAGGCCTGTTGGGCGCCAGATGTGATGATGATCTGTTCATGATCCACTTGCATGCCGCGCGAATCTGCAAGATGCGAGGCGATAGATTTCCTAAGATTTTCAGATCCATAAAATTCGCCATAGCTTAAATTGCGCCGATCCTCTTGGCTCAGCGCCGCAGCTATATATTTGTTCCAGCGCTTTATCGGAAATTTATCCAAGGCGGGCACGCCGGGCCGAAACGCTAGGGTTGAGCCAAACCGGGCACTGGCTTTGGATTCATTTATCTTTTCGGCAATTTCAGAAAACTGTTGCGCTTGTAGCGCTGGGCCGGTTTTCTCATACTGCTGCGACAGTGGCTTTTCAGGGATCAAGCCTTCGGAAACAAACGTGCCGGCACCCGTTTTAGCTTCTGCATAGCCTTCCGAAATCAATTGTTCGTAAACGGTTTTTACGGTGATGCGCGAAACGCCCAGTTCTTCGGCCAATTCGCGGGTGGATGGAAGTTTTTGTTTGGAAGGCAAGCTGCCCTCTAAGATCAGACGCCTGAGAAAGTTTTCGAGCTGTCGATAGATCGGCGTTGTCGACCCTTTGTCGATTTGCAGCGTTGCCAATAACGCACCTTTTGCTGATTTTACCATATTTCTTTCCTATTGGGTATATAAATTCCTCTAAATTGGGTCTGTTCGCAAGTCCCAATTTCTGCATAAATGGCGGAAAAAATAAAGTGCCGGCACGTTTTTAAGCCCAGCACGCAAAGCAGGCGGATTAATGTTAACCCCAGAAAGGCAGGTTTAACCTGATGATAAGTACTAGGCTTTTTCGGCGAACAAAAGAACTTGAGTCGCAGGTAGATAAGTTTTTTGATCAATTGTCGGAAGCTGCTGTCATCTATCGGCTGGCCGTCCGCGGGTATTTACGCGCTGGTGTTTCAGAAGAATTTACCGCGCGTCTAGAGCATGTTTGCGCGAAAGAAACAGAGGCAGATAGTTTAAGGCGGCAGATCGAACATGCGCTCTATACGAACTTGCTGATACCAGATTCGCGCGGTGACGTTTTGGGGTTGATCGAAACCGCCGATGAAATCCTTTCGCTGTTCAAAAGTTCTCTTTGGGCTTTTGAAGTGGAAACTCCGGAGATTCATAAAGATTTAAATGCCGGGTATAGACGGTTAACGAATATGGTGGTGAAATCGGTTGATGAGTTGGCCGCCGGGTGCCGGGTATTCTTTCGATCACCGCATTTGGTTTCGAGCTATAATGCTAAGGTTACGCTGTATGAAAAAGAAGCCGATAAAATTAGTTATGCTTTGAAAAAACAAATTTTTTCTTCAGAGTCAGGGCTTGCTGAGAAAATACACTTAAGAGAATTTGTGGATCACATTGATGCAATCGCGGATCAGGCCGAGGATGTGGCAGACCGGTTGACGATTTACGCGGTTAAAAGACAAAGCTGATGCTGTTTGACCCTCTTGTTCTTTTGTTTCTATCAAGCGGTTTGTTTTTAGGCTGGGCGCTTGGTGCAAATGATGCAGCAAATGTGTTTGGCACAGCGGTTGGCACCAAAATGCTCAGCTGGCGGTCTGCGGCGATCATTTGCTCATTATTTGTTGTCCTTGGTGCGGTAATTTCTGGGGCGGGCACAACCCATACGCTCGGGAAATTAGGCGCTATTTCTGCTTTGCCCGGCGCCTTCATGACGGCGTTATCAGCGGCCCTTGCGGTATTTTCGATGACCCGGGCCGGTTTGCCTGTTTCCACATCCCAGGCCATTGTGGGCGCCATTATAGGGTGGAATTTCTTTTCGAATAATCCCACCGATAGCGTGGTTTTAACAAAAATCCTAAGCACTTGGATCATTTGCCCGATTTTATCGGGGGTAATTGCGATCATTCTTATAAAAGCGTTTAAATTCTGCGCAAAACGCCTGTCAGTTCATATGGTTTTTGCGGATGCGTATAAGCGCATTGCTTTGATCCTTGCCGGCGCATTGGGCGCCTATTCTTTGGGTGCGAATAATATCGCAAATGTGGTTGGAGTGTTCATTCCCGTGCAACCGATACCCCCTTTGACGATTGGTACATTTGTATTCAGCTCGGGGCAGCAGCTTTTGCTTTTAGGGGGATTGGCGATCGCGCTTGGCGTGTTTACCTATTCTAAAAAAGTTATGATGACGGTTGGAGACCAGCTTGGCAATCTGTCTGCGACAGCCGCGCTGATCGCGGTGATTTCGCATTCGGTTGTACTGTTTATATTTGCATCACGCGGCCTAGAAGCTTGGCTGTCCAATATGGGGTTACCAACAATTCCCTTGGTGCCGGTTTCAAGCTCTCAGGCGCTGGTGGGGGCGGTGGTTGGTATTTCGATTCTGCAGGGTTTATCCGCCATTCGATGGATGGTTCTTGGAAAGATTGTTTTTGG